>LSQX01140376.1_pt1 | contig 30074 bp, 25 predicted proteins | sample 654561 | NCBI WGS metagenome assembly LSQX01 (sample SAMN04489861, study PRJNA283612) | anaerobic digester metagenome | isolation source: 4 biogas reactors fed with cattle manure at either 37C or 55C with and... | place: Denmark: Kongens Lyngby | collected 2014 | reverse complement strand
GTTATTGGAGTCGGCATTGGCGGCAACTTTGATAAATCGGCCCTCTTGGCTAAACAGGCCTTGATGCGTCCTCTGGATGTTCGAAATGGTGATCCTTTCTACGCGAAGCTGGAAGAAGATCTGCTGGAGCAGGTCAATAATTCAGGAATTGGGCCGATGGGTTTAGGTGGACGCACAAGCGCGTTGGCAGTAGCTATTGAGGTGCTTCCCACCCATATAGCGGGTCTGCCCGTAGCGGTGAATATAAGCTGCCACGCTACACGACATGCAGAAGAGGTTCTGTAATGATAAAGAAAATCAGCACACCGTTAAGCGAAGAATCTGCCCGATCACTGCGTATAGGTGACAGAGTCCTGCTCACAGGCACTGTTTATACTGCCAGGGACGCAGGGCATGAACGTTTCTATAACGCTTTGCTGCAAGGTGACGAACTGCCTTTCCCTATAGAAGGCGCCGTCATATTCTATGTCGGCCCCTCTCCTGCCAAGCCGGGTGCAGTGATTGGATCCGCAGGTCCAACCACTTCCTATCGGATGGATCCATATACACCGCTGCTTATTAAGAATGGCTTAAAAGGCATGATTGGCAAAGGACAGCGCAGTAAAGAAGTGAAATCAGCCATCAAAGAATTTGGCGCCGTATATTTCGCGGCAGTTGGCGGCGCAGGAGCGCTATTGGCTGAAAGAATCACTGCAGCGAAAGTAATTGCTTTTGAAGATTTGGGTACAGAAGCTCTGAGACAACTTCAAGTTGTCGACTTCCCTTTGATTGTGGCGGTTGATGCTGAAGGAAGAGATCTCTATCTGGAAGGACCTGAAGAATACCGGCAGCAGCAGGGATTAGATGTAAATGATAATGGCGGTAAACGCCGATGACAAAAGAGCAAGCAGAGCTTCCCTTATATCAAAGTCTGGCCGCAGAACTTTCAGAGCAAATATATTCCGGTAAATTGCCTGCGGGGTTTAAACTGCCCACTATAAGGCAATTTGCCAAGGACAGGGAAGTATCTGTAGGCACGGCTAAGCACACTTATCAGGTACTGGCTGATTCCGGACTGATCAGCACAAGACAAGGCAGCGGCAGTTATGTAACAAGTCTTGAAGCTGCTGAGCCTGCCAGCAGAAAAGAAAGAGCTCTGGAGTCTATAGATAATATGCTGCTGCAGCTTGCTGCTCTGGACTTTTCAGTTCGAGATATCCGGATCCTTTTGGAGTTGAAGCTCAGACAGCTGGAGGAGAGGATTAGAAATGCCAGAGTAGCGATTGTAGGAGAGTCACCGGAGGCACGCTCTGTTATTCTCAATAGCCTTACTACCATACCAAATGTCGACTATGTCTGGTTTTTATTATCTAATCTGCGCGAACAGCCGCAAAGGCTGGAAGCAGACTTTGACTTTGTTGTTTGTGAAGAAAAACATATTGACGAACTCAAGCAGATTGTTCGGGGAGAAATGCCGGTAATGCAGTTAGCTTTGACATTGACTGCGGACACTATCGCCGAGATCGGACGCATTCCCTCTCAAACCAGAGCAGGTGTTGTTAGTTTAAGTCATACTTTCCTCAGCGTGATGAAAGAAGATTTTTCTCGCTATGTGAGCAGCGATATAGAAACAGAATATTTCATGTTTGGCGAATCCGCCGGATTTAGCGAATTTCTCCTGAGTAAAGATGTCGTCCTTGTGCCTCCGCACTGCACAGGATTTATTTCCCGTGAGAAAGAACAAATGCTTAAAGATGCCCGGCAAAATGGCGTACAAATTCTGCGCTACGATCTCAGGGTTGATCGTGGTTCATGGCTGTATATTGCCGATGCGGCGGAGAAAGCCTACAAAAAAGCAAAGCAAAGATTAAACCGCAGATAGGGAGAACCGATGAGAAAAATAAAGATAGTAATCGGAGTGATCGGAGCAGATGTACATGCGGTCGGCAATCGCATACTTGAACATGCTTTCACTTCAGCCGGCTTTGATGTTACAAATCTTGGCGTAATGGTTTCTCAGGAAGAATTTATTGCCGCCGCCGTTGAAACTGACGCCGATGCGATCTTGGTGTCATCGCTTTATGGGCATGGTGAACTTGATGTGCGCGGCTTGAAGGATAAATGTGACGAAGCCGGGTTGGAAGGGGTCCTCTTGTATATTGGCGGCAATATCGTTGTCGGTAAGCAGCCCTTTGTCGAAGTAGAAAAGAGATTTAAAAAGATGGGTTTCGACCGTGTTTTTGGCCCGGGTACTTCCCCTGAAGCAGGAATCTACTTTCTCAAAAAAGATCTGGGAACTCTTACTGAGGCAGAGCGGGAAGCCGGCAGAGAGATTGAACAGTCGAACGAACATGTGGAGGCAGATTATGCAGGCAGTTCTACTGATTGATTTCGGCAGTACCTATACCAAGCTGACAGCGATTGATTTGGACAAGGAAGAATTTCTGGGCAATGCAGCTTCCTTCACCACTGTAGATACAGATATAAATGATGGATTGGCACTTGCTAAAGCAAAATTGAAGGCTAAAATTGGCGACCTTGAATTCAAGGAGCAGCTTGCCTGCTCTTCCGCTGCCGGCGGTCTGCGCATGGTAGTCTCGGGGTTGATGCCGGAATTGACTGCAGAAGCTGCCCGCAGTGCAGCATTGGGCGCAGGAGCTAAAGTAGTACAAACTTACTCGCATGATCTTACTCGATCTGATCTCGCTGAGATCATTGCGATTAAGCCGGATATTATTTTGATCACCGGCGGAACCGATGGAGGCAATAAGGAGGTTATACTGAATAACGCCCGCAGTTTTTCGACAACAAATCTGCAGTGTCCTCTTATCTATGCCGGCAATCGCGTTATCGCGGATGAAGTCAGTGAGATCTTGCAGAAATTTGATCTCACAGTCTGTCCTAATGTAATGCCAAGATTGGGAGAGCTGAATATTGCGCCCGTGCAGGAAAGAATACGAGAGCTTTTCCTGGAGAATATTATCCATGCTAAGGGATTGTCGCAGGCAGAAGAAATAATATCCGGAATCACGATGCCCACACCTCAGGCTATGCTTAAAGCTATGGAGCTTCTGGCTCGAGGCTGCGAAGCGGCAGAAGGTATTGGCGATCTTATGGCTATAGACCTTGGCGGTGCGACAACCGATGTATACTCGCTGGCCAGTGGCTCACCCCGATCTGCGTCAACCCTTATTAAGGGTTTGCCTGAGCCCTATGCAAAGCGCACGGTCGAAGGAGATATTGGCATGCGCTATGGCATTGACGGCATTATAGCAGCCGCCGGAATTGAAAGAGTAGAGGAGATATCCGGCCTTGACTGCGGCAGTATTGACCATTTGTGCGAACTATTGCAGGCAGATCCGGCCCAATTGCCTGATAGGGAGGATATTGAGGCCTTAGATTTTGCTCTTTCCTGTTTGGCAGTGGAAACAGCTGTGACTAGACACGCCGGCCATCTGGAAGAATTCTATACGCCGATGGGACAGGTATTCGCTCAAAGCGGCAAGGATCTTAGGGATGTCAGAAAAATCATTGCCACAGGGGGATCTCTGGTCTATTCGCCAAAACTTCACAGTATTTTAGCTTACGCTCTCTATAATCCTCAAGATAAAGCTTCGCTTAAACCTGAGAGTGCGAGTTATCTAATTGATAAAAATTATATTATTTCCGCGATGGGAGTACTGTCGGAAAGGTACCCGGACGTCGCCTTAAGGATAATGAGAAAGGAGCTATTGCATGAGTGAGCTCAGAGCGACAAAGCTAAGTATGGATGATTTTACTGCCATCCAAAAGGAAATACTCACCCAGTGGCCTACGGGGCGTGATGTTGATTTTGAAGAAGCAGTAGCCTATCAAAAATCTTTGCCCGATAACAAAGTTTTCAGCCATAAGCTGGCCCAGGCCAAAGCAGACGGCACCACTCTGATTCAGCCGCGCGCCGGAGTAGCGCTGATCCCTCAGCACCTCAAACTGTTGACTTATTTACAAGAAGAGGGCGAGGCTGATTTGCTGCCTACCACTATTGACAGCTATACGCGTCAAAATCGCTACAAAGAAGCTGAAATTGGAATCGAGGAATCAGTCCGGGAGAACAAGTCAATGCTGAACGGTTTTCCGGCTGTAAATCATGGCGTCTTCGGCTGCAGACAAATTATTGATAATCTGGATATCCCGGTGCAGATCCGTCACGGGACTCCTGACGCCAGGCTGCTGACAGAGATTTGCTATGCCGGAGGTTTTACCAGTTACGAAGGAGGGGGTATCTCTTATAACATACCCTACGCTAAATCAGTCCCTCTGGAGACCACGATCCGTGACTGGCAATATGTGGACAGACTGACGGGGCTGTATGAAGAGGCCGGCTGTCCTATTAATCGTGAGCCGTACGGACCTCTGACAGGTACACTGGTTCCTCCCTTCATATCTCACGCTGTTGCCATCATTGAGAGCATTTTGGCTGCGGAACAAGGCGTGCGCAACATTACGGTCGGATATGGACAATGCGGGAATTTGGTTCAAGATGTCGCAGCTATCCAGACGCTGCAATCTTTGACAGATGAATATCTGCACAGATTCGGCTACGGCGATGTGCAAGTGACAACAGTCCTTCATCAATGGATGGGCGGATTTCCGCAGGATGAAGCGAAAGCGTATGCGGTAATCGCCTGGGGCAGCTCGGCAGCAGCCTTGTCTCATGCGACAAAAGTTATTGTTAAGACGCCTCATGAAGCCATGGGCGTCCCTACTAAAGAAGCAAACGCTGCGGGATTGCGTGCAACCAGGCAGACTATCTCAATGCTGGACGACCAAAGCCTCAACACCTATAGTCTCAAGGACGAGAAGGTAATTATTGCAGCTGAGACCAGAGCAGTTCTGGAGAAAGTTCTTGAGCTTGGTGATGGCGATATTGCGCAAGGCGCAATCAGGTCTTTTGAAGCCGGAGTTTTGGATATTCCCTTTGCTCCCAGCCGCTACAATGCCGGTAAAATGCTGCCGGCGCGTGATAATGAAGGCTGCATCCGTCTGTTCGATCCCGGCAATGTGCCTTTGCCCCCGGAGCTGCTTGATTTCCACCGACAGAAAATTGAGGAAAGAGCTCATTTCGAGAATAGGACTGCGTCATTTCAGATGGTTATTGACGATGTATATGCTATCAGTAAGGGCCGCCTGGTTGGGCGCCCTCGTAAGGGAGTTTAATTGGCCGTCACAGTAAGATGGCCCGGTTGAACGCCAACAATATAAGGAGAAACAATTCATGCGTATCAAGAAAATGATCTGTTCCACAGGTATTACCGGCTTCTATTTTGACGATCAGTTAGCGATCAGGCAAGGCGCGGTGGCTGACGGTTCCCGCTATATTGGTGAACCGGCCACACCCGGGTTTAGCTCAGTGCGGCAGCCGGGCGAGTCAATCTCTGTGATGATCGTACTAGATGACAATCAAATTGCCTGGGGAGACTGCGCTGCCGTACAGTATTCCGGAGCGGGCGGGAGAGACCAGCTTTTCCTGGCTGCCGACTTTATTCCTGTGATTGAAAAATATGTCGCGCCTCATTTCGAAGGCCGGGAAATTTCTACCTTCCGGGAGCTGGCTGCAGAATTGGCCGATATTCGTGTTGAGGGGAAGAAACTTCATACAGCTATCCGCTATGGAGTCAGCCAGGCTCTCCTAGATGCTGTGGCCCGTTCAAATCATCAAATGATGTGCGAGGTTATTGCCGAGGAGTACGATCTGACGATATCTGAGGAAATGATCCCGATTTTCAGTCAGTCAGGAGATTCTCGCTATGACAATGCGGATAAGATGATCATCAAGGGAGTGCCTGTTCTGCCGCACGCTTTGATCAATAATATTGATAAATTGGGGCAAAAGGGCGAAAAATTACTGGATTATGTCAAATGGCTGGTCAAGCGCATTCGCCAAATCAGACCGGAGGAATCCTATCAGCCTACAATCCAAATTGATGTCTACGGCACTATAGGTATTGCCTTTGGTCACGATAATATTGACGCCATGGCTGATTATCTGGCAGAGCTGGAGAAAGCAGCCAGACCGTTCAGTCTAAAGGTTGAAGGACCTCTTGATGCCGGCAGCCGTGCCGCCCAGATAAAATATATGTCAGAGCTGACAGCTGAACTGGATCGTCGTGAAATAGCAGTTGAACTGGTTGCAGATGAGTGGTGCAATAATTTTGATGATGTGTGCGCTTTTGTTGATGCCAGAGCCGGTCATATAGTGCAAGTCAAAACACCTGATCTGGGCGGACTTGATGAGACCATCGCAGCGATGCGCTATTGTAAAGACAATGGCATTGGAGCCTACCAAGGCGGCACATGCAATGAAACAGATCGTTCTGCTCAGATTTGCGTCCATGTCGCGATGGCCGTGGCTGCAGATCAGCTTTTAGCCAAACCGGGCATGGGTGTCGATGAAGGCATTATGATTGCCTACAATGAGATGCAAAGGATCCTGGTACTGCGTAAGGCAGGTGCCGATTTTGCTCAGGGTACAGCGTAAGACGGACGCCGCTGCGGTCAAGATATTCGCAAAGCAGCTGTAAAATCACAACGATTATTGTGAATCAGACTCCAGTGCGGCTCAAGATATTGTGTAAGGTATGTGAAGGCTCTTCACAGACACTGTGCTAAAATAATTTTATTGGGAAGCAGGTAAAAAATTATGTCATATTCTGCGCGTATGCAGAAAAACCATCTCTACACTGTGCTTTTATCTCCGCGGGGAATGCCGCGCCTGGCTGACCAGGGTGTTCAGATCGCTCAACAGTATCTGAGCCCGTTTGATCTGCTTATCGGACTGATTGGAGACAGTGGGTCGGGCAAGAGCATACTGATCAAAGGTATGTTCCCCGGCTTGGAGCTGACTAATGATGATGAAGGCGTCAATGTTAGGCCGCTGCCGTTGCTGGATCTCGATGACACCGGTTTCTTCAGCCCGCATACTTATCATGTCGATGTCCGTTTCGAAGCAGCTTTCCATCAGATGCACGAATTAGCGGCAGCAATCAATGAGGCCTTGGACCGCAAGAAAAGAGTCATTGTAGAGCACTTTGACCTCGTTTATCCTTATCTGGGCAGGAATGCACATCTTCTGCTGGGACTGGGCGAGGAGATCATCGTCACCAGGCCTAATATTTTTGGCCCCGAGCCGGACCATATTAAGAAAATTGTCTATAAATCAATCCCCTATCGCAGGATGACACATACGGCAGAAGATCTTGTAGCATATTCACTCAGGGATTATCAGGTCTACCGCTATGAGCATGCGGAAGTGCGCCATGGCTTTATTCTCGCTTTTGAAGAGAAGCCGGAGATTGACCTGCGCGAAATGGAAGAAAAAGTAAAAATCATGATCGCTAAAGATCTGCCTGTCTCTTATTTCGATGACTCCCATATCATGATTGGTGATCAGATACATTTTTGCACCGGCCCCAGAATGCATGTGGAGCGAACCGGAGAAATTGAGAACTTTCAGCTTTATCACGAATTTATTCGCGAACAAATTACCGGCCGTTATTTGATGGTGGGACTGGTGGCTGTGGAACACGAGTTCAAACTCAGTGAGCTAAATCAGCTTACTTTGCCCGACTAAGCTTATTGCTGATAGGGACAATTTTCGCAGAGGTGGAATATGGAGATTAAACAGCAAGCCGCAGCCGGCACATTGGAGTCAAGTGATGTGCTGATTACCGTGTGTCCGGCCGATAAACTTGTTCTTAAGATTGAATCCCCGATATTGGCACAGTATGGTGAACAAATTGAAAAGGTGTGCCGGGAAGTTCTGGCAGCTTTGGATGTTACCGGAGGTGAAATTCATTTGCAAGATCACGGAGCACTGGACTGCACGATCAGAGCCCGCCTGGAAACTGCGATTAGACGCTCTGTCTGCCAGGGAGATTGATATGAGAAGATCTTTACTATTTATACCCGGCAATAGTCCGGTTATGGTTCAGAACGGCGCCGTGCTGCCTGCTGATTCAGTGATTTTGGATCTGGAGGATGCTGTCGCAGCGGATCAAAAAGATGCAGCCAGGATCCTTGTGGCCTCTGCATTAAGTTCTGTTAACTATCAGAAGGAAATAATTGTACGCATCAATTCTTTGGACAGTGATTATTGGCAGCGGGATCTGGAGGAGATTATTCCCTGTCGGCCTGACGCCATCATGCCAACCAAATGCAGTGACAGCTCGGTAATCAAAAGCATAGCAGAGAAAATCTCTGAGCTGGAGAGACAGAGCGGCATCGAGCAGGGGACAGTTAAACTAATTCCTTTGATAGAGACTGCCCTTGGCATTGAGAATGCCTATGACATAGCGAGCTCATCACCCAGGGTAGCCGCAATATTGCTGGGGGGCGAAGACTTGGCTTTGGATCTGCAGTGTGAGCGCACTAGAGACAGCGCGGAGATTTTCTACAGCAGATCACGTATTGTCATAGCTGCCAGAGCCGCAGGCGTTGAGCCCATAGATACCCCCTTTACAGATATCGATGATGATGAAGGTCTAGTCCTGGATGCCGGGCTGGCGCTCAGTCTGGGCTTTTCCGGCAAAGCTGCCATCTCACCTCGCCATCTGACTGCGATTAATGAGATTTTCAGCCCCCGCCCGGAGGCTGTCAGATATGCCCAAGAAGTAGCTGCGGCGACAAAAGAAGCGAAAAAGTCAGGTAAAGGTGTAGTTTCTCTGCATGGCAAAATGATAGACGCGCCTATTGCCGCCCGGGCCGAACGGGTGCTGGAGCAAGCCAGGCAGCTGGGCCTAATTTTGGAGGATTGAGCGCATGCAGCAAAAAGTACTAAGTTCAATTACAGAGGCTTTGCGCCGCACTGAGGCTCGGGATGGAATGACCTTGTCTTTTCATCACCATCTCCGCAATGGCGATTATGTACTCAATCTGGTTATGGCAGCTGTCAAAGAACTGGGTCTAAAAGATATGACAATAAATGCCAGCTCAATTTTCGATTGCCATCTCCCTCTCGTAGACTTAATTAAAGACGGCACGGTCACCGGGCTGGAGTGCAATTATTTGGGTGCTCTGGTTGGCAGGTCAATATCTGCGGGGATCTTGGAGAAGCCTGTACTCTTTCGCACCCACGGCGGACGGCCGGCTGATTTGGAACGGGGCAGCGCGCACATAGATATCGCCTTCATCGCAGCGCCAACAGCAGATACAAAGGGCAATATCAGCGGTAAATATGGACCTTCCGCTTGTGGCTCCTTAGGCTATGCCTTTGCTGATGCCCGCTATGCTGATCAAGTAGTGGCAGTTACTGATAATCTGCTCCCATATCCGTTGGCTGATTTTTCGATCTCTGAGACAGAGGTCAACTATGTAGTTGAAGTAGATCGGATAGGCGATCCCGCCGGGATTGTCTCAGGAACTACGAGGATTACACGCGATCCGATTGGCTTGTTAATGGCCGATATGGCAGCGGAGGCGATCAGAGCTTCCGGATTGCTTAAAGATGGATTTTCTTTTCAGACAGGTGCCGGTGGCGCCTCACTCGCCGCAGCCTTTGCCCTGGAAAAGATTATGCTGCAAGAGGGAATTAACGGCAGCTTTGCTTCCGGCGGTATCACGACTCAACTGGTCGATATGCAAAAGAGAGGCTGCTTTGAAGCTCTGCTGGATGTGCAGTGCTTTGATTTAGGCGCAGTAGAGTCAATCAGGACGAACCCGCAGCACAAAGAAATTTCAGCCGGTCATTATGCCAGCCCCTGCGCGGCCAGTGCGGTTGTAGACAGCTTAGATGTGGTTATCCTGGGCGCGACTGAGGTTGATACCTCTTTTAATGTCAATGTGCACACAAATTCACAAGGCCTGATTATGGGCGGCTCCGGGGGGCACAGTGATACTGCCGCAGGCGCAAAGATCGCCATCATTATCGCTCCCTTAATGCGTGCCAGATTGCCCCTGATAGTTGATCGCGTACGCACTATCTCGACTCCCGGAGATACAGTTGACATGCTCGTCACGCAATATGGCATCGCAGTCAATCCGCGCCGCGCCGATCTTGCTGACCGTCTGCGGCAGAGTCGTTTGAACGTCATTTCGATCGAAGAACAAAAAGAGATTGCAGAGAATATTTGCGGCAGGCCGAAGGCGCTTAAGAACGAGGGACGAATTGTTGCCGAGGTTTGCTATCGGGACGGCAAAATCATCGACACTATTCGGCAAATTAACTGATAACCTTAAGATAAACCGGGATGTCTGAAGTTCAGATAACAGCTGCAAGATATTCCATGCTCTTGTTTTAGAAATGGCCGGGAGAATTTTCCTTTCTGACTCAAAAAAATCACTGAAGGAACTCCTATGCTCAAGCCAAAAACTGCTGAGGTGATCATATGCAGATTAGCCAGTTAAATCTTGCTTCCGACGACTATGGTAAATGGCGTCAGCTTCTGCTCAGGGTCGGTCTGCGCCCGGAGCAAGGCTTGGATGAATCTTGGGGTCTGTTTGAGTCAGGCAGGCTGATCGCTGCAGGTTCAAGGCAAGAAAGCATTCTTAAGTGTATCGCAGTGGCGCCGGAACATCAGGGCGGGAAGGCTTTTGATCTGATTATAGCTCAGCTGCTGCAATCTATCCGGGATTATCAATCAAAAAAGCGCGAACAAATTAGAAGGAGTGCAGCAGCTGAAATAAAAGGTTCTAAAGTGTCGTTTCCTGCTGAAATTCCGGGCTGGGACAGTATCTTTGTCTACACCAAAGCTGCCAGCGCAGAAGCCTTTTCCTGGTTCGGTTTTGAGATTTTGGCATCTGTGGACAGTCAGTTGGTTTTCATGGAAAGACCCGGGGAAAGCGGCGGACTGCAAAACTATCTTAAATTTCTGACAGCCCGGACTCAAGATTGGCAAAAAAATCAACCTGATTTTGCTGTAGACAAACCGTTTCCTTCAACCGGCGGGCAGCCGCCGGTCTCATCTATTGTAATGCACGCAAATCCTTTTACGCTGGGACATCTGTATTTGGCCGAGCGGGCAGCCGAAGAATCCAGTCTGGTGCACCTGTTTATTCTCTCTGAGGAAAGTCCCGATTTCCCTTCTGCTGACCGTCTGCGCATAGTCGAGGAAACTACCGGTCGTATCTCTAATTTGATTGTCCATCCATCCGGACCGTATCTGGTTTCCGCGGCTACTTTTCCATCCTACTTTATTCCGACAGAAGACAAAGTAACGGCACTACAAGCGCAGCTCGATGCTAAAATTTTTCTTTCACATATTGCTCCGGCCCTCTCGATACAGAGGAGATATGTAGGCACTGAGCCCCTTAGCAACGCGACAAATTTATATAATGAGGCTATGAAAGCCGTTTTCGCTAATGAACTCGAACTGGTCATTGTGCCGCGCTTCCAATCAGCTGATGGACAGCCTGTGTCAGCTTCCGGAGTGAGAGGTCTGTATAGGGAAGAAAACTGGCAGGAACTGGCCAAATTAGTGCCCCCTGCAACTCTTGCATATCTGAAAGAACATTGGAATGAGGGGGTGCAAGAACATGGCGAATAGCTCGGCAGAAAAAATGGCAAATGACACTATTGAGTTAACAGCTAGTGACCGGACGAAGGCCGCGGCAAGAGATTTAGCTGACACTATTGATGAAATAGCAGGCAGTACTGCAAAACAGGCAGCCAATGCGGCCAGGCTCGCCTTGGAATTTGAAGTGGAGCTTACGCCTAAGCCGGGGCTGGTGGATACGCTTGATTTAGGCTCCCATCCCGATATGGCGATAGAAATGTTCTATAGCAGCGCCAAAGCCTTGGAGCCGTTTTTTGCTGCCTATTGGCTGATTGGGGCAACTCACAGGAAGGAAGATATTTTTCCGGCACTGCGCACTCTGGGTCTCAAGGCGGAAGCGGCAATGCTTCAGGCAACCGGGGGCAAGAACACACATAAGGGCGCGCATTTTTGTTTCGCTCTGGTTTTGGCTGCCGCCTCTTTTGACAAGCATAATAGCCTGATGCCCTCGCCCAAGACAGAGCTGGAACGTCTAAACAGAGCTTCTTGCATTCTGTCGTCGGTTCCGGCCATCGGCGGTGATCTGGTTGCCCGTGATCTTAAGGATATGAGGGGAGTCGTCAATTCTTCGGAGTTAACAGCCGGAGAGCGCGCATATAAGGACTTCTCTCTAGGAGGCATCCGAGAAGAAGTAGATTCCGGATTTCCCGCTATTACACGTTATGGTATGAATTTGCTGGAGAGTTTCGCTTACACGCGGGGAGAATCGCTTTGTCCGCCGGTCGGAGGCATTCTGGCAGAGGATAGAAAACTTGCGCTCGACTATCTCATGACTCTGTTAACCAGGATTGAAGACACGACATTAATAAAGCGAGGCGGACCGGATGGATTGCAATATGCCAGAGGCTCGGCAATAGCATATTTGCGCCGCGAGTCCCGGAGTCCGGAATGGGAAGAAGCCTTAAGAAGAATCAATCGTGAGTTTGTCGGCAGAGATTTGAGCCCCGGCGGAGCGGCCGACCTATTGGCAGTGACCCATCTTGCCTTCTCTCTGGCAATGCTGTAGTTTAGACAGACTCCGGTCTGTACAGGTCGTCCCCTAGACGGCGACGTATGAATTCAGAGGAGAAATGGCATTCTCAGACACCCTGAACAAGATGCTCAATTACCACCCTGAAACCTAGCAGTATCAGGATTATTCCCCCTATGACGGAAGCAATGCTGCGAAAGCGGTTTCCCAGTTTTTTACCCCATACTACGCCGGCGTAAGAGAGCGAGAAAGTCACGAGTCCGATAACCGAAGCTGATATCCACATTGGAGCTTGGACGAGTGAAAGGGAAATGCCTGCTGCCAGCGCATCCAGCGAGGTGGCTATGGCCAGCACAAACAGATTTGTATGTGAACAGGGGTCGACAGCGCATTTATCACTGTCAAACTCTCTGGAATCCCGGATCATTTTGCTTCCGGCCACGGCCAGCAAAAGTAAAATAATCCAATGATCAAAGGGCTGAACGAATTCTCTGAATTGAGATCCTAAAAAATAACCCAGCACAGGCATAAGTGCCTGGAAACCTCCGAAATAAAGAGCTGTTTTTAAGCCATCCTGCGGCCTGACATCTGTCTTACAAAGTCCTATGGTTATTGCTGCCACCATCGCATCTATTGATAGGCTTAGAGCTAACAACAGCAGGTCAAATATTCCCATCATCCCCACCTATATTACTGATTGTAATTCTGGAATCGCTGTTAACCAGCGAGTAAATCCTGTCCATCAGCTCCTCCGGATCATGTCTCCTGCCTCTGGCGCATACTATGGCATCGTTGTCACATACAAGGCACTTGCGCTCAGCGATGCCCAGATCTCTCCTCATAATTTGCCTTGAAGCGTATTTTTTATCAGGATGCTCTAAAACCTCTACAGTATGCCACAAATCCAGATCAAAGAGCCGCCCTAGAGGATCATTATCCTCCAACTCGATCAGCAAGAGTTTTATGTCGACTGCGCTCAAGGATTGCGGCGCTAATACGTAAATCCCCTCATAACCTGCAGCTGATGAACTTTGCTCTGCAGTAATTATCTCGACAGCAGCTTCTGTCAGCTTCTTCTTTAATTCATTGTCAGCTATCAGAAATACTGATTGGAAAAGAGGCGAAATTTTTTTTGAGCCCGGGATATTCAGCTTCAAAGAGACAACGAAAGATTTGGGACAAGATGCCAGACAGCACTCTATCCTGAGTACCCTTCTCTCCCTCGCCTCCAGAATTTCCGCCAGCAAGCTCATCGGCCTTTCCTTTCCGGCGCTTCCCGTAAGCGCATGCCTTCACTTTTCCCCACCCATTATGCAATAAAAATGCTGCCCCGGTTAAGGGCAGCATCAAAATTGGTTTACCTCACATGGTTTTTAGAATAAAATGGACTTATAGGAGACTGTTGGAGAAGTGAAAAGTGTTGAGATTCAAAAACTGGCGCAATAATCCCAAATATGTTTTTATCTTGATGCTGCTGGTGTTGCTGCCGATATTTTTAGTCGGTTTTATTCATCGCAGCAGTCTTGGATTGCCTCAGTCGAGGAATTTTGAAAATATCAATGCTTCCAAGCAACAGGACACGCAAAGCAGCGAATATATTTTCTCTTCAGTAAACCCAACCATTCCTAATTCTGCCGGTGAAATTGACCCTGTGGATAATTATGAGACGCAGCAAGATCTTGTAAATCCCGGGGGCTGCAATGCCAATGGAGAGGAGAAAGGCACTGCTCCTTCTTTTCCTTATGAGATTGAGAAAGGCACTATTCCAACTTTTACTGCGAGAAATAATACATTAGATGCTAAAAACAAAGGCACTTCAAATGTGGCAGGGACTGCGAAAACTTCGCCCCAAAAGACAGACTCTCCTAAAGCTAAGCCAACTCCGAAACCTACTCCAAAACCGACGCCTAAGCCAACGCCTAAGCCAACTCCCAAGCCGACTCCAAAACCTGCTGATGACAATCCTTCAGGACGGGTGGGAGCTCCTTATACTATCCGGGTTTTTCTTGACCGGCAAATCGCGGTGGCATACGGTACTTCTGCCAATGGCAAGGAAGTCCCTGTAAGAAAGATGATTGTATCTACCGGTCTGGGCAATAGAACTCCGGCAACCGGGGAAGGTCGCTATTATTCTCTTGGGAGTCGTTCCCTCTGGCGCAAATTTAAGCTTTTTGGTGTGACTTATCATCAATATGTTACAAATTTTTACGGCAGAAACAGTTCGGGGAAATACATTGGCAATGACTTTTTCTTTCATTCTACTGCCTACAGAGTCAATAAGAGTAAGTCTTCCTTGAATGTAAGTTCGTATAACAAATTAGGCTCTAAGGCTTCTCATGGTTGTATCCGCCTAAATGTGGCTGACGCTAAATATATCTATTCGATGCCCGGAAAAACCAAGGTTAAGGTGCTTAAAAGCAGCGCCGGATACAATATCAGTGCCTGGGGTTTGCCTAAATTCACTATCAAGGCCAGTCACCCTCAGGGCTGGGACCCCTATGATCCGGATTCTCGTAATCCTTTCCACAAAATCATAACTTCGACGCCGACGCCGACACCGGTGCCGACGCCTGAACCGATACCCGAACCGACACCCGAACCGACGCCGATGCCGACGCCTGCGCCCACGCAGACAACCGGACCGGAGCCGACAAGCGATCCGACACAGACAACCGAGCCTGCGCCGACAACTTCAATACCGGTCCCTTAACCGGCCAATCAGCATTGATTTATTTTTCAGCGGATGACTTACTATAATATTTGATATATTATAGGAGACCTATGGATTCAAATAGAACTGAAATTGAAATTCCCGGGGATGCCCAGAAGGCTGAAATCGAAATCCCCGAGGATTCCGGAAACACTGAGATTGAAATTCCTGAGGAAACAGGCTTTGTTAACTGGCTCACGCGGTTGCTTAAAGGCGTGCTGATCGGTATCGGAGCCATTCTTCCGGGATTATCCGGTGGTGTCCTCGCCGTCATCTTTGGCGTCTACGATCATATGATGGTTTTCCTAGGCAGTATCACGAAAAACTTTCTAAAGAGGATGCGCTATTTCTTACCGATCGGCATTGGCGGGATTGTGGGCATCATCCTTTTTTCTGTGGCTGTTGCTTTTGCGTTTGGCGCTTATGAACCTATATTCGTTTGCCTTTTTCTGGGATTTGTTGTCGGCACGCTGCCCTCTTTGTACAAAAAGGCAGGAACTCAAGGAAGAGGCGGCAAGGAAATTATCGGTCTGTTGCTGGGAATGGCTGCAATTATCGTAATTATGCAGCTAGGTGTACAGTATCTTCCACAGGTAGAGCCGAACTTTTTAGTTTGGATAGGAGCCGGGTGTTTGATTGGATTGGGGGTAATAATCCCGGGTCTTTCCACTTCTAATTTTCTCATATATCTGGGACTTTATGATGTGATGGCGCATGGGGTTAAGGATCTTAAGCTTGCAGTGATCATACCGATTATGGCGGGAGTTATTATTACCGTATTGCTGTTGGCAAAAGTTACCACTATGCTGTTTAAATATCATTATTCCGTTATTCACCACCTTATTGTCGGGCTGGTAATCGGATCCAGTATCGCCATTGTGCCTACTATTGTCATACCCGCTCTGCAGCCCGCTAATCTGGCAATAATGGATCTTTCTTTAACTGTTGCTGCCGGCCTCTGCGTGCTGATGTTCGCCATAGGGACATTTTTATCTTATCTATTCAGCAGGTACGAAAAGAGATATGAGACTTGACACATCTTCAGCTTTACGCTTCAATACTGAAATCACCTATTTCCCGATACTTTTTTAGCTGTAATTTTAAAAAACGCTAATGGTGACAGTAAAGTTAATAAATCTTCACAGGATTGTCATAATGTTCGTATACTGTAATCCTGTATTGCTTGCTCCGGCAAGAAAATACCTGTAGAATTATTGGTGATTCAATGTTCTATCAGTGAATGATGTCAGCTCACCGGCACTTTGAGCTGGCTAATGAAATGAGAGATACATGAAAAAGAAAGATATTAGTTTATCCGATATCACCTCATCGCCCGGTCGCTCTTCAGGTTTGAGAAAACCTAAGCGCAAGACCATGCGTTTATTAAGTCGTTACAAAGCTAATGCCCCTGTCGGTTTCGGCAGAAGAGTTTTATTTCTGGGATTGCCGACAATTGCTGCCCTGATGATTGTCGCAGTTCTGGTAGTTCAGATCAGATTGTCAATGGGGCGTCAAACCGAAGTAAAGTTTGAGATTCCGGATAAAAATCAATTTGAACCGGATCAATTGCCGGATCAGGAAATAGGGCGCGACCTTGATCCCGGAGAGATAGCCGTTCTGGCAGAAATACCTAATTCAACTGAGACATTATCTGAACCGTCTGAGACATTATCTGAACCGGAGGAAACCACCGAGCCGACTGTAGAGCTGCCGTTGGCGGAAAAAACAGAAAAACCCGCAGCGACCAAAAAAGAAGCAGAAGTTAAGACCGTGTATGCAAATACTGTACTAAACTATCGCGCTTCACCTGACACTGAGGGAGCAAGACTGGGTCAGCTGGCTTATGGAGAAGCAGTTCAACAGATCTCGGAGAACAACGGCTGGGCTCAAATTAAGACTCAGCAAGGAACAGAGGGCTATGCTTTGGCCAAATACCTCCAAGACAGTAAGCCGGCTCCTCGCACTATAGTGACTGAAGCCACGGCTGCAAAAGACTCAACTGCTGCTAAAGATTCAGCAACTGAGACTACCTCTGATCCTAATGTGATTACACCTCAAACCGAGGCACCCTCATCAGTTCGCTATGTTAAAGTCGATATGGCCAATATTCGTACTGAACCGAGTGAGGATTCAGTGAGAGTGGGTTTTGCTCAACGCGGGACAGTTATTAATATTCTCAGTGTCGAAGGCGATTGGGCTAAAGTAAAGACAGAATCCGGCATGATCGGCTATATGAGTACTAAGCTGTATCAAACCGCTAAAATAGAAAAAACAACTGAAAATATCAATATGGGTGTCGACAACTGGATTCAGGTCAATTATGGTTACCTGCGCGCAGAAGCCACTACTGACTCTGAAGCGATCGGTTCTGTCCGCCTCAACGACAAAGTATTTCAAATCTCTACTGATGGCATCTGGTCTAAAGTCAGACTCGAAAACGGTCAGGAAGGCTATCTCAGAAATGACCTTCTTACCACGGTCAAGCCCGTTATTCCTGAGCCGGAGCCCGCACCTCAGCCTGAATCGGATTACCGTGATACGAATGTAAGCGTCTACGTAACAGTAGCGTATGCAAATCTGCGTTCCAGTGACAGTACATCGAGCACTATAGTCGGCGCAGCGACACTGAATGAGAAGCTGACACAGCTTTCAACTGACGGGAACTGGTCGAAGATTAAGACCAAGGATGGGTTAGTTGCCTATATTTCGAACAGTATAATTTCCAAGGATGCTCCCGGAAACAATGATCAACCTTCTGAAGGCGGCAAGTCGGACGAATCATCCTTCAAAGACGTTAATAAAGATGCTTGGGTTCGCGTCAGCGCAGCTAACGTGAGACAGGAGCCGAACACATCTTCCGCAAAAATAACGACGCTGTCGTTTGCAGACAAGGTTACCCAACTTTCCACTGACGGCACCTGGTCAAAAATCAAGATGAGCAATGACAAAGTGGGCTATATACTCAACACGCTGATCTCCAGCACCAAGGTTGAAAAGCCCGTTGAACCTGAGCCTGAGCCTGAGACGGACAGTAAGACAGCTCTGCGGCAAAAGGTGGTGGACAAAGCTAAGAGTGCTTTGGGAGTAAGATATGTCTTTGGCGGAGCGAGCATGAGCGGCTTTGATTGTTCCGGACTGACCAAGTGGGTTTATGACAGTGTTGGTTACAGTTTGCCCCATGGCGCAGATTCGCAAGGGAAAAATTACGTACGCAATGTTGAGTTTAGCAAAAATGACTATTCTAACGTAAAGATTGGAGATCTGGTATTCTTTAGCAGAACTGCCGGACGATACAGTCACGTAGGTATCTATATTGGTAATGGGAAAATGATCCATGCCCCGCAGCCAGGAAGATCTGTTGAGATTCAAGTAATAAGTGCCAGAGGCAGCTCTAACCAGCCGACAAAAATTGGCCGAGTGATCAACTGATAATCTTTCCAATTTAATGAACCAATGGATCCGGGGACACGAATTTGGTGTCGTCGGATTCCCTTTTGGTGACAAAAAAGGATATAATGTTTTGGGTAAATTATGACGAATAAAGAGACTGAAAATAATAATCCAAAAATCAGGAAGCCCAGGATTAATCCGGGAATCGAGAACGGCGCTCAGGTCGAGTATCGCCGCGTGCCTCAGCGGCCTGATTCTTTGCCTGCCGCTTCTCCTGCGATAAGGCCAGGTTCTCCAATTGTGAGATCTGACTCTCAGGCTGCAAATCTCGCAGCACCGGTGAAACGAGTTAATTCTGCCGGCAGCAAATCCGGATCTTCAGTCGGCAGACCGGAGTTAGACGGCAAGCCCATTTCTTTGGCAGCGGGGACAAAATCACCGTCGGTAAAGTATAGCCCCCCGGCTGTGAAATCCGGCCCTCAAACCGTGAGGTCCGGTTCAGAGGTTAACGGGGCCGGAGCCTCCGGCAGTAAATCCGGGTCTTCAGCCGGCAAGACGAGTGTATCCAAGGCTAAGTCCACTGCTGCTCCCAAGAAGACGATCAATACCAAAATTTTGGCGGCATTGCTGGCGGTAGTTGTGCTGCTTCCCATCATCTATTTTACCGGCAAAACCTTGGGCTTATTCGGCGGCAAACCCGGCCAAACAACTTTGCCCGATATTATTGACACTACAGACGAAGATAATGACAGTGATTTAACCGGACTGGATATTAATTCGGAGGAATTTCTCTTAGCAAAAGAGCTGACCTCCAAAGAAATAATCTACCCGGGGGTTTCTCTTGCCGGCGTAAGCTTTGCTAATCTCACCAGAGAGCAAGCCTTAACAGAGTTGGAAAGACTGAACGAAGAGTTAGGGGAGAAATCTTCCTTTGTTTTGATTATTGCTGATAATAGTATCGTTGCCACTTTTGCTGACCTCGATATTTCTTTGAAAATCGAAGAAATTTTGCAGGAGATGTGGTCCCTTGGCAGGCAATCGCTTAACGACGATGAAAATATGCAAATCATGGAAAGGTATCAAGAGATTATCGCTCTTGAACAACAACCGGTAGATTTGCCTTACACATATAATTATAGTGAGGGGAAAATAGAAACCGGCCTGCATGCTTTGCTGGATTCTGTTGTTAAGGAACCCGTGAATGCGAAGGCGGTCTCTTTCAATAAGGAAAAGCTTACTTTTAATGTCGAGCCGGAAGTAGTCGGAGTGATAGTGGATTATCAGGATGCCGTCAGCCAGATTAAGAGTTTTCTGGATGGTGATACTCAGAGCAAGAGAATTATTGTTAGCGCCGAACAGTCGTATCCGGATATTACTGCAGTAGAACTGCAAAAAAAGGTCCATCTGTTGGCTGAAGCTACAACTCCTATTATGTCTCAGCACTCAGGCAGAATGAGTAATCTGCGGAGGGTGGATGAGATGCTTAGCGGCACGATTATTCAACCCGGTGAAACATTTTCCTATATGGATTCGGTTGGTCCTGTCACAGAAGCCAATGGCTACGTGAATGCCTCAGTTCTAGTGAGTGGGGAGTATGTAGATGGTATGGGCGGCGGCTTATGTCAGCCCAGTACAACTCTGTTTCAAGCAGCGGCTAAATCCGGCTTAACTATAATTGAGCGCAGAAATCATGGCTTGGTGGGCACATATTTTAAACCCGGCACTGACGCCATGGTATCAGGCTGGTCAGATTTGAAGTTTAGAAATGACTCTAAGCAGCCGGTAGTTATAATGGCCAATACAACCAGCAAGAATGTTACCTATAAAATCTATGGTAACACTAAAGCTGCGAATGTCACCATCAAGTTGACTACTGAAAAGATAGGCTCAGATGTTCAGCCCGGTTCCACGGTGTACATTGAGGACAAGACATTGGCTCCCGGCAGGGTCGTGCGAGACAACAAAGCGATTGTGGGAACCTCCTGGCAGACTTATCTGGAATACTATCAAGACGGTAAATTTGTCAAAAAGGAAAAACTCTGGCGCAGTACTTATAAAGCGAAAGCTGAGACCTACAGAGTAGCTGTGGGAGAGATACCTGAAGGGCATGCCGGCGCTACAACAACTATACCGACCGAAGAGACTACCTCGCCGACAACTTTGACACCGACAACAGCTGCGACCACAAAGGCGACAGAGACTACTGCGGCGACTACTGCTGCGGCAACTACTGAAGCTTCAGTGGAAGATTAAGAAATATCTAGACCCTGATCTGACTGAACCAGAGCCTGAACAGCGGATAGAAAGATTTAATTCGCCTGAATTTTCAAAAAAATAATCCCTTCCCCATCAGTCGATGGGAAAGGGATTTTCATAAATAGACCATACAAATCGACATCAATTAAGCTAAATAAAATTTTGACAATAAATCGGTACTGGCGCAATATTAGTGCATTCAGATATGGTTTTAGTCTTTGACTAGACCTAATTTTTATGAATATTGAAAGGGAACAGCTTCATGGTCTTTTCCTCACTCATATTCCTCTACGCTTTCTTGCCTTTGTGTTTAATTTTGGTCTGGCTTTCACCTAGCATCCGCGCGCAAAATACAATTTTGCTTGTCTTCTCTTTGTTTTTTTATGCCTGGGGTGAACCTATATATGTAATTTTGCTCATTTTTGTAACTCTTTTCATCTGGTGGTGCGGGCGTATGATGGAGAAGGCCAAAGGGCGAAATAACAAGAAGGTCTGGCTGATTCTGGCTCTTGAAGCCTCACTGGCCAGTTTGATCGCTTTTAAATACACCGGCTTTATTATAGAAATTCTTAATGTTATACCCGGGTTGAATATAGAAACTCCTCAGATCTCACTGCCGATTGGCATCTCATTTTATACTTTTCAGGCTTTGACATATATAATCGACCTTTATCGCGGCGAGATAAAGATGCAGCGTTCATATGGCAAGTTTTTACTTTATGTTTCTTTGTTCCCGCAGCTGATTGCAGGCCCTATTGTACGTTACAGTGACGTAGAGTCAATGCTGGCGAAGAGGAGAATCACAGCAGATGGGGTCGCATCAGGCATTGGCCGTTTTTTGACCGGCCTCAGCAAGAAGGTTCTGATCGCCAATTATGCCGGCGAGATAGTGAGCTACTGCCTTGAGTCGGATCATTTTAATCAGATTAGCAGCTCAACCGCAATTCTGGGGATAATCGCCTTCGGCATCCAAATCTATTTTGATTTTTCCGGCTATTCAGATATGGCGATAGGTCTGGGCAAAATGTTTGGATTTCACTTCCTGGAGAACTTCAATTATCCCTATATCTCGACAACCGTGACGGAGTTTTGGCGCAGATGGCATATGTCGCTCAGCACTTTTTTCCGCGACTATGTTTATATCCCTCTGGGGGGGAACAGAAAGCACCGCCTGCGCAATACTTTCATTGTCTGGCTTCTAACCGGCTTATGGCACGGGGCCAATATCAATTTCGTGCTCTGGGGGCTATATTACTTTGTTCTTTTGACGTTCGAGCGCTGGTTTATTCTGCCGAGAATCAACCGCATTCCGCGGGTATTTGGCTTGTTGCTGACGTCACTTGCCACCCTTTTTGGCTGGGGATTATTTTACTTCACAGATCTTAGCCGCTTCAGTATCTTTCTTGGCCGCATCTTCGCTCCCGGTTTGGCCGGATTTGTCGATTTTGAAGGCAGCATACTATGGAAGCAGCATCTTGTTTTCCTGATAATTGCCACTGTGGCTTCGACGCCGATACTGCAGTTCTTCAAGGCCCGTTATCAGAAGCAGCTAAATAATCTGGCTCAGACAGCCGGAGGGGGAATTTTGCAAGTTACGGGCACGGCGGCACTGCTGTTCGCCTGCACAGCGTCACTGGTAGCATCAAGCTATAATCCGTTCTTGTATTTCCGCTTCTGAGACGAGGAAGAATATGCGAAAAGAAAAAAAACTGCCTCAAAAAAAGCTAAACCATAACATCCTGGCAATATCCTTTGTCGCCACATTATCTGTTATGGGCATTCTCCATTTTCTTTTGCCCGGACATGACATCTCGCTGGAAGAAGGACGCAGATTAAACCGGTTTCCGGCGCTTTCCTACGATGATGCTGTCAGCGGCAGACAGGCTGAAAATATTGAGAACTGGTACAGCGATCAGTTCCCCTTTAGAGAATCGCTTATAAAAATGGGCAAGCAGATGCAGCGTATAGCATTTCCAAATCTGAATGCAGGCGGTCTGGAGCTTGTCTTCATCAGTCACGACATGGTGCCGGAAGATGAAACGCCCGGTGCCGAAGTTGATGTTCCGGAACAAACAGATAATTTGCAGCCGGGAGGTATTGATAACTCGCAGGGTTCTGAGGACACACCTCCCGCAAAAACAGATCCGGCGGCAGCAAATCCCGATGATACAGTCTCACAGCCAACCGAAATTGACCCTGAAACCGATCCGGCTGCAACAGAAGGCAAGCCGGTTATCCCTGACGTGCCTCTGGGAGAAGTAGAAGAAGTATCCAAGGTCGGCGTAATTATTATGGGTAACCGGGCCATGGAGAATTACTACGGCAAAGAAGAGAAGCTGAAAGCTTATGCCGGCAGATTGAATGAGATGGCTGCCGGCTGGGCGAGTGAGCTTAATTTCTACAGCATGGTGGTTCCTACCGCCATCGAATTGTACGCGCCCGAGCAGTATCATTCAGGCTACTCCTCGCAGCAAACCTGTATTGGCATAATCCAATCAGAATTGTCTTCCAAGATAAAAAGCGTCAAAGCTCTGGAGAAACTCTTGGAGCATCGCGATAAATATATCTATTTTCGCACTGATCACCATTGGACGGGACTGGGAGCTTATTACGGCTATGTCGCCTTCTGTGAGGCTTCCGGCTGGACTCCTGTGCCGCTTGATTCCATGGAGCATTACGATATTGAGGGAACTTTCCTCGGTGCTCTCTACCGCACAACGAAACATCCCATCTTAGAAAGCAATCCTGACACCACTGAGGGATGGCGCCCGATCGTCGAGTATACAGCTACTGCCTGGGATAAAGGTGATTTGGCATCTTCATATAAAGTCAAACTCAATAATACCAAGTCCAAGGGAGGAAACAGCTATCTGAACTTCTCAGGCGGTGACCGGGCTTTGCTTAAAATCACAACTTCAAACCAAAGCGGCCGCAAGATACTTGTGGTCAAAGATTCATTCGGGAATGCTCTGGTGCCTTATCTCGTCAATCATTATGACGAAATCTACGTCGTCGATCCGCGCTACTATGTAAACAGCCTGAACAAACTGGCTCGAGAGAACAATATTACCGATCTTTTGGTCGCAAACTATATGTTTGGCACTTCCAATAAGAGCTGGCTCAAAGGCTTTGACGCCATCAGATAACAATGGTTTTTTGTCGAAGGCGCTCAAATATGAGTTAAGCCGCTGCCACAGGTTCATAAACTCTAAGTCCGAAGTCTTCACGCAGGCGCATCACGGCTAAGGATAAAATCTGCTACCGCTATGGTACATCTCAGTATTATCTTTGTTTCGGCCGTGGTAATCACTGCCGGCGGTGGAGATAAGACCCAGAACTTGAGCGGCCAGCAGCAATTCTCTCTTTTCGCCTTCAGCGGCCTCACCGTGGAAAGACTCAATCCCGTCAATACCCATAGCTCTTGCAGTCTGCAGTTTCTCCAGCAGGTATCCGGAGGGAATCTTGCCACTGTCACGGCAGCACCAGCCATAGTTTTGCGGGTGCGCTAACACGGCTGCGCCTCCATGCTGATGAATGAGCTCACAGGCTTCTGTCAGCAGGATTCTTTTCTGTGGGATATATGCCGGTCTGCCACGATTGAGATATTTATCGAAGGCGTCACTGATAGAAACAGCGTACCCTTTCTTAACCAAAAGCAAGGCGATATGCGTCCGCCCCATTACTCCGGCGGGATTGTTTTTATCCTTTGCCGTGAAGCTGTCCAGCTCAGCTTGAGTCAGCGGGATGCTAAGCTCGGTTAGTTTTTGCAGCATCTGCTGATTTCTCAGCCGCCTGTTTTCTTTTTGCTCAGCCAGGAAATCTTCCAAGCCGGCTATATCACTAAAGCCAAAATATGCCAGCAGATGCACGGGTGTATCGTCCATCAACACCGGCAATTCAACTGCCGGAACCAGGAGCAGTTTGCAGGCAAACTGAGTCTTAAGACGCTGTGTTGCGGCTTTCGCCTTCAACAAAGCGTCAATTGTGTCGTGATCGGCAATCGCGATGGCTCGAAGCCCTTTTTCTGCGGCAAGAGAGACAATCTCTTCCGGGCTGTCAGTACCGTCAGAAGCGGTAGTATGAAGATGCAGATCAATGCCGCCCTCTTTGGTCAGGCAATCGAGCAGGGCTATGGTTTTCTGTCTGGCGATTTTAGGATTATTTGTCACAGTATTCCTCGTTCTTTGTCAGACGCAGTTATTTGTCACTGCTGCAAACCGGCCGGCTGTCATAGCGCGCTCGCTGTATTTCGGGCCAACGCTCACCGGCGTCATGGCAGCTCCTCTTCTTTGATAAAACTCGCATCGCTCATCAGGGTACGTTTACCGGGCTTTGTAGATTATTCAGCGGTGAATGGGCTCCTGCGATAAGAGAGCGTCATTAACCATATATATGCGGCTGTTGCCCTCGTCAGCGAAGGAAGCGGCCAATGGGAACAAAGCCGCGATGATTTCCTCGTTCAAAGGGAAATCCGGATGCATGCGCGCCTCATCATCTACTAATATAGCATCAATTGCTTCACCTCTAAAAAAACTGTAATATTCTGCAGGGTCGTCAGACGCGGTGAGGCTGTAGAGCTCGCTCTCTCTCGTAAATGTATCGTGTCCGGCAGACCAGGCATAATAGGGATGTCCATACCAGGCGCGCCTGCCGCTGAGGAAGAAATTATTATAGGAATAGGGAGCAGTCAAAAAAATCGCATCCGGGGCGGTATTCTCTTCGATCCAATCGCTCAGCTCTGAAGCCACCGGTATGGAAAGTTTTATTTCATTCAGGTTTTGGAAAACGAGGCACTCGTAGAGCCCTGAAACAGTCAGCACAAAGATGAGCAGCACGGCAGCCGCGCAGAGAAGAAATTTGCGCAGGCGCTTGCCGGACAAGCGCGGCAGATCAAACAAGAACTTGGCCAGAGGGATACTCCAAAGCATGACAGAGATCATAATCAGTTTATGATTTACCGTTACATCGGGAGTGAGAGAAAAGAAGAAGGAGAAGATGAAGGGCAGTGAGCTGACAGCCATCCACAAGCGCAGCTTCTTGTTGACAATAAATACAATGATTAAGAGCGGCAGCAGAATGCCGGTCAGCTCTAAAATATATGCCAGGATGTCGCCCGGACTTTTTCCCTCGCTGATGAAACCGAATTGGAATATATTTTGTGACAGAAGCGCGCCCCGGCTGAAGATCTTGCTCTGCCCGAAAGCATAGAGCAAACCGAGTACCGCCCCGCTGAGCAAATAGAATCTGTTATCCGAGATGAAAGCATAGCAAAAGAGCAGCATCAAAGCAGCAATAAAAACCGAGCCGTGCCAGAAGGGCAGCAAGAAAAGTATCGTCACCGTGATAATTTGCTGTTTTCTGATTTTGGGGTCTGAAGGCCGGAAGGACTTGTCCGTAAGACTCTGCCGCCATAGCCTCAGCTTGCTTGGGAAAACGGCAAGGACTGACCCTTCATGAGATGCGGCCGCTTGGGAGAGGGAAGCGGCATGTGAGGCCTGACACTGTTCAAGGCTGTCAGGATTTGCCGGCCCGGCTGACGGCGAAGCAAGACTGTCAGTCATCGATTTCCCCCTGCGAATATTGTCAGTCTGCAGCAAGAGAAGAATAAGCATCAGGGCGAGGGCGGCGGGGAAATGCCGTTGATTGGCGTAGACATTAATAGACCATAAGCCCCAATCTTCTTTCGGGGTATTGCCGATAAAAGTGGTGTGAGTCAGGAGCCTTTGCCCCCAAGAAACATTATCCGGCGAAGAGATGAGCGAAGCCAGGAAAGTAAAGAAAGCACAGGAGCTGCGAAACATAGCCAGAAAAGGGGCCAGCAGTACGGCTCCTCCGACGGCGGTCAGCCTCCAGGCTAAGAGCCCCAGCAGCAAGATAAAGCTGACTATCCCCAGCCAGGTTAAAAGATTAAGCGACAGCGCCAGCGAGAAACCGCCGGCATGCAAAAGTCCCGCCAGGTGATAAAAGAAAAAGTGATAGCGAATGCCGTCGGCGGCAAAGTGCGGATAATCAGGCAAAATATTCGCGCCTTTAGCGAAAGCTGAGGTAAGCGCAGTATGAGGAGCCATATCCGAGAAGACAGAAGCTCCCGCCTGAAGATAGCCATTGCTCTCTCTGAAGGAAGTATTGAGGAGCCAGAAAGCAAAGATGGCGGCAGCGATTGCCAGAATCAACAAGTACCGGGGCGGAGCCTTCGCCAAAGAAGAAAACAGAGGGCTCTCCCGGCTGAGTCTGCAAGAGTCAGCAGATTTTTTGTTGAAGGCGCTTATGGCTGAGGTTGACCTCTTCTTTCCGCCTGCAATTTTACTTAGAACAGAGCCTTCTCTCCTGTTTGCAGCCGGGACCCGCGCCGAGCCCCCATCGCGTTGCGCGTCTGAATCTTGAGTGAAGTTCGCGCAGCCGGCTGGGCCTGTTCCCGGGCCGGGTACCTTGCCGCCGGCCGCGGCTTCGTCCTTGGGCAGAGCTTGTGCGAACTTATCGGGTGGCGCCGCAATACGGTGTCGGCGTCTTCGCATTATGTCGATGAATATATAGGCAGCTGCAGCGATGAATACAGCTGACGCCGATAGCCTCTCGGGCGCTAAGGCAAATAAAGAATCCAAACCGGCAGCGCGCAATCCCCAGCTAAGCCAAAAGATGAGCGTGGAAAAAAAGATCAAGCCCAGCCAGATTCCGGTCAGACCGACGAAAACCGCGCTGCCCCAAGGAAAGTTGCCGGAGGGATGGCGGACGGGCTTGTTAAGCTTGCTTTCCGCGAAAATTATCCCTGCACCGCTAAATGCAAGCAGAATGGCTAATCCGTACATGACTTTAAGTTTTAGGGACCTTCAGATTCTGAATACTCGTCAGATCTGAAGGAAGAAGATCTGTCCGGAATGTCCCGGTCTTTAGCGCCGATTATATCCGGTTTTTCTTTGACTGCCCTGTCAGGGATGAGCATGCTGTCCTTGTCTTCGTCAGTTGATCTGCATAGACCCTCCTGTCCGTCGGCGGCCACGATGCTGCCGCTGTACCGGTGGTAGGGGGGAGAAGATAGCTCTCTCATATTGACCGCATCAGAGATGATGTAACGCGGTCTGGCCTTGGTTTCGCTGAATATGCGGCCAATATAGATGCCAATCAGCCCCAGACTGATCAGAATCGAGCCTCCGATTAAAAGCTGGAGCAATATCACCGTTGTGAATCCGGAGGCGCTATTCCCGGCAAAATAATTGACCAGTGTCTGGATACCCAGAACAAAGAAAATAAGGAGCAAGACAAATCCCAAAAAAGAAATCAAATATAACGGTCTGGCGGAGAAACCGGTAATCGCATCCAGCGAAAGCCGAAAGAGCCCGCTGACCTTCCATTTGCTCTTGCCCTTTTTTCTCTCAGCCACATCGAAGCTGAAGTTAGTGCGCTTGAAACCCAGCCAAAGAGACAAGGCCCTAAAAAAGGTGTGATGCTCCGGCAGATCACGCCAGGCATCCACAACTTTGCGGTCCAGCAGTTTAAAATCGGAGGCGTCAGTCAAGTCATATCCTGAAAGGCAGCGGAAACTGCCATAAAAAATGCTCGCGTTGAATCTGGAGATGAAAGATTCTTTGCCGCGGTCGGACTTTTGTCCTTCCACGACTTCATAGCCTTGATCCCACAGCTCCAGCATCTTGGGAATTAAGGCGGGAGGGTGCTGCAGATCGCCGTCAATCAAGATAACCGCATCGCCTGCAGCCAGATCCAATCCTGCGCAGATTGCAGATTCTTTGCCGAAGTTGCGTGAAAAATGAAAAGCGCGGATCCTGTTGTCTTTTTTTGCGGCGCTGTTGAGTAATTGCCAGCTCTTATCGGTTGAGCCGTCATCGATGGCGATGATTTCCCAGTTTCTGCCTGTATCATTCAGCACGGAAACGCAAGCGGCCAAAGTCAAAGGCATTTGCTCTTCTTCGTTAAAAAACGGGATTATCAGGGATATCAGCACGTCAACCTCCGCCAGACTAGAATCATGTCTATTTTAACATAGGATATAATTGTAAAAACAACCGCTCAATACTAAAATAAGGCTATGTCAAATTAGTTAATCTGCTAAAAGTGAGCAGCCCTGATATTCATATGCTTTTCAATTAAAATCAAAGCGCAGTCGGGACTGGATTATATGCCGTCTTGAGCGATCAAGGCGAAAACGCGGCTGACTGAACAAATATTAACAAATATCAATAATATTCATTTGACACACAATGTCCACTACAGAAGGAGGAGCGAAAATGGCGCAGCTTCAGAAAAAAACTCTCAAAGATATGGATGTACACGGCAAGAAAGTAATTGCGCGTGTAGATTTCAATGTCCCTCTCGATATGGAAAGCGGAGCTATAACCGATGACTCAAGGATCCGGGCAACAGTGCCGACAATTAAGTATTTACTGGATCAGAAAGCGAAATTGATCCTGGTTTCGCACTTAGGCAGACCGAAAGGATTTGACGCCAAATTCTCATTGGCTCCCGCAGCTGCCCGTCTGGGCGAGATTCTGGGGCAGGAAGTTATTCTGGCTGCTGATGTAATCGGCGAAGACGCTAAGGCTAAGGCCGCAGCCCTCAAGGAGGGCGAAATTCTCATGTTGGAGAATGTCAGATACCATCCGGAAGAAACCAAGAATGACCGCAGCTTCGCTAAAGAACTTGCCGGCATGGCGGAAGTGTATATTAATGACGCTTTTGGAACGGCCCATCGCGCGCATGCTTCCACCTATGGAATATCGAGATTTTTACCTTCAGCAGCCGGATTTCTCATACAAAAGGAAATAGAAGTTATGGGCGCTGCAATCGATGCTCCTGAGCATCCTTTCACAGCTATTATCGGCGGCGCCAAAGTCTCTGATAAAATCGGCGTGCTTGAGAATCTGCTGGATAAGGTAGACAATTTGTTGATCGGCGGGGCGATGGCTTATACCTTTATCGCTGCTCAAGGTCATGAAGTGGGAACTTCCCTTTATGAACCGGACAAGATGGAGGTCGCGGAGAGCATCTTGGCTAAAGCCAAAGAAAAAGGTGTCAATCTGCTGCTGCCTTCCGACATTGTAATAACTGAAACATTCGCAGACGATGCGCCGTATAAGACAGTGCCTGCCGACAAGATGGAAGAGGGCTGGATGGGTATGGGCATCGGCGCTGACACCGTAGAACATTTCAGTGAAATTATTAAGGCATCTAAGACAATAGTTTGGAACGGCCCGATGGGCGTGTTTGAATTCCCCGCTTTTGCCGTCAG
>LSQX01024527.1_pt1 | contig 30092 bp, 32 predicted proteins | sample 654561 | NCBI WGS metagenome assembly LSQX01 (sample SAMN04489861, study PRJNA283612) | anaerobic digester metagenome | isolation source: 4 biogas reactors fed with cattle manure at either 37C or 55C with and... | place: Denmark: Kongens Lyngby | collected 2014 | reverse complement strand
ACCGGGGTCGAACCGGTACGATGTTATCCATCGCGGGATTTTAAGTCCCGTGCGTCTGCCTATTCCGCCACCCGGGCAGCTTATAACATAAATTGGAGGGCGGGACCGGATTTGAACCGGTGAATGGTGATTTTGCAGACCACAGCGTTAGCCTCTTCGCCACCCGCCCAATCCCTCTGCTATTGGGTTTGGCGCTCTTGCGCGCACAGATTATTATATCAACCTTCGATTCATTTTGCAACAAATATATTAAGAGAATAAAAACTATTCAGCTTAACGTTCTTTAAAAAACCCTTATTTTCCGATTACTAATCTCTGATTTCTTTTAAATTCACTGGATCAAACTGTCTGTAGAAATTTGATTTGATCCTTAACGCACAATTTTTGCTTTGCTCCAGAAAAATAAATGGAGCACTCTTCGAGCACAATGATTTTGTGTCGCTTTGCTCCAGAAAATTAATGGAGTACCCTTAGGGCACAATGATAATACGCTCACTTCGTTCGCAGAAAAAATAATGGAGCGGAAGACGAGATTCGAACTCGCGACCCTCGCCTTGGCAAGGCGATGCTCTACCACTGGAGCTACCGAGGCTAGTTTCGTATTTAATTGTAGAATAAAATAATGGCGAAGCCGAAGGGATTTGAACCCTCGATCTCCGGCGTGACAGGCCGGCATGTTAACCGCTACACCACGGCTCCGCAACGAAATTTATTATAGCATCGCTTTTGTAAATAGTCAACAGCCTAAATCTTATTTATTTGATTTTATAACAAGAATAAGGCTCTCACAAAATATTTTACCAAATCTATCAGCCTTTGATAATCCTTATTATACTTTGCTTAGCCGGGATACATATTTGCTGGCATTTAACCCGGCTACCAACCCTTCCCCAACTGATTTCGCAACCTGGTAAGGCTGACCTGTGCAATCTCCGGCAGCAAATACTCCGGGAAGATTTGTTTCCTGCTGTCTGTTTACCTTGATATGATTATCTGCTACTTCCAGGCCGGGAATCAAGCGGTCCGGGGCTGTTTCACCACCCAATATGAAGACACCGTCAGCTTTGAGAATTGAACCGTCTTGCATTTTTATTCCTTCCACAAATTCACTGATAATCAGTTCAGCAGGTTTATTATCGATTACTGCAATTTTTTTATCCAGGGATCCCAGGGTTTTATAAAGTGGTACATAGTATACTTTCTGACATATTTCAGCCATAAAATTAGCTTCTGATTCCCCTTCACTGCTGTATGATATGATGATAACATCACGTTCTTTATAAATTGGCCCGTCACAGGTAGCGCAGTATCCCAGTCCTTTTCCTAAAAACTCCTCTTCATTAGCAAAGGTTGGTTTATAGGGAATACCGGTTGATATCACAATGCTTTTTGCCTGTAAAACCTGATCCTGTACTAAAATACTGTAAATCCCGTCCATCTCATTGATGGCTTCAGCCTTGTTTTCGATCAGTTCAATGTCACTGGCTTTAAAATGCTCCATGAATTTATCTAACAGTTCTGCTCCGCTGATCCCGGGAAAGCCCAAATAATTATCGATCTTTTGTGCTTTATGCAATGGAGGACTGCAAATATCCGAACCGATCACAATTACTTTTTTATTGCGGATATTGGCGTTAATGGCCGCAGAAAAACCTGCCGGCCCGCATCCTAAGACTGCTAAATCATAAACATCATACTTCATATTGCACTTCCTTTCATTTTCAACAAGACCTCTTTCTTTTTTATAGAAGAAACTAAAAACTGAATACGCAATCTTTAATTATATGCCTGTATTAATTCTTTTACTGACTTTTGCTTTAAATTATTATAAGATTTACTGTAGGTTGTGATACTAATTAAAGGTATTCTTTGGTTATTCATATTATTTTAATCAGAGGAAGAGATTATGAAAATATTCGGTCACTCAAAGGCCCTTAAGATTAATATTGTTTCTGTGCTATCCAGCATACTATGTATTATTATGCTGTCTTTCCTTTTCTTACTTTTTCTTCCTGGCAGCATTTATGCTCAGAATAGCATAAATGATTTCAATGCTCAAAAAAAAGTATATATGATTTTAGTCGATAAAATTTCTATTAATGATATTTCTCCTTCCATTACACCAAATATTTATAACATGGTCGAAAATGGTGCTCTGGGTCTGGCCAGCAGCCGAACTCTTAGAGGCCAGAATAATATGGACAGCTGTATAACCATTGGTGCGGGTAACATTGCCCGGGTTTACGGCACTGGAATTATTGGCTGCAACAGTGATGAAACCGTTACTGCGGCAGGAAAAACCGCTGCTGAGCACTATCTCAGCCTTACTGGATATGCTGCTGCTGGCAGTGAAGTGCTTCTTGTAAACCTGCCTGAAGTTGTTGTTGGTCTAAGTAAAGAAAGTGTAAGTACCATCCCTGGCGCCTTAGGTGAAAACCTGCGACTTAACAACTTAAAAGTTGCTGTATTGGGCAACAGTGATTATGACGGCGATTTATTGAGAACAGCGGTAACAGTCGGTATGGATGCAACCGGACAGGTGGCTTTGGGTGATGTAGGCCCCGACACTTTAATAAGTTTGCCACACCGCTTATTAAATGAGGGAACCAATTATTCTTATCTGCAGGAAAAGCTGTCTATGGTAAAACCCCAGGCTGACTTGATCATCATCGAACTGTCTGATTTGGCTCGTCTGGAAAAGGCTGATCAGGCCTTCCCCTATTTGGCAGATAATGAAAAAGTTCAGTGTTTAAATCAGATCGACCGTATGGTAGGACATATCCTGACTGAAGCGGTACCTGACCGTGACCTGGTTTTACTGTTTCCCCCTTCCCCTGCCAAAGAGCAGCTTGCATTAAAGAATAAATTTTTACCGGTGGTAGCATATGGCGATGGAATATCCTCCGGTTTTCTCAGCTCCGGCTCAACCAGACGGGACTTCATTGTTGCCAATACTGATATTGCTCCCACCGTTTTAGACTTCTTCGGAATTAATGACGAACTGGGATCGATGATCGGGGTTCCCATTAGGGTCAACTCATTTACCGGTGATAAGCTCCATACTGCAGCCAGTATCAGTGATACCACCAGCACCACTACCCGTTTGCGAAGTTTATTGGTAAAATCCTATGTTGTCATGCAGATAATCTTTATACTGTTGGCCGTGGCGGCTATTTTCTGGATAAAAGCACTGAGAAGAATTGTTGAACCCCTGGTTATTTCACTGGTAACAGTGCCGCTGATTTTCTTGTTCCTGGGCAAATTACCTTATACCATGGATGTTTATTTTATATTTGCTGCAGTTTTTCTGATTATAATACTGACTACCGTCTTTTCCCTGATATTTAAACATAAGATATTTTACGCTTTTGCCGCTATCAGCGGCATCACCCTTTTAGCTTTGAATATCGATGTTTTAACCGGCACCAATCTTATTCAAAGTTCAGTTCTGGGTTACGACCCCATGGCGGGAGCGAGATATTATGGCATTGGAAATGAGTATATGGGGATAATGCTGGGCTCATCAATTGTTGTTGCCGTAGCACTTTTTGAACGGCACTCCTCCAAACTGGTTTTAGCTCTCCTGACTTTGTTTTTTATTTTTCAATGTTACATAATCGGCAGTCCTACCATGGGGGCGCAATCTGACGGAATAATCACTGCACCTGCTGCCTATTTGATTACATTGTTCCTCTTATATAATATTAAAATGAACTGGAGAATCCTTATAGCCATCTGCGGTGTAATCATCGCTGCCGCCGCTGGCTTGATCGGGTATGAAATGCAAAGACCGGTAGAATTGCAAACTCATCTGGGCCGTGCCTTCCATCAGGTTTCCAGCGGAGGATGGGAACAGTTTTTGACCATCGCAAGCCGTAAAGTTAATATGAATATCACGCTGATCAAATATACCATCTGGAGCCGGGTTTTCCTGGTAATGTTTGCAGTCTTGTCCCTGCTGGTTTTCAGACCTGTTGGTGCACTGGAACAGCTGCTCAAAAAAAGACCGATCCTGGTAAAAGGATTTTTGGGAATTATCACCGGAGCAGTTATAGGTTTGATTATCAATGATTCAGGTATTGTAGCAACATCAACTACCTGTATCTATCTGATAATTCCAATACTATTATTAATGCTGGAGATGCAGCGTGAAGAGCCGGCAGAAGATACAAACCAAGTAAAAATAAATAATATGCAGGAGTAGATATAATGAAATATTTAGTAATATTAACAGATGGAATGGCAGATTATTCGATTGCTGAATTAGGAGGCAAAACTCCTCTGCAGTTTGCCCGAACCCCAAATATGGACAAATTAGCAAAATCCTCTGTCATTGGCAAAGCAGCAACCATCCCGGAAGGATTCCCCCCGGGCAGTGACGTAGCAAACTTATCCGTTTTAGGTTATGATCCGGCTGTCTATTATACCGGGCGCTCCCCGCTGGAAGCTGTCAGCATGGGCGTGAACCTTCATGATGATGACCTGGCATTACGCTGTAATCTGGTAACTTTGTCCTCTGAAGACAACTATGATGCACGGACTATGCTTGATTATAGTGCAGACGAGATCCCTACCGACGCCTCTAATCAATTGATATCAGCGATTCAGTCCCAATTAGGTGATGAACAGTTTGCTTTTTATCCCGGAATAAGTTACAGGCACCTTTTGGTATGGAAAGCAGGTTTTGATAAGGAACTGGTACTTACACCTCCCCATGACATTTCAGAGCAAAAAATAGCTGCTTATCTGCCCCAGGGACGAGACGGCAAGGTGGTACTCGGTTTAATGAAAAAAAGCCAGGAGATATTAAAGGATCATCCGGTTAATCTTTCTTTAACCGCTTCAGGCCATAAACCAGCCAATTCCATCTGGCTGTGGGGAGAAGGGCGGAAACCTTCTCTACCCAGTTTTGCTGACAAGTATTCTTTGAAAGGTTCGGTAGTCTGCGCAGTTGATCTGGTTAGAGGCCTGGGTATTTCTGCAGGCCTTAAGCCTGTTTCCGTGAACGGCGCAACCGGCGGTGTAATAACCAATTTCAAAGGCAAAGCCGAGGCTGCCATAAAAGAACTGGACTCAGGAAAAGATTTCGTATTCGTACATATAGAATCACCTGATGAGTCAAGTCATCAGGGAAGTCTTGAACATAAAATCTGGAGTATAGAACAAATAGACAGTCAGGTAATAGGAACCATATTAAACGTGATAGATCATTATCCAGAAATAAAAATCATGATTTTGCCTGATCATCCCAGTCCTCTATCGATTCGGACCCATAGCAGCGACCCGGTCCCATTTATGATTTTTGATTCCCGCCATACTTTCAAAGAAAGTGCAGGATCATTTGACGAAATCGCTGCTGATCGAGGCCCTTTTATCTCTGCCGGTCATACATTAATGGATTATTTCATCAACCTTTAAAGTTAAAATTTATACATGCAGAAAAGACATCAGCGTATCAACCATCTGTTCAGTTGAACATACAGTCTGGTGTCTTATTTCTTTTTCAGGCAATTGTTTTATAGCAGATGGAATGCTGTCATGGGTGTAATCTGCCAACTGCTGCAGCAAAGCGAATTCATCATCATCTTCGACTTTAAACAACGCCTCAGCAACGCTTTTGCCAAATTTAAAGGGACTGGCAGTGGAAGCGATCACAACTGGAGTCTTGTCACCGGTTGCATCCAGATACTTCTGCCATACATTTACGGCCACGGCAGTATGGGGATCAAGCAGATATTTATGCTGGTCCCAAAAGGATTTTATTGTGATCTGAGTTTCATCATCCTGGCAAAAATCAGCCCAGAATTTATCCTGAATTATTTCTTGGTACTTTTCATCTATCGTATATTTTCCCTGCTTTTGCAAGTTCTCCATCCATTCATTGATTTTTTGGCTGTTATGATCAGTAATTTCAAACAATAATCTTTCCAGGTTGGAAGAGATCAATATGTCCATAGATGGTGACATTGTACGTGCAAAACTGCGATTGCGATCATAGGTGCCGGTTTTGATAAAGTCGGTCAATACATTATTGGCATTGGAGGCGCAAATCAGTTTGTTTACCGGAACTCCCATCAAGCTGGCATACCAGGCAGCCAGAATATTGCCAAAATTACCGGTGGGAACTACAATATTGATCTTATCGCCTGACTTAATATGTTCATCTGCCACCAGGTCCAGATATGCAGAAACATAATACACGATCTGGGGAACTAACCGCCCCCAGTTGATTGAATTAGCAGAACTCAGTTTCATATTGTGCTTTTCAAGCTGCAATGTAAAATCCTGACCGGCAAAAATTCTTTTTACCCCGCTTTGTGCATCATCGAAGTTGCCCTGGACTGCTGCAACATAAACATTTTCCCCTTCCTGAGTGGTCATCTGCATTTTCTGGACTTTACTGACACCATCCCGGGGGTAGAACACAACGATTCTGGTTCCTTTTACATCCTTGAAACCTGCCAGAGCAGCTTTTCCTGTATCTCCGGAAGTGGCTACCAGAATTACTATTTCGCTTTTTTCCCCGGTTTTGATGGCACTGGTTGTCATCAAATGCGGCAGCATCTGCAGGGCCATATCTTTAAAAGCGCTGGTAGGTCCATGCCATAATTCCTGGATGAATAATCCATCCTCGATTTTAACTAATGGAGCAATGGCTGCATGATCAAATTTTTCTTCATTGTAGGCCATATTAATACTTTTATTGATTTCATCGGCTGTAAAATCAGTCAAGTATAGAGACAGGATTTCTGCTGCCCTTTCTTGATAAGTTAATTTGCTCATGGCTTGGGCAAAATTATCCTTAAGCCTGGGTATAAAGTCTGGTACAAAAAGGCCTCCATCCGGTGCAATTCCCATAATAATTGCTTCAGTTGATTTTACTGCAGATGAACGTCCTCTGCTGCTTTGGTATTCCACGTAAAAACCTCCTTAGAAAATACCTGTATTAATAACAGCTTTATTCAGCTAAATTATGCTGTTTTAATTTTTTTATTGTAAAATAGAATATACCATAAAAATTTATAAAACAATTACTATAGTTTAAAATATTGATACTTAAGGAGGTCTTGCTTTTGCTGCAAGCAGTTTTTGTTTTGATCATGATCATAATCGGAAAATTAATATATGACAGTTACTTGGAACAAACCAGGAGACCTAAAAAAGAAAAGAAAAACAAAAAAGGTGATGTTATCGATATTAGTGAAGCATGGGTACCACTGGATAATCTGCCCTTTCGCAAACGGGACAGCATATTATCTGCCCGGGAAATAGGCCTGTACAATTTATTCAGTCATCTATTGAAAGGCAGTCCCTATATAGCCATTCCCAAGCTGAGTATGTCTGAAATTTTTATGGTTGCCCCTGATGCTGAAAAAAGGCAGGAATATCAAAACCGCTTGAAAGATAAAACCGTTGAGCTTCTCATTTGTGAATTGCCTAGTTTTAATCCGGTATTGATCGTATTAGCCGATAATGAAGCTGAAGCACGGAAAAAGCAGATCACAGACCGGTTTATCAAAAGTGCTGCCCAGGCAGGTGCCCTTCCTTTGCTGAATATGACTGCTGATCATTGGGAAAATGAATTATTGCTTCTGCAAGAGTTAAAGAGCCTGGGAGTGATGGTGAAGACACTCCATTAATAAATTTTGCTGTCAGAGTGAGGTTATGGCTATTATCAAGATTGCTACCTACAACATAAGACATGGTGTAAATATGTCAGGCAATCTTGATATAGAAGGCCCGGCAAAACTCTTTGCCCAGATCGATCCGCATATTATAGCCCTGCAGGAAGTGGATGAACTCCGTCCCCGCAGTAATTTTATCCGGCAGACCGTATTTCTTGCCCGAGAACTGGGTATGAACTATGTTTTCGGGCCGGCCACCCGGTATCCGATCGGCGCATATGGAAATGCCCTGCTCAGTAAGTTTCCCTTTTTATCATCCTCTAATCACCCTTTACCATCTAAATATGAAAGGCGGGCTTTTCTGGAAGCTCAAATCCTGCTCAATGGCCAGGTCATAACTGTTATAACTACCCACTTGGGCCTGGACAGCCAGGAACGCACCCGGCAGTTAAGAGAATTCCTCCTGCCCTTGGTGAAGAAACAAGCAAATGCTGCGGTCTTACTGGGTGACTTCAATGCTCCTGAAGATTCCAAAGAAATAAAAATGGTGGCCAGAAATTTACATGACACTTTTAAATCCAATTCCGGCCTTATCGATTGTACCTTTCCTTCCAGCAACCCCCATGTCCGCATTGACTACATTTTTATAAATTCACATTGTAAATGTGATGACTTTTATATCGTCGATTCCCAGATTTCAGACCATCTGCCGGCTGTTGCAAATATAATAATTTAAGTTACTCCCTTTACAATTAGGTAAAACTAATCTGTGACATCCAATACGTAATTGGTTTTTTGATCAATAGATAAAATAATTTATTGAAGAACAGAGGTGAAACATTGACTTTACATTACCAGGAATATGGTGATAAGAATGCTCCTTTGATGCTGTTTTTACATGGCGGCGGAGTCAGTGGCTGGATGTGGGATCGACAAATAAAATACTTTACTCATTACCATTGTGTTGTGCCACAACTACCTGAACATGGACCAAACAATTATGAAACTAAATTTTCCATAAAAAATAGTGCAAAGGAGTTAATTAAATTAATTGAAGAAAAAGCCAACGGAAGGAAAGTAATCTTAATAGGATTTTCATTAGGTTCGCAAGTAGTTATTCAAATTCTAAGTATGAAACCGAATTTATGTAACTATGCAATAATTAACAGTGCTTTAGTCAGACCGAATCCTTACCTTAAAAAATTGCTTCAACCTATAATCAGGTTGTCATTTCCATTAGTAAAACATAAATGGTTTTCCAAATTGCAAGCCAAAACATTATATATAAGTGATGACTATTTTGAAGAATATTATAGAGAAAGTCGTCAAATGAAACTGGATACACTTATAAGGGTATTAGAAGAAAACATATCATTTGAAATACCTGAGGGTTTTAAAAAAGCCAATGGAGAGATTTTGGTCACTGTGGGTGAAAAAGAAAACGCGGTTATGAAAAAATCTGCAAAAGACCTTATAAACTCTAACTCAAATTGTACCGGCGTTATTATACCTGGAGTCGGACATGGAATTTCCTTAGCAATGCCTGATTTTTTTAATAATATGACAGAAAAATGGATCCAGAACGGTGAGTTGCCAAATGAATGTAAATGTAAAGAAATCAGGTAATATGTGTCAGAAAAACACGAAGGGCTTTCTATAAAAGGAAAGCCCTATTTTTAACGATTTATAAATGGTCGGAGTGACTGGATTCGAACCAGCGGCCTCTACGTCCCCAACTTTGTTAAATAGGATTTTTGAGCATTTTAAGTATTTTTATATCCACTATCTATATCCTGTATATAGGGCTTTGCGCGCATTGTTAGCTTTTTAAGTCTTTTACTTTTTATTTAGTTTTTTACGTGTTTTTAACGAGAATTACTAACGAATTACTAACAAGATTCATGCCGAGATCTCCCCCTAATAATTAACCGCTTAATAAGCGGTTTTTTGTTTTCTGTAGCAGGTATTAAGTTAAATCTGCAGAAAGTTGTAAATAAATATTATTTATGGGGGGGATATTTATGGAGGAAAGCGCGAAAAAACCTGTAAATACTGCGGTTGGCTGCCTGACCATGATTGCCATGCTATTTGTAATTGTTGCGATCATATCATCATGCCTGGGGGGAAAGTCGTCTGATAAGCCTGATGAAGCGGTTGCTCCGCTGCAGCTGTCTGAAATGACAATCGAAGAGTACGCACCGTATCTAATCAAAGAAACCATCGGCGAAAAGAGCAATACCGATAAGACCTCGCTTATAACAGTAACTGTAGATGACCCAGGGATGATTACACTTGATTTAAACGCCAGTGAAAATTTTACCAAAAACACAACTCGACAGAGTATGCTTATTAAGTCTCCTGAAATCTTTGGTATGGCTTTTGCTGATCGATCGGAGCTAAACAGTATAACGATCAACTGGTACCTTGATTTGGTGGATTTAAGGGGAAATGAAAAAGTAGGGAAGGTAATGACTATAACGTTCGATCGGGAAAATGCAGAAACTATTAATTGGGAAAACATAAATCCGGAAAATATTCCTTTAGTCGCTGATCAATACTGGGAGCATTCACTGTTTAGTAAATAGGCCGGGGACTGATCCCCGGCTTTAACTATTCTTAGTAAATTTTTAAGTAGATAACTGCTGAATGCTCTTAAATAGATCATGTATAAAATTCGCGCCCCGGCTGATCAGTATCCCTGTTAATAGCTGCCCTATAACCGGATAAACTATTGTAAGCCCTAGCGCTGTACATATATCAACACCCGCTGCCAGAGCAATTATAATACCGATTACCAGTGCCCCGACCCGATCTGGATTAAGTTTTCCCTTGTCCCAAATCGGCTTAAACGTCTCCCATACAGCTTCCGCCAGGACAGCTGCCACAATGATCAATATGATTCCACTTGCCATTTTACTCTCCTTTCTACTCCTCCATATCTACTCCTCCAAAATTCTTATCAGCTCATCATGCCTGGCCGGGTTTTTTACGGCCTTCAGCATGACTAAAGCCAGGTTCACCATCACGGCCAGGACAAACCATTTTGTACTGGTATCATTCGGGTTATGACCATGAGCAGGGTCGATGATTCCTGCCCTACCGCATTTGACCATCAGCTTTTGCATCCAATCCGGCACGCTGGCCACCTCCAATCTGTTTTTTAACTCAGCCCAGGGAAAATTACGCCCCGGGCACGCCGTCTGCATAATATCTTTATGCCCAGCCACCGTAAGCTTCCCATATGTCGCCGGCAGATACTCCGACAGCAGCCATACCAGGGACGCCATCTGTGCTGCAGTAGGTTTTCCGGTCTCAAAATTACCGGTTAAAACAATACCTATACTGTCCCCATTCCCTTTCACCCCGCTGTGAGCCCCAATTGCCCACACAGGCCTGCCTCGTTCCACCGCACCATTAACCCGGATCACGAAATGATACCCGATGCCGCTCCACTCCTGACCCAGGTGCCAGCGGTGAATAGTGCTGGCCGGCACATCAGGGGAAGCAGAATGGTGGATGATTGCTCTTCGGGTGCTGCTTCGCTTTTTAAGGCCGCTGTTAAACTGGAGGTTTGTCTCCAATATCTGATTGCTCATTATTATCACCTCCGTAATCACTGTAATTACCGTAATTGTAGGTATCGTTCTCACAAGTGTCTATCAGTTTCTTCCTGGCGAATTTCTTGATCCAGCTGAATTCCTCAACCCCGGCCTCCATGAAGTTTTCAGCAATACTGAGCACTTCAACAAAAAAGAGTATTGAATATACGATGTTTGAAAACAGCTCCGCTGCTGACACCCAGGGGAAAATCTGCAAACTCTGGTTTGCGATCACGCACATAAAAAAATAGGCAGTGATCTTCATCATTGTCCCCTTGCAGGCCTTGTCGGACTGGATATGGCCCTCCCTGATAGCTCTTATAAATCCCCCATGGCTCGCGCTTTCGGTTATGAGTCTGCTGACCAGGTCACAGGCCACCACGATCCACAGAGCAAAAAACGCGGCCCCCGGCTGTACCAGATAGGTAATTACTCCAATTAAAAAGCCCCCCAGCCAGGCCAGGGGGTTCGATATTGCATTTGCGGCGATCTTGCCGACTGTTATTATAGTTCCATACATCACCAGCCCTCCTTTTTTAGGTTATCCTCCAAAAACAAAACCAAGCACGTCAGTTACAAACCAATATTCGGGATTCAGCAGCAACATAAATCCTCGCAAAACCAGTCCTAATCCAAATACACCGCCTATAAAACCAATGAACGCCAAAAAAGCCAATGTGCTTATATCATCTGGCGGGCGCCGGTTTTTTGATTCTTCCGGCTCATTCAGCCACATGTTGAAAAAGATTAGCCCCACAAAGAAAAAAATTATCCCTACTACTATATCCACTATTCCGAATATCATGATCTGCCTTATCCATATTTCAAGTACATGCTTAGCCGGTTCGGCCAGCTTGCCCCCTATCTCATTCAACAACGTCACAAATTCTTGAGCGCCCAATCCCATCCCCTCCCGGAAATAAAATAACCGCCCCACCTGGAGCGGCTCAAATAACATTTTTTCTGACCCTCAAATCGAGGGCGAGGATGCCATGGAGTAGTTGAAACAAAGTTACTATAAAGCCTAAAAGCCTTATCCAATCTGTTAACTCACCAAGGCTGAAAATCAGCATACGCATCCCCTCCCTAATCACTTCTACCACCATGACTATCACTAGACATGACATCCCCCGAAGCGCTGCCGAACGCTAGTAGAAGTCCATATGTTGCCATATGGTGGGGCAGGGTTCTATTCAATATATAATTTATGGGTTTATTTGTCAATGTAAGTGCAGCCACCAAAAACTATTTCCATATCCTCTAACTAAATTCAATTAACAACGAAGAATAAATACTATCACTGCGGTTTGTTCTCACTGCGCTGTTAGTTAATATGTAATTTGGTCCCAGAATATAAGGCACCCCCGTCAGTATACAGGATGCTACTTTTACCCCTGGGGTTCCGCAGGGAAGCGGTCCGTTCTGTATGGTTTGCCCCGTAGAATTATACTTCCACATTAACGGCACAGCAAAAACATTACCTGCAGCGTCTCTGAAATCCTGTCTGAAAGTTATAGGCGCAATAGATTGGCCTGCTGTTATGCTTCCGGCAACGGGTCCATTTATTGTTGATAATCCACAATAAATTATTTCTCCGTTTTCTAATCGCCCAATATAAGCAAACGGATTATCACCTCTGTTTAGCAAAAAACAGAAAAAGTCACTCCCCACTACCATCAATATCCCAGTTGGGACATCCGTTGACGCATACATGAGGCTAATAACGTCATTTACAGTAGTTCCGCTTTTCCAGGAGCTTCCTATTTGTACAGTATTGTAAAGGTTTCCATTAATTGAAATACGTATCACTTTATCGGGTACTAAAGGCGTATCAATAACAATGTGACTGGCATCTTCATAATATATAGTCCCTAGTAATCCGTTTGAATTAAGAGCACTTTTAATATCATTAACAGAATTTCCTAAATCAATATTATATAAAGTAGACATTATAACCCCCCCCTATATCGTGGGGTATAGTATATTAGTCGTAAATATCGGAATATTATAATCTATATATCCCGCATACCCGCTTCCTGGGCCTGGGGAAACAATGATCTGCCCCACCAGTCCATTCTTTCCGGCCAAGACCATGCCCACTGCCAATCCATTTTGGAAATCAATGTTGCTCATATTTGTCCTCCTATGGTTTATTGCCTGCATTCCAGGTTATTGTGGTTGTATTGTTGGTAGTATTATTGGTAATAGAGGTAATTTGCCCGGAGCCGTCTTTTATCCAGTCCCAGTCATAAACCGCCCCGTCACCGTAAGACGTAATCATTCCGTCAGCATATAAAGCAATACTGCTCAGGTCTTCCCCGGTACCAGAGACCCCCGCTTCCCCCAGCCTAATCTCCCTGGTAATACCGGCTGAATTCACATACTGAAATACCAGACCGTCATTATCCTTAAAAATAAAAGCCTTCCCCTTATCTCCATCGCCAAAGCCAGTTCCCCAAACCATCTTTGGTATCATATAGCCTGACTGGCTGTCCAGTTCAAAATAATGCTTCAGCTTTACATATTCGGTATAAACATAGACCATTATAGGCCAGTCTGTTTCATTTGTAGTCGAGCCGGCATGGTTTTCATCCACCCAGTACAAAGGCTGCCCGGACCGGTTTAATAGCTGAGCCGACTGTCCACTTGTCTGCGCCTCGATAAATTCTATATTCTGCTCATAAATTTTGATGTAATGCAGATCCGATTTATCACCATTCAAATACTTCTGCACCATGGTGGAGGTATCCAGCTGGTCAACCGTCAGCTCAGAGATATTGCCCTTTTCTGCGTATAAGTTATTCACTATGACAGTATTGCTTATTACCACATCAATTGCCGCAGAAACAGCCTCAATAGCGCTGGCGCTCAGCAGCCCGTCAAAAATATACTTACCTTCTACCGGATCAAAATAGACCTTGTTCTCCCAGTTGCCTCCGGAGCCGTCCCCCGCCTGCAGCGCAAACAGATCAGCATTGAAAACGCCCCTGGCCATATTGTCGCTGCGGATAGATTCAAACCCGTTTTCCGGCCCGATCCGGGCGCCGTAATAAAGCTCATCCTTTTGCACTGTATCCCTTTGGATACGATAGATGGTGTCGGACAAGGTACTAAAAAAATTCAGCGCTTCAAGGGACGAATTGATCCTTTTGACCGGATCAAAATGGTATCTGACGATCCGGACATTAGCGTCTATCCCCAGTTCACTGTCTAAAATCCTCACCGTATCACCCAGGGCAAATGCTTCCAGGGCACCGAATTCCGGCAGGCTTCTAAGCTCAACCACATTCAGGTCATATGCTACTGTGGGCTGGCCGTCCACCATGTTCCGGGCATCGATATATTTTTCAATACCCTTGATATTTTTGCCGATTTTAAATTCTATCCCGGTGTCTGCCCCGCGCCTGGTCAGCAGGGAGACAGTATATTTGTCGAATTTGATTTCCGCCCCGATATAAGATGCAAACTCCAGCAGTATGCTGCGGCGGCTCATTTTTTGCTGGATGGAATATGTTGCGACCTTGGTAAACTCTACCGTCCCCACAGAAAAACCGGTGCCTTGCAGTATTTTTCCCAGTATGTAGGTCGGGGTGCCGTCTTCGGTGAAATATTCCTTGTCATAGGCCGGATCGTTCAGATCGTAAGAAACCTGCTCACACTCCAAATCAATCAGCTGGGCAGCCCCACTCCTATAAATTCTATAAGCCGCGATATTAAAATAATTATCATCAGCTTCTACTATATGGTTATGGTTGAGATAAGCTTTTGTCGCATCTTCTATTATGGTTGTGACGGTAAGCGTATATTCTGCGTTAATACCCTCGCTTATTTCAGAGCGAACAATATTTTCTAAAGTCGCTTTATGTACTAGGTTTTTATCGTATAGCTTCACCTGCCTCCCTCCTTACGCAGACACCGTGGCCTTAAAAGTTAGCGTTAAAATCTCGCTGTTATTTTTAAAATCCCTTATGTCACTGTCTTCCAAAACCGCCTTATAGGTGGTTGGGTCATAGTCAATTACCAGATCCTTTTCGCCTGCTAGCCAGCTTCTGATCAAGACCACCTTATTTCTGCGCTCTGTCTTACTGCCTTCGATCAGCACATCAAAGATGATTTCCATGTCATCGTAGCTGTCAAAAAACTTATAACTGCCATCCTTGCCAATAACATTCACCAGCGTGTAACGGGCTTGGGGGATCCCTGGCGGCAGAACAGTCCTGACTCTTAGACCGTAGGTACTGGAATGCACGTTGTTAAACTTAAAACCCATCATGCCATACCAAGCCCCCTTCCCCGGCTGTTTTGGAGCTTATATAGTTCTCTGGCCACTGATTTAATGTCTTGATCATTTCTCACATACATATTCTGGATTACAATATTCCCGCCGTTACCAGCTGTAGCTAACTGGGTGCCTCTGAGCTCCCCCCTGATAATCTGTCGCAGGTCATCTAGTGCTCCCACGAATTCTGGTCTTTTCTCAGCAATCCCGATTATAGCAGGCTTAGTAAAGATACCGCCTTTGTCGTACCAGTTAAAGGCTGGGTATGGGACATCTATATTACCCACAGTTTTATACTTCGTTGTAACATTCACGTTTGGCAGCTTGGGCTTAGGGATCTCTATTTTCATATTGGCAAAAGCCTTTTTAATGCTGTCTATGATTCTTAAAAGTATCTCCTTGGCTGTTTCTATCGGGCTTACGATGGCGTTTTTAATCCCTTCCCAGATCCGGCTGCTGGTGGTTCTGATATCTTCCCAACTAATCCCCAGTTTTTGCGCTAAGAGTACCGCCCAGCCGGCAGGACCAACTGCTATTAACAGGATCGTCTGCCCCCAGGTCTCGAAAAAGCTTTTTATGCCGTTCCAGGTTTTTGCCCAGCCCTCAGCTATCTGGGTACCGAAGTCTGTAAAAGCTTTTTTCATTGAAGCGAAACCCTCAGACAGTCCGGTTTTAAGATCTTCCCAAATCCTGAGAACAAAAGCCTTTATTTCATCCCAGTTTTTGTAGATTAAAACCCCGGCAGCTATAAGCCCGACGATGATGGCAATCAGCCAGCCTACTGATACCCCCACAACTGCCGCCAGCGCGGTCAGAGCGGTAGATACCGCAGGTATCACTACGCTTGCGAGCATTTTAAGCGGCGAAATAAGCGCAATAAGTACCACTTTTATTTTCCCGAACATCGCAATTAAACCCGGTCCGGCAATAACCATGGTTCCGATCCCCTGCAGGAGCGGACCTATCAAGGCGACTATGCCGGCAATTGCCAGTATCGCCATTTGTGCCCCTTTTGGTAGATTGGCAAAGCTATCAGCCAGTTTTTCCAGAGTCGGAACTGCTCTTTCAAGAAGCGGCATAAGTTCATCTAGTGCGTCAAAAAAGGTCGTTGATATTGGTTTTGTTACTATTAAGATATTGTTCTTTAGTTGTGCCAGACGTTCCGCAAAGTCATCGGTTTCCTTGGCAACACCGTTGATGGTCTCCTTGGAACCTACAAGTTCCTTTAACAAAGCCGCATACTCAAGTTTTCCGTCTCTTATAGCTGCTGCCATTAAAGGCCCCGCTTTAGCACCGAAAACCTCAATTGCCAGTTCGGTAGCCTTAATATCACTGGGGGCGCCCTTTATTTCTGCAAATAATTTATTCAGGGCCTCACTGGCATCCGTGACCCCAGCCTTGGCCATATTAACCAACGCCTTGTTAAGGCCGGTCATGGCCTGTTCGACCTCGACCCCCGCCTTGTCAAAATACCCCATAAGGGCTGCGCTTTCCTGAAAATCAAAGCCCATACCCTTTAACGCCGGGGAGAATTTGACCAGGTTGGACAAAAGGCGGTCAATGGCAATACCCGTGGATTGCGAAACTTTAAAAATATAGTCCAGGTATTCCCCGTATTTTTGCACCGGCACGTTAAAAGCCTGGAAGGATTGAGAGGTCTCCTCAATAGTTTTGCTTAGATCGCTCTTAGTGACCCGGGCCAGGTTTAGTGTCTGGACTGACAGGTCTTGGAGTACCTTGCCTGATATATTCAGGCGTGTATTGTAGTCAGCGATTACTGTTGAGATATCATCAAAATTTGAAGGAACCCGTTTGGCGACATTGTCAAAATCATTCTGCAATCCTTCCAAAGCCTTGCCGGTGGCCCCGGTGCCGATGCGGATCTTGTCATACGCCTCATCGATGGTTTTGCCGGCTGCCAGCAAACCAGCACCGGCAGCTGCCAGGGGTACCGTAACATACTTGGTCATGGTCTCGCCGGCCGACTTCATCTTGCCGCCAGCATCCTGGAGTTTTTCCCCCAGGGTTTTGGAGGCTTTAGCGGTAGACTCCAGCTTTTTCTCAAAACCCGTCAGTTCCTGTTCCGCTTTCGCTACTTCTCTCTGAAATGCCCGGTACTGTTCCTCGGATATCTCGCCTTTTTTAAACTGCTCATTAACTTGTTCCTGGGCCATCTTCAACCGGTCCAGCTTTTCTTTGGAATTAGTTACCGCCTCAGATAGGAGTTTCTGTTTCTGCGCGACCAGTTCCGTGTTTTTAGGATCCAGTTTAAGCAGTTTTTCCACTTCTTTTAATTCTGACTGGATTTCGCGGGACTTTTTATTTACATCTCCTAAGGCTTTTTGCAGGGGCTGAGTATCGCCGCCTATTTCTATCGTAATACCTTTTATCTTTCCAGCCACATATATCACCCCCTAAAAGCTGTCGAAATCGTCCTGGCCGGCCTGTTGAACAGTTTCTCTTTCCGTTTCCTCCGTATGATGCAGGTTATTATAAACAATGATGTAGTCAATCAGCTGCCCCCAGGTCATGTAGTCAAGCTCATCCAGGCTGATTCCCCTGATCTTGGCGGCAGCTATGATCATGTTTGTGGTTACTATTTCTTCTTCTTCCGGGGTATCATCGTTCGCAACTTTTTTTTTGATTCCTCCGTTATAAAAAGCGATGGCAGGAAGATCTCCATCAGCTCCCGGGCCACGTCAAAAACGGGAAAAACGTCAAATTCGTCATACCAGTCAGCTGGCTCAGCAATGTCCTTGTTAGCTGTTTTAGCCATTATCCAGATAATGTTGAACAGATCCACCAGCTCAATCTTTTCGATTGCGCTGCTTATATTGATTTCAGATAAAAGTGCTTCCATGTCTTCATTATTGTTGCTTTGCAGGGCAAAAAACGCATTAAGCCCCTCAAGCGCCGATTTGATAAGTGGCATCACCAGTGTTAAGAGATCCTTGCCGAATTGCTGTTTATACCGATAAACAAAGGACGCCGAAGCCTTAAACTTGACGTCCCTGCCATCAATATTTATTATTTTTTGCATTCTATCACCTCTAAGCCTTAACGGTCAGGTTGTAGATCACGCTGTTTCCCTTGGTAAATTCAACCACTAGCGGGTAGCTGCCAATAGCCAGATCCAGACCAGAAACATAGGCACTGGCGATAGTAACTTGCAATGCGGCGATGGTTAAGCTTACGCCGGGTACTGGCAAGCCGTTAAGCAGGACATTCTTGACTGCAGTTACACCGCTGGAAGTTGAAATTACTTCTACATCATCCGGAGCCGCCTTACTGAAATCAGCCGGATCATCCCCAGCAGCATTAAGCACTGCATTTTTAAGATAAACCGCACTGAAAAAGGTGTCATAACCGGCCTTGTCCTGCTCAAGCTTGGCTTTCACATCACCGGTGTCTATTGCCGGCCGCGCCTCAATTGATAATGATTCGGACTTCGGTTCCTTCTTGTTGCTCCGGGTCGCCCCCTCGATATTCGGACGATTAGCCAAGACATTGTAAAGCACATGCCTGGTCTTTTTCGCATCGCCATCAAATTCAAAAAGCAATGCAAACCGTTTAGCCTTGGCATTGGTATTTTCAATCAGCGCCCCGTTGGCATCAACGGTATCGCCTAAAATATCGATTCTGAAATCATCCGTTACCAGTGCCAGTTCCAGATCCCCGTCATAACCGTTATTCACGTTTTCAGCAAAATAATCCTCAATGTCATCAGCCGGGAACTTCACACTGTCCCCCACTGGCGATAGAGCTATGTTTACAGCCCCAGGATGCGCCTTTGGCGTACCATAGCTTACAATGCCATTAGCCTCTGTAATTGGCGCATAATGCACATTTTTAAGCCCATATTTGACTTTGTTTTTAGACATTTTAAACCTCCTTCTCAAGTTGCGCCACTATTGCGGCAACCATCTCATCAACACTTGCATTATAACTGCGTTTTATAAGTCCCTGGTATGGGGACTTTGAGCTATACTCCAGAATGTTCGACAACGGTATCGTGTCACTATTTGCCCCTTCTACCGTTTTTGTGTTGCCAACATACCGGCGCTTCTGATATTTTTTGCCCTTACCTTTCCAAGACTTTTTATAATCACCTGTAACTCCCTCAGGACTATTTTTTCGTAAATTTTTTATCAATATTTTTTGTGCTGCGTCCAGTCCCGTTTCAATGTTCTGATCCACTTTATGCCCATAGTCCTCTAAAGCGGCGGCTACAGCTTTATCGAATTTATCGATATTTATTGCGGCCATTAAACATTCCTCCAGAACTCACATTCAAAAACAGTTGTAAAATAGCCGATATTATCTACATCCCCAGCATCAAATTTGCCGAAAGGCAATACAAACCCCGCTCCCTCTAAAGCAGTTTGTATGATTTTTTCCTGGCTTTTAACATGTTCCCGTTCGGCCTGATCATCTAAATAGTAGTCCCGATAAAAATAGCGGACCGTTACGTCTCCCGCCATTACCAGGGGTTCATTATCGGCAAAAAACTCTGTAGAGTCCCCACTCAGAGTAAAAACGATGTACTCATCGGCATCGGCTCCCTTTTTTCTTTGCCAGAAAACCTTGACCGCGCCTTTCAAGGTATTGTCCAGGGCCGTCTGTACCAAGCCTCGTATATCTATCATCATAGGCCCTCGTACCTCCTGACTCTAAACTCCAGGAAAAGATTTTCCTCTTTCATGTTATCCACGCCGCCCCACAGCTCGTAGACATTCGGGTTGTTCCTGTCCGGTACCCCGTCAATGATGGCCGTGCTGTCCGCGTTTTTGATCACAACTACCTGTTCACCCCTGAGTTTCGCATATATAACTGGATTGTAAAAAGTCCTAACCGTCGCCGAATCCTTTACGCCCAATGACTCCGCTGCCAGAGACCGGTCCCCGTAGCTGCCTTTCCACTCACCGTAAAAAATATTATAGGGTTCGCTTTCTATCAGCTCCCAGGTCCTGTTCATCCCCTGGCCGGAAACATATTCCCCTTCGGCATAATAAAACTGCATCGGCGTCGTAGGATTGAATTTAAGCATCCGCTTCCGCCTCCTCCGCTGCCGCCAGAGCAGCTGCCCTGCCTTGCGCCACAAATGCCAGCAGTACCGGATGATTAATCAGCTGCCCAGGGTCTGTTGACTGTGCCATTTTGCAGTACAGGACCACCGCTTCCACCGCCAGGGCATCCGGGGTGGAAATGTCCCACCCCGCACCCTTGAAATATAAAGCCGCCCCGTCAATCATGCCCTGGATTTCTGCGTCTTTATTGGCATCGGAGTAGAACACTCCCAGCCTGGGTTTAACATCATCAATAAGCGCCATACTCCGCTGCCTCCTTAAACAATAATATACAGGTCGATATCCTTAGTTCCGTCAGCCCCTGCGTTCGGGTCATATACGTTTTTCTCCAGATCCTCCGCATCAGCGGTAACAACACCCTCTGTAGCTTCTACAGCCTTGCCAAACAATTTAAGGATGACTAGCTCATCGGCGTACAGCTTGTACGGGATCCCGAATTTATCCCCCCAGCCCACACTGATTTGGTCAGAGCCAACGCCAACGCCACCGGTGGTGTTGGCTGATGTTGCTGCAGTCGTTACCCCTTCGGATGCCCCTTCTCCGGTTCCGTCATCAATAGCGATGTTTAGCGTATCATCATTAGCGTCCGCAACCTTCGCAGTCAAAACTACAGCTGCATCTTCTCCGGAAACGTCAAAATGTTCTGCAATGATTTCATTTGCTGCCAGGGCAGTCCGTATTGCCAGAGCAATTGCCGCCGCATCATCATTGAGTTCCACCGGTACATCAACGACTTCATCTTCCGCAAAAAGCGCTGATTTTACCGTTACCGCGGCATTCCCCGCAGTTGTTACAGTGCCAGCTGCCGTGGCTGTCTCAACCTGAGCCCTTGGCACATGATCCTGGATCGGCAGGTCGATCTTGGTCACGGTCTTAAATGCCAGGTTCCCATCTTTTGCAGTAGTACCATTGGCGGTTATGTCCTCCGTTATCGCTTCACCCGCAAAGTTGGTCCCGGTGATTTTTACTACTCCATCAATCCCGGACACGTTCCCATCAATCCGGATGTTTCTCGGCACCGCCGGATTGGTGATCCCAGTGGTGATCGACTGCTCTGCAGCCCCCAAGGCCATGGCCGCATGCACTCCATCAGAGCTGGCCGCCGGCGCATCTTCCGCATCGATGTGATAGTGAGCGCCAAAAGCCCTGTCTATACTTGTTCCTTTGGCGTCTGTCTGGATTCTCTGCCCCAATTTTGGGTTATATGGATAAAAATTAGGCATAGCTTTCCTCCTTAAAGAGGCGGGCTTCCTGCCCGCCCCCGATTATCAGTCTTAAAAGATTACCCTTTCTTAATGATCAGGACACCCGCTGCATCGATCAGCTTCCCGTCATTGATCAGGATCGCCTTATCAACCCACTGATTGGTGTCGTGGTCAAGCCATCTGTACATGGCCATCTGCATGTTGCTGTTGACGCAGAAATCCGAAGGTTTCATAAACACAGCAATGACCTCACCGGCGTTGGCGGAATCATAGGATTCGATCACATCTTCCTCGACTTCCAGCACTTCTTTGCCGCCAAACCGGTACTGCGGAGCATCAGCGATACCGTAGTTCACCCGGCCGATCGGCTGCCCGTTGGCGTCCTGCATCCCGTCGATATAGCCGTCAAAGGTGCCCGCACCCATAACGAATATTCCCCCCGCCTTATAAGCCAGCGGAATTTTGGCAAAGACCTTTTTCTTCCATGCGCCCCAGTCTGATATTTCATCCGCTGTAAGGGTGATTTTCTGCCCGGCAGCAACCCGGGTATCAACTGTAACACCCAGCATTTGACCTTCACCGGTGCCCTTGATGACCTCGATCTCGCACTGGGTTACCATTGCTTCAACGATCAGCGGCACGATCTCCGCTTCGAAAGCCGGCAGGGAAACAGCTGATGTCAAGAGAGAAGTGGCCACCTTGCATTCCAGGCCATAGTAGGAGAAACTGATGTAGGTATTAGCCTGCAGCTTTTGCCGCGCAGATACAGCAGCCTCGGTGATCCTGGAAGCCGTCGGCTTCAGGGACAGGATCGGCACCTGTACACCAGCGGGAATGTTCGTCTTCCGGACCCGGCTGTAAAGCTGGCCTCTGACCTTCATCTCCTTGACGATCTCAGTCATGATCGTGGTCGGGATCACAGCAGCCGCATCAGCAACCGCAGTAAACGCATCGTCGCGGTATTCCTCGGGGATCGGCGTCCCTCTCAGACAGTAATCCTTAAACGCAGTGCGGTATTCCACAGTGCTGAATTTATCAGTGACCTCTGCCCCTCTTTGCTCCTGGCCTTTTGCTCCGGCAGTTACCACTCCCGGAATCTGGCCGGTAACAGCAGCAGTACGCTGATCAGGATCATCAGCTGCAGGATCACCGGCAGCAGCATCATCAGGCATACCCGCAATCATTTCCTTTAAGCTGCGGATCTCTTCATTGAGGCCGTCCAGCTCAGTATTTAGTGCTCTTAATTCAGCCACATCGTTGGATGCTTCCGCTTTGGCCATGATAGCGGTTTTACGCTCTTCCTTTTTGGCCAGCAAAGCCATTAATTTTTTCTTCATGGTTTTAAACCTTTCCTTTCATAATAATTCTTTCTTTGATCAGTGTAATCTCCCGCAGGCTCTCCAGCCGCCGTTCCTCGCTGTCCAGCAGTTCCAGGCTGCGGGCATATATAGATGTACTGTCGTAAAACGGGGTATCCACCACCGATACGTCGCACAATCTTTCAATGTCATTGACTTCCCGGGTCGTCTCCTTTTCCCCGAAAATCCAGGTGTCTCCTTGATCAGCTACCCTAAAAGCAAAGCTCATCTTATCGATGAGCCCCTCTTGGATCCCTTTATATAAATCGCGGTTGCTCTGAGTGTCCAGGAGCTCCGCCTCGATTTTCAAACCCTTTTCATCCTTTATGAGCCTAAGCGACTTGTTGCGGGTCCTGGCCATGATCATCACGTTGTCATTATGGTTGTACCGTAGGGGCACATCCTTCATATCCGTTTTGTCCAGGGCTCCCCGTTTGATGGTTTCAGTAAATTTCCTGCTACCAATCTGATGCGTGGCCGGCGTTTCATATGTAATAGCATAGCCCTCCACCAGCATTTTTCCATCATCATTTTTGACCGCTCTGACTTCGATCAGCCGGCGTTCCGCCTTATTTTTCATCCTCCTTATCCTCCTTTTTAATCCAATTCGTAAACATACCTGACTTCATCATCGTCTTCCTTCTTCAAAACAAATCCCATTTTTTCTGCCAACGCCCGGGATGCCTTATTGCCTGATGAAGTTATCCAATAGATTTTATCCAGGTCTAGCTTACCCGCGTCTTTTACGGCCTTTTTGACGATTTTCTCAGCATATCCTTTTCCTCTATAATCGGGGTGAATAGCTAAATTAAAATGACCCTTCTTACCTGTAGCCCTATTTTCAATAAAACCAATCAATTCATCGTCTTCTTCAAGGACCTTTCTGTATTGTGCGTCGTCATAGAAATACCTGGGGCCCAGTTCTTTCCTTTCCCCCTTGGATAAGGCCTTGATTATCTGCTTTACCTTATCCAGGTCTTTTTTATCTGCCCTAATATCCACGCCGGAAAGGGGGCTTGATTCTAATGAAAACCGTATATTCAACGCCCGGCCTTCCTCTTCCTCATCGTCTTCCTTCTTTGGCTTACTATCGCCTACCCCGGCCTTTCCCTTCTGGTAGGCATCCACGTCCTCGATATTGACATAGTTCAGGCTCTGCAGCCGCCGGTTACCGCCCTCAAAAGGTGGAATCCCGAACATCTCATTAATTTCATTGAGCATCATGATGCCGGTTTCCTTGGCGATATTGGCCAGCTGGATCTTGTCCTGTGTAGCCATATAGTTGATTTTACTGTAATAACCCTTGACCCGGTGCCCTACATCCTGCTCCCGGGCAGTAAACACACAGGCCGTAAAGGCCTGTTCAAATTGCACTATAAAATCCTCGATAGCAGTCTGATAAAATGCACTATGCTGATCGCCGTTATAATCTCCGGATAATATAGCCGCCGACACACCATAACGCTCCTGGATCACAGACTTAAGGAATTTTAAAGCAGCGTCCGGGATTTCCGGAGCGTTTATATTTACCGGTGTAAATTCGCCGGCCAGGTCCGTTGCCACTATGCCGCTTTTGCTGGTCGTAATATGACTCTCAAAATCGTCCCGGATGGCAGCCAGCTTTTGAGCCTCAGCTAATGTCTTGGCATGGTAAACACCTTTGATCTGCAGACTGGCCTCAATACTTTTCGGCAACCCCTGGATGGTCTTATCCAGAGCATCAATGGTGCGGAGCACATCATAATTATTAACGCCCCCATAATCATCCCCGCCGCCTATTATCGTATTAGCCCCGCGGCGCCAGCGCAGATGAATCAAGTCCGCATAAGGCAATGTATAACTACTTCCATCCTCAAAGTCCATGCGGATCTCCCACACCGCCCCATTATTCTCACCGATATAAACTGCCTGGGGCTTGAGCGGATAAAACGCTATATACTTTCTAAACTGCCGCCCATCCGGTAAAGATATAATCTGATACTGCGGATAAATAAAAGCATTGCAATATTTTCGCCGCAGCCACTCCACACTGGAAAAGAAATCGCTGGTCGTCTGCAGCGGGTTAGGTTTAAAACGAAACAGCCTGGTTATATCATCATTCTGGACCTTAAGCACATCCCCGTTCTGCACAATACTTTTTAACTCTATCTTACTGATCTCGCTGGCTATCCGGTCAATGGCATTATTAACATAATCAGATAAGTAGATATCCTTCCCAAAACTCGTAAATAGCGGCACACCATTCATCAGCCATTTTCTATACTGACGCTCTTGCCCTATCCCTTTAAAAACATTTTTTAAATAATCTAGAACTATCATTCTTCACCTTCTCCCCTATCCGATTAAGCTCATAAATTCTGACCGGTACCATTCCAGAGTTGCGTAAGCTATAACTTTGGATGCGGTACCGTCAATACGTTTAGTTGCATGCATCTTGCACGGCATAATCCGCCCCAGGTTATCCAGCTTTATGCCGGTATTGCATAAGCACCAGAAGCTTACAGGATTGTTGTTATATATGACCAGCTTATCTCTGAGATCAGCCTCCAGGGTCCTCATAGGATTGTTTAATACTTTTGGTTCCTGGGGAATATTGATTGCTATTTTATCCCCGAATACCTCTATATATCTGTTCTGAAAATCCTTGGCGAATCGGTTATCATAACCGCTTTTAAATGGTTTCAGATCGTATTCTTTTAATAATTCATAGTGCCAATCAGCAACCATCGAACTTTCCACTGCGTTCCCCGGTACGATCGTCAAGAGTCCCGCGCGCTCCCACCCGCGATAGTCTGCATCATCCGGAGCATTTATCAATTTACTTTCCGGAATCCAATACCGAGAATAAAAATAAACCCGCTTATCATTTGGTTTTTTCAGCAGCAGATCGCTGGCGCATAAGTCAGTAGTCTCCGCAAAGTCATTGCCCGAAATATAAAAACCTCCGGCAAAATCTTTAATGTCGAAGGTCTCTAGGTTTATAATTTCAGCCTGCTGCAGCCAGGCCTGCGCATTGGATTGTTTAATATTAAAATCCTTGGCCAGCATAAAGGCCCGGGTACCGCTGTCAGTTTTCGCTTCCTCGATCAGGCCGTCCAGGTAGTGCCACTTTTTAGCCACCCCCAGGTTGGGATTTGACTTCACCCAGCTGTCCCGGTTCTGCCAGATCTCCTCCTCACTGTCCTGGGTGTAAAGCCAGATTAGCCACCGGGGCCGGTGAAGCTCTCCCTTTAAGACCCGCCTGGCATCAGCCAGCCTTTTATCCAGGTACCCGTCTTCAGTGAAACCCTCAGTGGTTATTTCCCAATATAAAGGTTCATCTTTTGTTGACATCGATTGCTTGATCGGACGGACCAGGCTGTCATCTTTCATTTCATGGACTTCATCCACAAAGGCAACATCTACATTCTTTCCTTCTTTAGCTCCGGTCTTGGCCGATAGCTTCTTGATCTTGGCCTTATTCTGCCGGCTGAATTTACCTTTCTTTTTCTTCTGCTTCGGGTTGCCCATGAAAATACCTTTGATGGTTTTTCGGCTGACTTTAACCAACTTGGGGCTTTCCTCCCGCATATTATTGATCTCATCAAATACCAGCCCTGCCTGTTCATAGTCATTGGAAGCGCAAAGAATGTTGGTGCCCATGTTCCCGCAGAAGAATTCAGCATTGCCGTCCCCTGCCACTTCAGTCGTCTTCCCGTTTTTCCTTCCTACCATATATAAGACTTCAGTGAAGCGCCTCAGCCATCTTCCCTCAATGTTCATATAAAAGCCGTATATCGCTTCCCTGAGCGCCTTCTGATTTATTTCTAAAAGAAAAGGATGCCCGGCAAAAGGAGAAATACTATGCTTGCATTCTTTCTCAATGAACGTGATCCGCTTATGGGCCTCAGCTGGATCGAAACGATAGGCCGGATCCTCCATATCTGCCATCAGGATTTCCAGCATCGTCATCAGTTCCTTGCCGATCAGGATCTTTCCCGCCTTGCATTTTTCATAATACTCAATCAGATAACTATGCGTATTCATCAAGGCCATCGTCCTCATCATCCGACTCTACCGCCAGGTGCTTCATCAGCTTGTCCATGATATTTGTAAGCGCTGCCGAATGCTTGGCAATCACCCCCGCGATCGGTAACGTCTTCTGCAGCATAGCATTCTCAGGGTGTATTTTAACCAGGCCGGTAACCAGGGCCTGCTCATTCAACCGTTTTAAATAAAGCCGCTCATAGGCCGCCTGCTCAATCAAGGCCTCCAGGACTTTCATTTTATTCTCATCCGCCCCGGCAAATTCAGCCTTAAGACGGGCAATTTCGTCCACTATCTCTTGATTTTCCACTATATCACCTGCTTTTTTCTCCCCTAAAAACTTCTCAGCCAAAAACTCAAAACTTCCCCGTGTACCACGCAGAGGTCCGCTTACAGTCTGGGAGTCGGCGCCGTAAACGCCGGCCCGGGGGGCTATTACATCATTTCTCCGTTAATTTGTATTATAATTGGAACTCCATCGACCGATGCCGCTCTATTTGATGAGTATTCGCAGCAAGGATATACTGAATTGGGATTATATTTACACCCTTGTTTTTTGCATAGGATGTTTTTATTTGGATCACATTTATACAATACAGCTGTTCCACCTTCTGGTGGAACGATTGATTGATTGTTACCTCCTTTGGGTTGATATCCATTTTTAATCATTAAACTTATCCCACCAATCATTAATATAATTCTCCCAGGCTTTTGGTCTTCCACTATTATGAAGCCTTGTAAGGCATTCTTCTCTGGTGCTTTCGCAATAAATCATCTCTGCACCTAACATCTGGGCCAGTCTCTCACGCTCGTACTTCTCCGGATAGCCGCCGATAATATAAGCATCGTACCAGTTCCCGTATCGTGTCTTGATCTGGTCCAGCATCTCATCCCGTAATTTAAAAAGGTTGAATTTACAATTGTCTGGTTTTATGTATGCCGGCTGAAATGTGACCGCCTGCCAGAGTGCATCTATATCCAGGACGATATCGCCATACTGCATCATTTCCCTAACCGCGGTATTCTTCCCAGACAGCGGACTTCCGTAAACAATATAGACCTGCTTCTTGCCGCCGAAGCGTCGATGCTCTTTGTTATGACAATCAAGGCATATTATTTCGATATGTACAGGATTAAGAGCTATGCTTGGGTCATTAACATTTTCTTCGGTCAGTTCTATTTTGTGATGACCAATCAAATATTTAATATCTTTGACAGTTGTCCCGCACCTTTGGCATTTTCCTTTTGCTGCTATCTTTAAATTAAAAGATAAGTCGAGCCAGGGCTTCCTACAGTAGAAACTATGCAGTATATCCATAATAATCTCCAAGCGTTTGGAAGTTTTTAATCAAAAGTTTTTCAGCTCATCCATCTTCTTCTGATGTTCAAACCTTTCCCTGGATAGCTTCATTTTCTCACTGTTAAGCTGCTTCTTATAATCCAGATCAGGATTCTCGATCTGCTGCTTAATGCTTTCAATCCGGAGCTTCTGTTCTTCGGTGACCATATCCCAGTTCTTATGGAGCATCTCATCATATCGCTTGATCATGTTGGTCAGCTGGGCCATGGCCTGGGACTGAGCCTTTAAAAAAGTCGCCTGTTTATCCCAGGCGTACTGGATTTCGTATTCTATTTCATCATAAGTTAGGATGTTTTCAAAACTAGGTTCATCTCTCGTTCCATTGTTTTTGACATCATATTCCCGTTTTACCCGTTTAACTTCCTTAGTCATATCCTTCTGGTTCTTGACGTGCATGATCTTTTGAGCACGAATAATGGCCGCAAACTTCATGTGGATCTGCATCCAAAGTATATCAATTGGACCCAGGCCTTCAGTCTCTTTCATAATATCCACGGATGCCTTCGGGAAATACTTAGAATACAGGCCGTGGATCGTTCGGTTTTGGTTCTTCTCAGGTGCTCCCCCTTTGTTGCCCACTGCGTTTTGATTTTCAAATGGCGCCCCGACTTTCCCCACTTTATCTTTCCAATTGTCTTTATGGCGCCATGTATTAATGTTATTGATCTTTTCTCCTAACTGGTCTGCAATCTCAGCAGAGCTTAACTTCCCCCCGCTTTCTTTAAAAAGATTGAAGGCTGCTTCCCGGTTAGGACTTTTTTTCCTACCCACTTTACCAACCCCGTTAAAAATAAGATTTATTTTCGTCTTATTCATATATAAAAATCTAAGATTTATCACACGATTTGCGAAATAATTGAGTTGAAACAATTCAGAAGTGACCGCTATTTTTGCCGCCTTTCCCTTCCTTTTTATGGCAATCACAAACAGATTTAAAAAGCAATCGTTAAAACCATGATATTTACTAGGTTTCGACCGCTTTTTATATAGTCTTATGAGTTATCCTTATTTAATATTGTGTTGAACTCATTACATATACTTAAAAGACCGCTACATGAGGCTTATAAAGATAAAGCGTTTTCGGATTATACAACTAATTAATATGGATAACTCAATTAAAAAATTTTAAACTTCTTAATTGCTTCATTAACTTGCTCCTCTTCGATGCCTATGTATCTTAATGTGATGAGCTGGTTGCTATGATTAAAGATCTTCATCAGTGTTACCACGTCTTTAGTCTGGAGATAGAAGTGGTAGCCGAAGGTCTTTCTCATTGAATGCGTCCCAATACTATCGAGGCCAAAATGGTCAGCTGCTTCCTGCAGGATCTTATAGGCCATGCTACGAGTAATTGGTTTATTTCTTCCTTCTCTGCTTTTAATAAGATATTCATCCAGCGGCCGTCCTTCACAATATCTATTTAATGCCCGGGCCAGTATTGGATTTATTTCAAATCGCTTCATTTTGCCGGTTTTCATTTCGCGCAGTTTAATATACGGCCTCTTATATACATCTCTTACTCGCAGCGGCAATATGTCCGATACCCGCAATCC
>LSQX01022151.1_pt1 | contig 30100 bp, 24 predicted proteins | sample 654561 | NCBI WGS metagenome assembly LSQX01 (sample SAMN04489861, study PRJNA283612) | anaerobic digester metagenome | isolation source: 4 biogas reactors fed with cattle manure at either 37C or 55C with and... | place: Denmark: Kongens Lyngby | collected 2014 | reverse complement strand
TCTTAAAAGACCACAAAAGAATAAGTGAAAAAGCCAAGCTTTTATTTAAAGAAGAGCGTAGCTTAAAAAGATTGGACGGCTGGTTTTTAGCCCGTGAAGCTGCCATGCAGGCTTCCGAAGCCTTGGCCGCCGAACAAAAAGAGGTTAGGGCCGCTTTGGAGCTTCGCGCCATAATTGACAGCTTGCCCTTGAGTGTCAGCGATAACGCTATCTTTGCCGGTACTCAAAGGGACGCCTTTGCACGCAGCTATGCCTTAATCAACCCGGCTTTTGAGGTTGAAACCTTCAGCGGCTACTGTGACCCTACAGCTGTTTTTGATGACATTGAGGTTGATGAAGTCTTTACTCAAGAGCGAATTGATTCCTTGAGAATGAAAACCAGGCAGAACGATTATGTTAAATCTTTAAGCCAAGTTTATAAAGACTACGGCGATTTTACCGCAGAAGTTGCTTTTTTCGTTGAACAGGTTACGGGCCACCTTATTCCGGACTTCAGGCCGGCACTTAAATACGGTGTTGAGGCCATAATCGAAGAGGTTCGCGGCCGTATGGAAGATGAAAGCGACGAAGTAAAAAGAAATGTTTTTTATGCTATTACCATATCTTTGGAAAGTGTTATCAGTTTAGCCAACCGCTATGCAGATATTGTTGCCCAGCAAAGGCAAACCGCCAAGGGTGTCAGGGCACAAGAGCTTGAGTTGATGGAATACACCTTGCGCAAGGTACCCGCAAAAGGTGCCCAAACACTTTATGAAGCCATGCAGGCCTATATCTTGCTCTGGCAGGTCATGTGCCTCGAACAAGCCCCCAATCCTTTTGCCTTTTCGGTTGGTAACGCTGACAGGATTTTTGAGCCTTACCGTCAAATGAGCGGTGAAGGCCGTGAAGAAACCGCAGCTCTCTTTAAACATTTTCTGACCTTCTACAATGTCGGTGACAGAAGCTGGGCCATATCTCAAAATGTTTTGCTTGGCGGTAAATCGAGCAAGGGTGAAGACTTAACTTCGGAGACCACCTATGCCATTTTAGACGCATATTACGACATGAACCTGCCCCAACCTATTTTATCCATCAAACTTCATAAGGATACCCCAAACAAGCTTTACCGTGAGATGGGTAAATTTTTCTTTACCCCCGGTGCCTTGACCCCTTCGCTTTTTAATGACGATTCGGTCTTTGATGTGTTGCGCAAGGCCGGGGTGGAAGAAAACGACTTGGAAGACTATTCCGTGGCCGGCTGCCAAGAACCCTTAATAATGGGGCTGGACAACGCCAACACCACAAACAGTTGGTTTAACCTACCTAAAATTTTAGAATTAACCCTAAACCAAGGCCATTCAACCATAACCGGTGAAAAGATTGCAACTGCCGTTAAAGAAACTGATGCCTTGGATTTACTGACAAATATACGCGATTATTTCTTTAAGAATGTTGAATATTTCGCAGGCCAAATGGCCGATGCGGCCAACGGTGCATCCATAGCTCTCTCACACCTACCCGTTCCCTTCCTATCCGCCTTTATGGGGGGCGCCTACAGCGGCATTGACCTTCGTGACACCAAGCGGCAAGGAACAAAGTACAATGGAAGCGGTTGTTTGATTCACGGGCTGTCCGTTATAGCCGACTCTTTAACGGCCATTGACTGCATTGTGAAAGACAGACCCCAAGACGCTCAAGTGTTTTTAGAGGCCTTGCGCAATGACTTTGAAGGCAATGAGGACTTGCACCAATACTTGCTGGCCTGCCCCAAGTTCGGCAACAATATTGAAGATGTTGACAGCCAGGCTGCCGATGTTGCCCGCAGAGTGTCTGAAATAGTTGCTGCCCAAAGAAACTATTTGGGTAACCCCTTCAGGCCGGATTGGAGCAGCCCTTCCACGCACTTGCTTTACGGCTATTGGGTGGGTGCCACACCGGACGGAAGGCGCGCACGCGAACAAATCAATTACGGCGTTGACCCCTTGTTCGGCGAGGCCGGATCCGGCATGGGCTTTAGGATGCTTTCAAACATGCAGCTGCCTTTCGGTGATTTTTGTGGCGGCTATGCTTCCCATTTTGGCATTGACCCCAAATTCTTCCGCGGGGAAAGCCTTGAAGATAAGGGTGAAGAATTTGCCCAAAGAGTCATCGCCCCCCTCTTTTATAATGAGCACAGTAAGGGTGTTTGCCCTTATTACCTTTATGTGAATGTGACCACGCCTGACACCTTAAGGGCTGTTTTAGCCCAGCCTGAAGTACATGCGCCCAACGGGGTATATATTATGCGTATCCATGGCACTTTTGTGAACTTCCTTGACCTGTCACCGGCCATTCAAGAAGATATAATCAAACGCTTGGACTTGGAATCTACAGCACTTTAAGGAGATTTTTCAATGAATGTAATCGGCCTGGACATCGGGACCACCGGTTTATGTGCGCTTGTTATAGACAGCGAAAGCGGTAAGATTCTAAAAAAGCTCACAGCTCCAAACGACACGAAGCTTGTTAGTGAAAAAAGTTTTGAAAGAATTCAAGACCCCGATCAAATTTTAGAAAAATGCAAGCTTTTAGTCGACGAGCTTTATCAAGCCCACCGACCCATAGCAGCCATTGGTGTCACCGGCCAAATGCACGGTATTTTATACATCGACCGTCAAGGCCGGGCACTGAGCCCCTTATACACTTGGCAAGATGAAAGCGGCAACGAACCTTTTAACGCCAAGCAAAGCTATGCCCAATATTTAAGTGAAGCCAGCGGTTACAAAATGGCCGCCGGCTTTGGTGCCACAACTTACTTTTATCACAAAAGTCGGGGCCTGGTACCTAAGGGCAGCCAAAAAATTTGCACTGTTCATGACTATGTTGCAATGAAACTGTGCGGCAAAACTCAACCGCTTATGCACACTTCCGATGCGGCAAGTTTGGGTTTGTTTGATTTAGATAAGCTTGAATTTGATAAGACTGCCATTGAGCTAACAGGCTTGGATTTTTCTCTTTTCCCACAGGTTTCAAGCAAATTTGAAATATTAGGCTATTACAAGAATGAAATTCCGGTCAGCATAGCTATCGGTGACAACCAAGCAAGTTATATCGGTTCTGTTAAAGATCTTGAAAATTCACTTCTTGTAAATGTCGGCACAGGCAGCCAAATATCTTTTTTAGCACCGGACACGCAAGTTGCCAAAGGCCTTGAGATTCGCCCCTTGTATGAAGATAGATTTTTATGCGTGGGTTCTGCCTTATGTGGCGGAAGAGCCTTTGCTTTGCTTGAACATTTTTTCTGCCAAACTGTTGAACTGATTGTCGGCAAATCACCGGACCAGGGGGCCTACCCTGCCATGTATGACTTTTTGGACAGTTCTATCCAAGACCAAGACCCTTTGAAAGTATCAACCCTTTTTAGCGGCACGCGTGATAATCCTTCACAGCGTGGCAGCATTGAAAATATCGGCACTGAAAACTTCACACCAGGCAACTTAATCTGGGGTTTTTTAGACGCCATCGCTCAAGAGCTTTTTGAAATGTATCATTCTTCGGGCATCGACGGCAAAGAGAAACTGATCGGCTCCGGTGGCGGCTTGCGAAAAAATAAAGTCTTATGCGGTATTTTTGAAGACAAGTTTGGGCTTAATCTGACAATTCCCAAGCACGAAGAAGAGGCCGCTTTCGGCGCTGCGCTTTTCGCTCTTATCGCCGGGGGTATAAAAGAAAATTTAAGTCAAGCGGGCAGACTAATCGCCTACCTTGACTAAAATATATTGGAGGTATTTTAAATGAAACAACCGCGCTTATCCGCTTATTTTGATGCAAAAGCCCCTTCAGGCGTACGCTTGGCCAGGATGAGGTATGACCTGCGTGAAAATAAGCCCGAGGCAGTTATAAATGTAGGCCAAGGCAATGTTCCCCTACCCACCAACCCCGCCATGCAAAAGCGGCTGTTTGACTTGGGTCAAGCCGGCAGCCCTTTTGAAGAAGGTGTAATCAGATACACACCGGCTGCCGGAACCGAGGAATGCCAAGCGGCTTTCAAGAACATTTTAGCCTGCGAAGGTTTTAATACTTCCAAGCTTTATGTCCAAGTTACCGATGGTGGCTCGTCTGCTATGGAAATGCTTATCCTGGGCGTTTGTGGCCCTGCCGGTAGTGATGAAGCGCCCCTCTTGCTCATTGACCCCGCCTATACCAATTACCAAGGCTTTGCCAAGCGGGTGGGTAGGAAGGTTGTAACCGTCAAGCGTGACTTGTTAGATGACGGCAAATTCACCCTGCCTTCTTATGATGAAATAGAAAAAGTCATTTTAGAACACAAACCCGGCGCCATGCTTGTGATTCCCTATGACAACCCCACGGGCCAGCTTTATGATTATGAGCAAATGAAGCGTTTGGCCGCCCTTTGCGTAAAACACAACCTTTGGATGGTAAGTGATGAGGCCTACCGTGAGTTATTTTACAATGACGCCAATGAATTGGTCAGTATCTGGGGCCTTTCGGACAAGGATCTTCCCGGCATTGAAGGACGGAGAATCAGTATTGAAACCGCATCCAAGGTCTGGAACGCTTGCGGTTTAAGAACGGGGGCACTCATAACCGATAATAAGGATTTCGCGGAAAAATGTGCGGCAGAGTACACCAACAACCTTTGTGCCAATGCCCTTGGGCAATATGTTTTTGGCGCTTTAGCCCATGAGAGCAAGGAAGATTTAGCCAAGTGGACCGGCGAGCTGCGTGACTATTACAAAACTGTTATCAAAGATGTTCGTAACGAATTTCTAAAATGGGAACCCAATCTTATCGTTTCCAGCCCGGACGCAGCTATTTATACTCTTATTGATGTCCGAAATATCGTAAAACCAGGTTTTGATTCGGTCGACTTTGTCCTCTATTGTGCCGAAAAAGGTTCGGTTGAAATTGACGGTGTTGAGACCACGCTTTTACTGACTCCCCTCAAAGGCTTTTATGACATTGCCAAGGGTGAAAAGAACCCGGGTGCTACACAATTCAGGATTTCTTTTGTAGAGTCGCTCGAAACCATGATGAAGGTGCCGGAGGTTTTTGTGAAACTCTTGAGGCAGTTTGAGGAAAACAGATAAAATTTGTTAAAACTTCAAAGAAGAGCCGCTATTTCTTTGCGGTTCTTCTTTTTTATATTGACTTAAATGTTATAAAATGTTATGTTTAACAAAACCTAACATTTCATATTTGGAGTTGACTGATGAAAGCATATCGGCGGGAGCGTATTTTAAGCTTTTTAAATGAGAATAAGGCAGCGACCATCAAGGAATTGCACTCTCTTTTTCCTGAAATCAGCCTGATGACCATTCATCGGGACCTTAAGTTTTTGGAAGAAAAGGGTGCTCTTATTCGTGTGCGCGGCGGAGCCAAGAGCGTGGGGCGTGATTTAGAGCCAATTTTCACGGCTCGTGAATTAGAAAACAGTGAGGCAAAAAAACAAATGGCCATAAAGGCCCTTGAGCTTATCAAGCCCGGTTCCTCGATTTTTTTGGATGCCGGAACTTCCTGTTTAGCTCTTGCAAGAAGCCTGCCCGACCTTGAAATGACTATTTTTACCAATGCGCCCAATACGGGGTTGGAGCTTATGAATTTACAAAAACCTTCCATAAACATCTGCGGCGGTAACTTAAACCGAGCCAATCTTTCCCTTTCCGGCCAAAACACCTTGGATATGCTTGAAAATATTAATATTGACACTGCCTTTATAGGCGTCGGCGGTTATACAGACCAAAGCGGCTTTACGGGCGGTAAAGAAAATGAGACCTTGGTAAAAAAGCTTCTTATCCGTCGCTCCATGAAGGTGGTCGCTCTCATGGATTCGTCTAAAATCGGCAAGGTCCTCCCCTTCACCTTCGCCCAACTTGAAGATTTTGATTATATAATCAACGACGGTAGGCTTCCGGAAGATTTTTTAGCTTTGGCCAAAGAAAATCATGTAAAAATTATTTAAATAAAAATTATTGTCTTTTAGGAGGATAAAATGGAAACAAGTGCAGTAAGACTATACGGTAAAAGGGACTTAAGATTAGAAAAGTTTAAATTGCCGGAGATTAAGGATGATGAAATTTTAGCTCGGGTTTTTGCTGACAGCATTTGCATGTCATCTTTTAAGGCTGCCGAACAAGGGGCCGACCACAAAAGGGTGCCGGATGATGTGGCGGAAAACCCAATTATTATAGGCCATGAATTTTGCGGCGAACTTGTAAAGGTAGGCTCGGACTGGGCAGACCAATACAAGGAGGGTGACAAATTCGTTATCCAGCCCGCTCTTAATTACCAGGGTTCCTTGGATGCACCGGGTTATTCCTATCCTCACATTGGCGGTGCGGCGACTTATGTAATAATCCCCAAAGAAGTGATGCTCATGAACTGCCTTTTACCCTATGACGGTGACTCTTGGTTTGCCGGTTCTTTAACGGAGCCCTATTCCTGCGTTGTGGGCGCCTTCCATGCTTCTTACCACACTGTGAGGGGGAAGTATGAACATTCTATGGGCATTAAGCCCGGCGGAAAGATGGCAATTTTAGCCGGTGCCGGCCCCATGGGCTTGGCGGCCATTGATTATATTATCAATTGTGACAGGCGCCCGGCCTTCTTGGCCGTTACGGATATTGACGGGGCTAAACTTAAAAGAGCCCAAGAACTTTTAAGCCCCGCCAAGGCCTTGGAAAACGGTGTGGAATTAAAGTATCTTAACACCAAGGATCTTGAAGACCCCAAGGGGCTCTTGACTGATTTGGCGGGTGGCCTTTATGACGATGTTTTTGTTTTTGCACCGGTGGCTTCCGTGATTGAACTGGCCGACTCTATGCTGGGTGATGACGGTTGCCTCAATTTCTTTGCCGGCCCTACCAGTACTGATTTTACCGCCAAGCTAAATTTTTATAATGTTCACTATGCTTCTACCCATATCGTCGGCACTTCGGGCGGCAATGATGATGATATGCGCGAAAGTCTTGACATGATGAAAGAGGGCAAGCTGACACCTTCTGTTTTGGTAACCCATATAGGCGGTTTGGATAGCGTAATTGACACCACCCTCAACTTACCTCAAATCCCGGGCGGTAAAAAGCTGATTTATACCGGCATTTCAATGCCCTTAACCGCTATTGCAGACTTTGAGGCTCTTGGTGAAAGTGACCCCCTCTTTGCAAAGCTCTATGAGCTGACTGCCCAAACAAACGGGCTTTGGAATGCAAAAGCTGAAGAATATTTGCTGGCCTCTGCCAAGGCAATCTAAGATAAAGGAGATTTATAATGGCAAAAGCGGTTTTAATGCCCAAGGTAGGTATTACGGTTGAGGAATGTTTAATATCTACCTGGCTAAAAAAAGTCGGCGATCAAGTAAAAATAGGCGATGTGCTTTTTACTTATGAGACCGACAAGGCTGCCTTGGAGTGTGAAAGCACGGCAGAAGGTACCCTGCTTGAGATTTTTTATGAAGACGGCGACGAGGTCCCGGTATTGGTAAATGTTTGTGCCATCGGTGAACCCGGTGAAGATGTTTCCTCCCTTAGGCCCGGCGCCGAATCTGAAAAAATCGAAGAAGCCGAAGCCCCCACAAATCAAGTTGAGCCTGACGAAGAAGAGAAAGCTTCAGCTTTCCTTTTAGCACAAGAGAATAATAAGGAGCTCAAAATTTCACCTCGTGCAAGGGCTCTGGCCCAAAAGTTAGACCTTGATGCTTCACAAGCTAAAGGCTCCGGCCCCTATTCACGCATTATAGAGCGTGATATTTTAAGCTTGCAAGAGCAAGGCGGGCAAGTGGCTCAAAGGTCCACCGATAGCTCAACCCTTGATTTGGCAGCGCTTGACAGCGGTGAATACACCGATGTTAAGGCCAGTAAGATCAGGACCGCAATTGCTCAGGCCATGAGTAATTCTTTAGCGACAACAGCCCAGCTGACCAACCACCATTCATTTGATGCAACAGATATTTTAGATTTTAGAAAGTCTTTAAAGAATAAGTCCGAGAGCTTGGAGCTACCTAATATTACCCTAAACGATATTATTCTTTTCGCTGTTTCCAGAACTCTTCTTAAGCACCCGCTACTCAACGCCCATCTCTTAGAGGACGGGACTCTCAGGCAGTTTAAAAGTGTTCATCTTGGTGTTGCGATTGACACTCCAAGGGGATTAATGGTGCCAACCCTCTTTAATGCCGACAAAAAATCTTTAAGCGAAATTGCTCTTGAGGTTAAAGAGTTGGCTCAAATGGCCCAGAGCGGAACCATTAACCCGGACCTTTTGCAGAGAGCAACTTTTACCGTTACCAATTTAGGTGCCCTGGGTGTAGAGATGTTTACACCCATTTTAAATCCGCCGCAAACAGGTATTTTGGGCGTGTGTAATATTATCACAAGGTTAAAACAAGTAGGCGACAAGTATGAACCCTACCCTGCCATGGGCCTTTCGGTTACCTATGACCATCGCGCAGTTGACGGTGTACCGGAAGCACGCTTTGCAAATGAATTGGTTGATAACTTAGAAAACTTTACATCACTTTTGCTTTAAAAAGGAGTTAGAAAAATGGGAAATTATGATTTAATTGTAATCGGGGGCGGACCGGCCGGCTACCTTGGCGCAATCAGGGCCGCACAAGCCGGAAAAAAGGTGGCCCTGTTTGAAGAAAGGGCCCTGGGCGGTGTTTGCCTCAATGAAGGCTGCATACCGTCAAAAGCCCTTTTAAACAGCTCTAAAATGCTGGACCATGCTAAAAACGGTAAAAGATACGGGGTTTTGGCTACAGATGTAAGGATTGACCAAGGGGCTGTCATAGCCCGTAAAAACAAGGTTGTAAAACAGCTGACCGCCGGAATCGGCATGAGCATGAAGGCCTTGAAGGTTGAGGTAATCGAAGGAAGCGCTAAAATCAGCCCTAAGGATGAAAACCTTTTTGTAGTCAGCGCAAATTCAAAAGAATATAAGGCTGTGAATCTTTTAATAGCAACGGGTTCAAAGCCTATCCTTCCCCCAATCCAAGGCTTAAAAGAAGCCCTTGATTCGGGTTTTGCCCTGACCAACAGGGAAATCTTGGATTTAGAAGAAATTCCCGAAAACTTGGCGGTTATAGGCGGCGGAATAATAGGCCTTGAAATGGCTTCCTATTATAATTCCGTGGGTTCCAATGTTACAGTGATTGAAATGCTGGATAAGATTGCAGGCCCTACGGAAGAAGAAGTATCAGACATACTTTTTAAGAACCTCAAAAGGCAGCGCATTTCTTTTGAAATGTCATCTAAGGTCACCGCCATAGGTGAAAAGAGTGTAAGTTTTGAAAAGGATGGGCATGAAAAGGAAATCATTTGTGATAAGGTTTTGCTTTCCGTTGGCAGAAGCCCCAACATTGATAACCTGGGTTTAGAAAACATAGCTGTCCATACAGAAAAAGGGGCTATAATTACAGACGAAAAGATGCAGACCAATATACCCGGTGTCTATGCCGCAGGTGATGTTAACGGTAAATCCATGTTGGCCCACACGGCCTACCGTGAAAGTGAAGTAGCCATCAATAATATTTGCAAAAAAGCCGACACCATGGATTATTCGGCGGTTTCCAGTGTTATTTACACCAACCCGGAAGTTGCCGGTGTGGGTGAAACCCTAAAATCAGCTTTAGAAAAGGGCTATGAGGCCAAAAGTTTCAGTGTTTCTATGAGAATGAGCGGCCGCTATATGGCCGAAACGGACGGCGGTAACGGAATAGCCAAGCTTATAGTTGACATGAAAACAAATAGGCTCTTGGGTGTCCACCTCATAGGCACTTATACATCCGAAATAATTTATGGTGCTGCCCTTATGCTGGAAACAAAAATCAGTATAGAAAATATTAAAAAGCTGATCTTCCCCCACCCCACCGTTGGTGAAGCTATCAGAGAAGCCTTATTTGAAATCAATTAATATCCAAATACAAGGAGCAAGAAAATGCCAAAATCATTATTTGTTGACCCTAAAACCACACGAGCAGCCTCAAGCATCAGTTTTGCCGATATACCGGTTAATCAATACAAAAGGAGCTTGACTCAAGAAAAAAAAACTTACGGTTCGGAAAACCTGGTAAGAATTTTCCGTGACATGAGCATTTTGCGTGAGTTTGAATCCATGCTCAATGAGATTAAGACTCAAGGAATCTACAATGGGATTGAAACAACCTACCCCGGGCCGGCACATCTTTCCATAGGTCAGGAAGCGGCAGCCGTCGGTCAGGCTTATCTGTTAAATACTGACGATTTTATCTTCGGAAGCCACAGAAGCCACGGTGAAATTTTAGCCAAATCACTCTCGGCCATTGACAAGCTCAATGAAGATGAACTTATGGAAGTTATGAAAACCTTCCAGGAAGGGAAAATCTTAAAGACTCTTGAAAAGATTACAGACACCGCCGATGTAAAAGAACTGGCTGTTGAATTTATTCTTTACGGCACCCTGGCAGAAATTTTTGCCCGTGAAAATGGCTTTCACATGGGGCTGGGCGGTTCCATGCACGCCTTCTTCCTCCCCTTCGGTGTCTACCCCAATAATGCTATTGTCGGCGGGTCTGCCCCTATTGCAACCGGCTCTGCTCTTTACAAGAAATGCAACAATAAAGAGGGAATTATAATTTGTAATATAGGTGACGGTGCCTTAGGCTGCGGCCCTGTTTGGGAATCTATGAACTTTGCAGCCATGGACCAATTCCAAAATCTTTGGGAAGAAGGTAAAAAGGGCGGCATGCCTATCCTCTTTAATATTTTTAATAACAGTTACGGTATGGGTGGGCAAACCCGCGGCGAAACCATGGCCTATGATATGGCGGCCCGCTTGGGTGCCGGTATCAGCCCGACCCAATTGCATGCGGAGCGAGTTGACGGCTTTAACCCCTTGGCTGTAATCGATGCCATGGCACGCAAGAAACAACTGCTTGAAAATGGCCAAGGCCCTGCCCTGCTTGATGTGATTACCTATAGGTTCAGCGGCCACTCTACCTCTGACCAAAATGCCTATCGCAGTAAGGAAGAACTTGATGCTTGGATGGCTGTTGACCCCTGCAAAACCTTCCCCGAAGATCTGATAAAGGAAAAGATTGCAAGCTCTGCAGAGATTGAAGGTGTTTGGAAGAAGACCCGTGAGCGCATGGTGAAAATTTGCAGGTGGGCTTCCGATAGTGAGATTTCCCCCTATCTTGATTTTAAAAAGGACTATTATGCGGTCGAAAGACTTATGTTTTCCAACGAAAAAAGAGAAAAGTTTGATGACAGGCAGCCCGAAGCACTTGTCAAAAAGGAAGATGGGACGGCCTATAAAAAAATTAAAACAAAAATTCGCTATGCCTCTAAAGACGGAAAGGCGACACCCAAGCTTAAGATGTTTAATTTGCGTGATGCAATATCCGAAGCCTTGCTTGACAAATATTATGAAGACCCAAGCATGATATCTTACGGTGAGGATATCCGTGACTGGGGCGGTGCTTTTGCTATTTATAGGGATTTCGCCGAAGCTCTCCCCTATTCCAGGCTCTTCAACTCCCCCATTTCCGAAGCGGCCATTGTAGGCAGCAGTGTCGGTTATGCCTTGAGCGGCGGTCGTGTTGTGGTAGAGCTCATGTATGCGGACTTCATCGGGCGGGCCGGGGATGAGATTTTTAATCAACTTTCCAAATGGCAGGCCATGAGTGCCGGTATACTTAAAATGCCGGTTGTTTTAAGAATTTCCGTAGGTTCCAAATACGGAGCCCAACATTCCCAGGATTGGACAGCTCTTTGTGCCCATATTCCGGGTCTTAAGGTTTGTTTCCCCGCAACACCTTATGAAGCCAAGGGACTGATGACTTCCGCTTTAAACGGAACGGACCCGGTCGTCTTTTTTGAGAGCCAGCGGCTTTATGACATGGGTGAAATTTTCCGTGAAGACGGTGTACCGGAAGCGCCCTATGAAATCACCATCGGTGATACAAATATTGTAAGGCAAGGCAGTGACCTTACAATTCTTACCATAGGTGCCGGCCTTTATAGGGCTCTTGAAGCAGCGGAAAGATTAGAAAAAGAGCATGCTTTATCGGCCGAAATTATTAACCTTCATTCGCTTGTTCCTTTGGACTATACCAATATAGTTGAGTCGGTTAAAAAGACAGGCAAGGTCGTCTTGGTATCAGACGCCTGTGCCCGTGGATCCTTCTTAAATGATGTTGCCAGGAACATAAGTGAACTTTGCTTTGATTATCTTGACGCTCCGCCTGCTCTTGTGGGTGCACAAAACTGGATTACACCGCCCTTTGAGTTTGATGAGCATTTCTTCCCCCAGGCATCTTGGATTTTAGATGCCATAAATGAACAGATCCTGCCCCTAAAGGGTCACAAACCCACTGCAAACTTTACCAAGGTTGAACAAATGCGTAAAGCCAAATTTGGTGTTTAGAAGGAGGAGCCTAAAATGAAAAAAGCATCCACTCTTCTCTGGTACAAAAAACCTGCCAGGGCATGGACTCAAGCGCTACCTATAGGCAGCGGTTCTTTGGGTGCCATGGTTTTCGGCAAACCGGGCAAGGAAGTTATTTCACTAAACTACGATGAGCTCTGGAGCGGCCCACCGCCCAAGAGAGAGGTTAAGCCATCCTATAAAAGCTTCAAGAAGGCCAGGCAGCTTGCCATGGAAGGTGAGCTTTGCAAGGCTCAAGACATAATTGAAAAAGAGTGCATGGGTGATTGGACCCAGGCCTATATGCCCATGGGTGACCTAATTTTAGATTTTGAGGATAAAAGCAAACCCGACTCTTATCAAAGAAGCCTTGATTTAAGTCAAGCCTTAGCCCGGGTTGAATACACAAGAGGGGAAAAGACATTTAAGCGCGAAGCCTTTGCCTCACACCCCGCAAAACTGATAGCTATAAAACTTATGGCCGAAAACAATGCTACATTGGATTTCTCCATTTCTTTTAAGGATCAATTAAGGGTTGACTATGAGATTTCAGACGGGCTGCTCTTAAGCCACGGCGAGTGCCTGTCTCACTATGTCAGAAGAAAGGATTACAGCTTTGATGTTGGCTATAAAAGTGAGGACGAAGAAAGAGGAATTCGTTTCCTACGAGCCGCCAGGGTTGATACGGACGGCCAAAAAACATTTGGCCGCAAGAAGATTCACATAAGAAAAGCTACTCAAGCTATAATTTATATAACTTGCGAGAGCAGTTTTAACGGTTGGGACAAGCTCCCCTTCACCCAAGGAAAAGAATATATAAAGCCGTGTTTAGACAGGATTCAAGCCGACTTAGACTATGACAGATTAAAAAGAGAGCATGTCAGCGATCATAAGAGCTTTTATGATCGGGTAGAGCTTGATTTAGGGGCAAGCCGTGGGCATGATTTGCCGACAGATGAACGCCTGCTAACCTTCCAGAAGACCAAGGACGATCAAGCCCTTTATACTCTATTATTTAATTTTGGCCGTTACTTGAAAATTGCATCCTCCCGCCCGGGTACACAGCCAAGCAACCTCCAAGGGATTTGGAACCATCACCTGCGCCCGCCTTGGAATGCAAACTATACAGTCAACATAAACACGGAAATGAACTACTGGCCGGTGCTTATGTGTGACATGGCCGAGTTACACCAACCCTTAATTGAAATGATTCGTGATATCTCTGTTGCCGGCCGCAAAACCGCCCGCAACTACTACAATGCACCGGGTTTTGTAAGCCACCACAACATCGACCTTTGGCGTCATACGGAGCCTGTCAAGGAAGGCACAGTCTGGTCCTTTTGGCCCATGTCTTCGGGTTGGCTTTGCAGGCACCTTTATGAACATTATGAGTACAGCCTTGATGAAGACTTTTTAAGAGAGACGGCAGAACCCATTATGAAGGCTGCGGCCGAGTTTTACTTAGCTGTGCTTATTGAGGACCCGGAAGGCTATCTGATTTTTGCCCCTTCAACCTCACCTGAAAACACTTTTAAGTTCCAAGGCCGCAGGTGTGCCCTTTCCCAAACCGCCACCATGACCATGGCCATAATAGCCGACTTGTTTGATAATTATTTGAAGGCTTGTGAGATTCTGGCCATTGAGAATGACTTTACAAAAGACTTAACTCAAGCTCGCGAAAGATTGCTCCCCTTCAAAATCGGCAGCAAGGGCCAACTTTTGGAGTGGTATGAAGAACTGCCGGAAGCCGAACCCCACCACCGCCATGTATCCCATCTTTATGCCCTGCACCCGGCCAACCTTATAGATGCCGAAAAGACCCCGGAGCTTGCAGAAGCTTGCAAGAGAACCTTGGAGCTCAGGGGCGATGACGGAACAGGTTGGAGCTTGGGTTGGAAGATTAATTTCTGGGCTCGCTTGCGTGACGGCAACCATGCTTTAGAGCTTTTAAACAAGCAACTTCGCTTTGTTCGTTCAACCTCCTTTAAATATAGGGGTGGCGGCGGAACCTATGCCAATCTTTTTGATGCCCACCCTCCCTTCCAAATTGACGGCAACTTCGGTGCGGTAAGCGGAATAGTTGAAATGCTCATGTTCTCAACCGATGAGGCTATAACTCTCTTGCCTGCCCTGCCCGATAAATGGCAAAAAGGTTCAATAAAGGGTATTAGGGCCAAGGGTAATATAAAACTTGACTTAGTTTGGGATAAGGGACTGCTGACAGAATACGCTTTAGAGGGTGTGGGTGAGGTTAAGGTTCGCTACAAGGGTAAGACTAAGACTCATGTGTTAGACGGCTCAAAACAGCGCTTCTCGGCCAATTTATGAGGTAGTGCTTTGAAAGTTGATTTATATGATTTTGATAAAACGGTCTGCCCCAATGACACCGCACCGGTCTTTTGGTTTTACTGCCTTAAAAAGCAGCCTGAGATAGTACGCCATATCCCAAGGCAATTCTTTGCCCTTGTAAAGTTTTTACTGGGAAGATATGATACGACACAATTTAAAGAAATCAGTTTTTGCTTTCTTGCAGACTTGGACGCCGCAAAGATGGCTGAGGACTTTTGGAAGCAAAGAAGAAAGAAAATATATCCTTTTTTCCTGCCTGAAAACCGTGATTTACCTGCGGTTGTTGTTTCTGCTTCGGCAGAGTTTATGATTAAGCCTGTTTGTGATACCCTGGGCGTCCATAAGCTGATAGGCACCAGAATGGAGCCGAAAACCGGTAATATAAGCGGCAAAAACTGTAAGGGTGACGAAAAAGTTTCAAGAATTAAAACCGAACTTGAAGGCTATACTTTTGTCAAGGCCTATTCGGACTCACTTAAAAATGACGGTCCCATGTTGGAACTTGCGCAAGAGAAATATAAGGCAAGTAAAGGTAAGCTCACAAAACTGAATTAATTAAAAGAGTAAAAAAGGAGCTTGTGAAATCAATCACAGGCTCCTTTTCATTGGAAAGTATTTTAAAAATTAATTATCTTAATCAAACAAGTAGACTCTGGTTTCATAAGGTTTTGTTGTAAAACTATTGGCACCCGGGTCCTTAACTTCATAATTGTTGGCAACTAATTTACCCTGCCCCAAATCAAAACCGGCCGGTACTTTAAATTTGACCCCTTCTTCAACAAAGGAGTTTATTACAAGCAAACGCTTTCCTTCATGGTTTCTCTCATATACATAAAGTTTCTTGCTCCTTTTATAATGCTCCTTATAATCACCATAGATGATAAGAGGGTTTTCACGGCGAAGCTTGAGCAGATGGCGGTAAAAATGAAGCAGAGAGTCAGGGTCTTTTTCAGCGGCTTCCACATTGACTTCCTTGTAGTTATCATTGATATAAAACCAAGGTTTGTCGGCCGTGGTAAAGCCTGCATTTTTCTCGGCAGTCCATTGTACCGGTGTTCTTCCGTTATCCCTGGCAGCCACTTTCGCAATGCGCATAACCGTTTCATGTTTAAAGCCCAATTTCCTAAATAATTTATAGGCATTTTGGGTGGCTATATCAGGGTACATCTCAAGTTCCGGCAAGCCGATGCTGGTCATACCGATTTCTTGCCCTTGGTAGATAAAGGGTGTGCCCCCTTGGCACAAGTAGGTCGTGGCCAACATTTTACCGCTTTCCACCCTGTATTTTTCATTACCGTAACGGCTGATTATACGGGCGTGATCATGATTTTCAAGGTAGAGGGCATTCCAGGCTTTACCATACAGAGCTTCTTGCCAACGGCTGAAGACTCTTTTAAGCTTCCTTAAATTAAAGGGCCGTCTGATCCAGTCAATCATAAAGCAATCCGCTTCCATGTGTTGGAAGTGGAACATCATATTAAGCTCTTGGTCCGGGCCTTCTGTAATATACTTAAGAGCAATTTTGGGTGTCATCATGGGGGCTTCGCCTATGGTGACGCAATCATAATTGGATAAAACATCATTTTTATATTCGCTTAAATATTCATGGATTCGCGGACCGTTGTTATAATGTTCAACCCCGCGAGCGGCGGGAATGGGAAAGCCGTTTGGAAGACCGTCTTTTTTAGAAATATAGGTTATAACATCTTCCCTAAAGCCGTCTACGCCCATATCCAACCAAAAGCGCATAACATCCTTGATTTCTTCCCGCACCTTGGGGTTATCATGGTTTAGGTCGGGCTGCTCTACCGCAAAAACATGTAAATAATACTCCCCTGTTTTTTCGTCATACTCCCAACCCGGGCCGGGGAAGCTGGAAAGCCAATTGTTGGGGGGCTTTTTACCGCCCTTTTTACCGGGGCGCCAAAAATAATAATCACGGTAGGGGTTGTCCTTGCTTTTCTTACTTTCCAAAAACCATTCGTGTTGGTCTGATGTGTGGTTGACCACCAGGTCCATTATGACCTTGAGCCCCTTGCTGTGAGCTATATCCAAAAGCTCCTTAAACTCTTCAAGGGTGCCGTATTCGGGCGCAATATCCTTATAATCCGCTATATCGTAGCCATAATCTTTTTGTGGGGATTTAAAAAGCGGCGAAAACCATATGGCTGTGACCCCCAGGCTCTTGATATAATCAAGCTTTGAAATTATGCCTTTTATATCACCGATACCGTCACCGTTGCCGTCATAAAAACTGCGCGGCCAAATTTGGTAACCTACCATTTCCTTGTACCAGGTTTTTGAATAATCTTTTTCTGACAATCTAACCACCCTTTCTATATTTACCAGCTGCCGCCTCCGCCGCCACCCATGCCTCCGCCGCTGAAACCGCCACCGCCGCTAAAGCCACCACCTGAGCTGCCGCCGCCACCGCTGGGGGCCGGGCGCACTACCATACTGTTTTGCATAGTAGTCATGCCCCTGTTAAGCGCTCTGGTAAAAACAAGTGCGTTGAAATAAGGCATGTGCATACCCGGCACACTTGACCTGTACCAATCGGGCTGCCTTATTGCAATATCTTCAAATTTTTCTGCCCATTTGTCGGTTAAACCAAGCACATAGGCAAAGGGTAAAACTTCATAAAAATATTCGGGGCTTTCTTCAACCAAAAGTTTAATTCTATCAAGCTCGGCAAGCCTTATAAACTCTTTCAAACCCAAAATTTCACTCATCCATAAGTTGCTTTGTTGGGTTCTGGTTTTCATTTTAATAGCGAAAAACAGGGCAAGCGCCGACAGTAAAATAGCCAAGACGGTCAGGGCGGCTTGTTCTATTTCAAAAGATCCGATTGCAAAAACAATTAAGCTCATAAAAACTAAACCCAGAGACAAAGCGCCTGCCATCGCTGCATATTTAGCCGGAGAGACAGCCTTGCGTTTATCGTAAACTCCAATCAATTTGTTTCCAAGAAACAGCATAAAAGCACTTATAAGGGCTGCGCCAATATACCAGTAGGACTCGGCAATGATATGATACAAGCCCAAGAAGGTTAAAGCCCCGATAGGCAGAATAAAAATAAAGCTTGACAGTGCGCGCGCTGTCAACGATGCTTTGGTAAAAAGGTTCTTTTGGGGCGCGACTTTAAAGTAATTTACCACCGATAGCCTGGCGGCATCCATGGTTTTGTAAAAGGAGTTTCTCAACTCCTTGGTCGTGACCGAATCACGGCCTGTAAATAAACCATTAAACATAGTCCTTTCAAAGGCCTTGGCCGATGCAGGCAAGTCCTTTGTTTTGATCAGCTCGAACTCTCTTTTCTTGGTTTGGTTAATGGCCAGGTAGCCCTTGGAAGCCCAGAATAAAATTAAAGAAATAAGGTCCTTGTCATCAACGGCACCGTCAATTATATAACCAACCTCCGCGCTGGTCATACCCTTGGGCGGATAAAAGTTGACGACGGGTATTATTCTTTCATCCCGACCATAAAGGAGCCAAAGCACCAACACAAACACAAAGGCAAAAATCATTATAAGAAGAATCAGCCAAAGCATGGTTTTATCTTTAACAAAATAACCTTCCGGCAAGACAAGGCGCATGGTAACACCCTCGCCAATGTCCAAGGGCTGCTTGAGTTTGCCGTAAATAGTGTTTCCCTCAACTCGGTAATCAATATAACCTTCCTTTATTTCCCCATAAGCACCGGCAATGAATTCAAGCTCGTTCGCATCGAAGTCTTTTGGCATATTGACAACAATTTCGCCGCTTTCAATCGGGCTTTCCCAATCAAGGGGGAAAAAGTTCCAATACACATCATCCAGGGCCTTGGTTTTGTCGTCACCGATAGCGCAAAGGTACTTTATTGTATAAGTTTGCTGACCGGTAACATAACGGTTTGCGCTGCCTACCTTAAAAACAATGTTGCCGTCTTGGATATTGGTATTATATTCGTGACCAAGCACCCTGGCTTGACTTATACGGTTTCTGTAGTTTGTGCGAAATTCTTCGCCGTCAATTTCACGCACAACCTCGCCGGTATAGGGCACATAGTAATAGATGCCGTGTTTTTGAGTGTTGAAGTGAACTGTGATAACAGTTGTAACTTCATAGACATTATTTTCCTTAACATCAATGTGGATGTTAAAGGCTTTTGTTTCCATATCATAATTTTGTGCCGATGTTTGAAGGGCAAAAAAAGGCAGAAATAAAATAAGAACAAAAAATGCGGAAAGTATTTTTTTCATAAGCCCCCCCTTTTTTAAAAAAGGCCGCCCTAAATTAAGGCGGCCTTGCTTGATTAAAACTGAACTTTTACATTTTGCCTTTCTTCGGCGGCTTCAACCTCAAACAGTGTTTTGCGTGAAAACCCGAAAAGCTTTGCAACCAGGTTGCTGGGAAAAACCTCAACCCGGGTATTAAATTCCTTAACAACCGCATTATAATATTTTCTTGAGTTGGCTACTTCGCCTTCCATTTGAGAAAGCTGGCCTTGCAAGCTGATAAAGTTTTCATTTGCTTTCAGGTCCGGATAAGACTCGGCAAGGGCAAAAAGACTTTTCAAAGTGCCTTGCAGTATGTTTTCACCGGCAACTTTTTCTTCCGTTGTTTGGGCGCCGACAGCAAGATTGCGCGCTTGGACGACTTTTTCCAAGGTTTCACTTTCGTGTTTGGCATAACCCTTAACGGTTTCAACAAGGTTTGGGATTAAGTCATAGCGCTTTTTAAGATAGACATCCATTGTGGCAAAGGCTTCTTCTACCTTGTTGCGCATTCTTATAAAACCGTTGTAGGATGCTATGAACCAAATAATGACTAATACTGCTAAAACAGGAATGGCTATTAATAAGTATTTCACAATAATTCCCCCTTACATAAAAACAAATAAATAATATTCCTACTGTGTTTAATTTTACCCCCGGCTGGACTTTTTGTCAATTTATTTTATTATGTGTGATTTTGAAAATATAAGGCTTGGTCAGCTGCGCCGCCTTTAGAGCCGAATAGCCGAGATTACCTATCTACATTTTGTGCTTTTTTCTTGCTTTTGGCCATTTCATACAAACATCTTGTGTTTTTGGCTTGTTTTTTTCTATTCCTTTTTCGCTTTACTTCTTACTTTTTAGACATAAATGTTGTATAATTAGTGTGACGGTTGATTCATCAAAATATTGCTGTGGAGGAATTGATATGTCTGATGCGCTCGAAAACCTTAACGGAATGCCTGTGGGGCCGTTAGGGTTAATTGTTTTACCCGGCTGTGAAGATTTGGCCGCCAAGGTTAATGACTACCTAACCACATGGCGAAAGCACAGGGCTGACCAAGCAAACGGAAATGGCGGCTATTTTGATCAAGATCTTAAAGAAAGCTACATAATCGAAACCCAGTTTACACGCTTTGCCACCGGTGAGGCTAAAGCAACAATAAACCAATCTGTCAGAGGTTATGACATTTTTATCCTTTGCGACATGTTTAACCACGGTATAAACTATGTTATGCAAGAAAAAGAAGTCCCCATGTCCCCCGATGATCACTACGCCAACCTTAAAAGAGCTATCAGCGCCATTGGCGGCAAAGCTAAAAGAATCACGGTTATTATGCCCATGCTTTACGAAGGCCGCCAACACCGCAGGCAAGGGCGCGAAAGTTTAGATTGCGCAAATGCCCTGCAAGAACTTTGCCTTTACCTTAATGTTGAAAATATAATTACTTTTGATGCTCACGACGCTCGTGTGCAAAACGCCATTCCCCTACACGGCTTTGAAAATGTCCAACCGGTTTATCAAATGATCAAGGCCTTGGCCAATAATGTTGATGACCTGCACTTTAACAAAGAACACATGATGATCATATCACCCGACGAAGGCGGTATGAGCCGCGGTATTTATTATTCCACGGTTTTGGGCCTTGAACTCGGTATGTTCTATAAGCAACGCGATTATTCACGCATTATAGACGGGCGCAACCCTGTTATTGCCCATGAATTCCTTGGCGACAATGTAAAAGACAAGGATGTCATCGTTGTTGATGACATGATTTCAAGCGGCGGATCCATGTTAGAGGTGGGGAAAAAGCTTAAAGACCTCGGGGCCAAGCGAATTTTCACGTGCGTCGGTTTTGGCCTTTTCTGTAATGGATTGAAAAAGTTTGACGCAGCCTATGAGGAAGGGATAATTACAAGAGTGTTTTCAACAAACTTAATCTACCGTACCCCCGAACTTTTGTCACGCGAATGGTTTGTTGATGTTGATCTTTCAAAATATGTCAGCTATATTTTAGACACCTTAAACCACGACAGTTCGGTCAGTAAGTTACTCAACCCGGTTGACCGCATTGAAAGATTCCTTAAAAAATGCAATTACCGCAGCAACTGCGACTGTATGACAACTAAAAATTAAAGCAGAGCTTTTTATAAATTTAAAAGAGCCGATCACCTTGAAGTGGTCGGCTCTTTTATTAATTTAGACTGTAAATTATTCCAGGAGCTTGTCGCACCATTGCTCAAGGTCTTTATAAACATCTTCTTTGTCAAGCTCGTTTAAAATTTCATGCCTGTCATCTTTATAGAGTTTGATTAAAACATTTTTATGGCCTGATTTTCTTAAATCGCGAAAGACTTGCTGAACACCTTTGCCGTAATCGCCGACAGGGTCCATCTGACCGGAAACCAAAAGCATGGGCAGATCGGGCGGAAGGTTTTGATACCAGGATTTACCCGACACCTTTTGCAAAATTGTTGACATATCACGGTAACCGACAGCCGTAAACAAGAAACCGCAAAATTTATCATTCATATATTTGTCAACTTCTTCTTCATCGCGTGACAACCAGTCAAAATCTGTTTTGGGGTTTTCGATGCGTTTATTGAAGGCACCGAAAGCCGCCTTGTTTATAAATTTGCTTCGGTACATATGGCCTTTGACGGTTGCGATGAAACTTGCCATCTGAACAGCTATGCCTGCCAGGGGGTTTTTACCGCTGGTACCGCAAAAAATCGCTCCGTCCAATTGTTCACCGAATTTTTCGCAATAACCGCGGGCTATAAAAGACCCCATAGAGTGACCAAATAAAATAACGGGTATATCCGGGTACTTCTCACGCGCCAAGTCGGTCAAAGCTTTGGCGTCGTTGACAAAGCCAAGCCAACCGTCGCGCAAGCCGAAGAAGCCGCGTTCTTCAAAATCATTCATAGATTTGCCGTGACCTATATGGTCGTTGGCAAAAACCGCATAGCCCTTGTCTGCCATATAATGGGCAAAACCCTCATATCGTTCACCGTGTTCTGCCATCCCATGAGCAATTTGCAGCACACCCTTGACTTTTTCTTTGTCCTTAGGCGCCCAGCTGCGAGCATAAATATCAGCTATTCCTGTCGAAGATGGGTAGGTATATTCACTTCGCTCAATATCCAGAAAAAACACCACCTATTAAAAAATTCCTTTTGTTAGGCGCTATTATAACATATCGAGGGCTTTTTTGAAGAGAAAAGCTCTTTCTTTGGTTGTATCTCACAAGTTTCGCAGTTTTAGGCTTTTGGTTCTTGGTAGTTATTAGGGTATTTTGTTTCTTCATAAACAAAATATATTTCTTGGCCGTTTTTTAAAAGTTCAATCAATTTGCAAGAACAAAGAAAAAACTGCACCCTAATTTTAAAAGTGCAGTCAAGAAAAACTTGAAAATATTATATTTAAATACATTCTAATTTTCTACGTTTCTGTATCTTTCCAAAAAGCGTTTTGTTCTTTCGTTGCTCGGCTTGTCGAAAACCTCTTGGGGTGTACCGTACTCAACAACCAAACCGTCATCCATAAAAAGGACCTTATCCGCAACATCGTAGGCAAACTGCATTTCATGCGTAACAATAACCATTGTAGTGTTCTTTTGGGCGAGGCCTCTTATTACCTTTAAAACCTCGCCTGTCAGCTCCGGGTCCAGGGCCGAGGTGGGTTCATCAAAACAAAGCACATCGGGGTTGAGGGCCAGGGCTCTGGCTATGGCAACGCGTTGCTGTTGGCCACCCGACAGTTGGTGGGGGTAAAGGTCACGCTTGTTTTCTAAACCGACTTGGTCCAAAAGAGCTTTACCTTCTGCTTGAATTTGTTCATTTATTGCTTTTTTGTTCTTTTTATAGCCCGGCTCTTCTTTGAACAAAAGCTGTTTTGCCAAGACTACATTTTCAAGTGCCGTGTATTGTGGGAACAAGTTAAAAGACTGGAATACAAGCCCAAAGTGCAAGCGGTTTTTTCTGATATCCTTTTCGCTTAAACTTGCCGGGGCATCAGAGTCATACAAAACCCTGTCACGCACGGATATATAACCCTTGTCCGGCCTTTCTAAAAAGTTCAGGCAACGCAAAAGAGTTGTTTTACCGCTACCGGAAGAACCGATTATGGCAAGTGACTCCCCTTCTGCCAGAGAAAAGCTTATATCTTTTAGCACTTCGGTTACACCAAAGCACTTTGCCAAGTCTTTAACTTCTAAAATTGACATAAAAACCTAACACTTTCAAACAAAACTAATTGCCAAAGCAAACACCTGCTTGCTCACACTTTGAAATATTCCATCTTTTTTTCGATGTAATTGAAAAACAAGGTTAAAACCCCGACAAAAATCAGATAGAAGACGCCTGTGTAAAACAAGGGCCAGATTATGGCATTGGTACTCATTAACTCTTCGGCGACTTTTAAAATTTCAACAACAATAATAACGCGAGCCAAGGCACTGTCTTTAACCAGGGTGATAACTTCATTTGACATGGGCGGCAATATCCTTTTAATAACCTGTAGCAGAATAACCTTAAAAAAGATCTGCCCCTTGGTCATGCCCAAGACTTGCCCTGCTTCAAACTGGCCGTGGGAAATGCTTTCAATGCCGCCCCGATATATTTCGCTGAAATAACAGGCATAATTTATGGCAAAGGCAACTATAACGGCATTAAAGCGTGATGACACCGGGGCTCCGAAAAGGAACCCCGGGACATAAAACACGATAAAAACTTGTAACATCAGTGGAACACCGCGAATAATCCAGACAAAAACTTTTACCAGATAGCGCAAAGGTGAAAATTTCGACATAGAGCCGAAGGAAATGACCAAACCCAGTGGTAAGGAAAAAATAAGGGTTAGGGCAAAAATCAGGCAGGTAATCTTAAAACCTTCCAGTAAACGCAGTGTAACTTCAAGAAATGTCATTCATTTATCCTTCAAAACAATTTATTGCATTTAAGCGATTGGATCTGTGCTGACTTTAAGAGTATTTTCTAAATTATATTTTTCCGCAATTTCAAGCAATTTACCTTCGGATTCCAATGCAAGTATGGCCTCATTGACCTTTTCGGTCAGTGGACTTCCGATTTTAAAGCCTATTGCATAAATTTCAGACTCTAAAGTAATTTCGTCTGCTATGGCAAGGTCACTGTAATCACCTTTACCTACCAGATTTTGGGCCAACAAGATATCGATAACCGCAAAATCCGATGCACCTGTTTTAACTTCCGTAAAGGTATTTATTTGAGCTGCCACACCCAATATGTTTGCATCTTCGCCAATTAATTCTCGGGCTGCCGATTCACCGGCCGAACCTTTTTCGGCAACAGCTTTTTTACCGGCAAGGTCTTCGCTTGTTTTATAATTCTCAAGTTCTTCGGACCTTACGACCACACATTGTTGATTTAACATATAGCCATAGCTGAAATCAACTTTTGAACTACGCGGTTGATCATCATCATCGGAAACGTTGGCTGTAAACCCGTTCCAGATACAGTCAATTGAGCCGGCTTCCAGTTCCATGTATTTGGCGCTCCACTCAATTTCTTGGAATTCGACATCCATATCCAATTTTTCGCCGACCAGTTGGGCAAACTCGGTGTCAAACCCGGTCCAGTTGCCTTCGCTGTCTTTAAAGTTCATCGGGTCAAAGTTTGTTACACCGCAAACCAAAACTTCCCTTTTCTCTTCTTCGCCGCCCTTGTTTTTGTCATCACAGGCTGCAAACAAGAAAGCGCTGCCCAAAACAAGAACCATGGCCATCATAATTGCTAAAAATCTTTTCATTTCTTTCCCTCCAAAAATTTTGCTTCAATTAAGAGCGCTTTAATTATATACCATAGTAGCGTGCTAAATCAATAAAGAGTTGCATTTATTTGCAAATATTTACAATAAAAAACTCTTATTGGCAAAAACCACCAATAAGAGTTTTTTTTAATGCTTAAATATGGGTGTTATCCTCCTCTTGCTCCTCGTTGCTATGCATCATCAAGCAAGAAAGTACACTTGCCTTGGTAACAATGCCCTTTAATCTGCCCTTTTTATCTACTATTGTAATCGGATAAGCCGAATCAATTGCCATGGGCATTAAATCTTTCACCAATATATCCGGTTCTACAATGTTTACATCCCTTTCAAAAACATCTGCTATCTTTAGTCCCTTCCTTTTGGCTCTCAGCGCTTCTGTTAAGCTTATTACACCTTTGACCTCCAGCTTTGAGTCAACTACAAAAACCGAAGAAAGACCATGCCTGCGCATTGTTCTCAAGGCTCTGTCAACACTGTCCTTCAGCCTGACCATACCTTTGGGCTTTATCATAATGTTGCGCGCAGTCATAACTTTTGCTTTATCAGCCGACTCTATGAAGCGTTCAACATATTCATCGGCAGGGTTTGCATTCATTTCTTCCGGCGTACCTACTTGGACTAAACGACCATCACGCACAATCGCAACAGTATCACCGAGCTTAAATGCTTCATCAATATCATGAGTTATGAATATAACCGTCTTTTCCAGCTTCCGCTGGATGGACAGCAACTCAAACTGCATGTCATCACGGACCAAGGGGTCTAAAGCTGAAAAGGGTTCATCCATTAACAAAACTTCAGGGTCGGTAGCAAGAGCCCTGGCAAGGCCGACTCGCTGACGCATTCCTCCCGACAGGCTATCTATAGAAGATTCATCTAAACCTTCAAGACCTACCAATTCAATAGCTTCCAGAGCCTTTGCTTCCCTCTCTTGCTTCTTGATCCCTTTAACTTCTAAACCGTATGCAACATTTCCCAAAACATTGCGATGACTCATCAAGCCAAAAGACTGGAAGACCATGGCAATTTTTTCACGCCTAAATTCGCGCATCTTCTTCTTTGACATATCAACAATGTTAACACCGTCAAATAAGACCTTCCCCCTGGTTGGTCTGTTGAGTCGGTTAAAGCTTCGAACTATTGTTGATTTACCTGAGCCGGAAAGCCCGATTATAACAAAGATTTTACCACGGGGAACCTTTAGGTTGACATCATAAAGTGCCGTAACAACACCGGTCTTCTTGTGAACTTCTTCCTTGTCTGCCCCCTTTCTTAACATGGAAAAGGCTTCTTCACGCCTTATGCCATAGAGCTTTGAGACATTTTGCATTTCTATTATAAAGTCTTTATCATCACTAATATCTCTCATTTTCTCTATCCTTTCAGGCTTTCTTCGCTGTCAAACCAGCCTTGCGTCAGCCTATCAAGCACGATGGCAAGGATTACTACTGCACCACCCGCAATAAAACCACGTGAAATCTGGATTCGGTTAACAGCTATTAAAACCTCATTGCCTAAGCCGCGTGCACCTATCATAGAGCAGGTTACGACCATGGACATTGCCATCATAAGGGTTTGGTTTATGCCGGTCATTATAGTTGGTAAAGCTTGTGGAATTTGCACCTTAAACAAAAGTTGCGCCGGTGTAGAACCAAAAGATCGCCCTGCTTCAACAACTTCTGCATCAACCTGCCTGATACCTAGACTGGTAAGGCGAATTGCCGGCACCATTGAATAAATAACAGTTGCAATTACTGCCGAAGCTGACCCCATGCCAAAGAAAATCACTGCCGGAATCAGATAAACAAATACAGGCATGGTTTGCATCATATCCAGTATGGGTCTGACAGTTTTATTGAGTCTTCCAAAAGCAGAGATTAATACACCCATAGGCAAACCGATTAGCAAGGCAATAAATACGCCGGCTAAAACGATTGAAAGGGTTAAGTTCATAAGCTCCCATAAGCCAAATAAACCTATAATAAACATAAGGCCTGCATACATTATGCCGGATCTGAGACGTTTTTGTGCTCGCCAAGCAGCAAGGAACACGATTGCAATCATTACAAACCAAGGTATATATCCCAAAACCCAGTTTATAGAATTTACAAGTGCTGTCAAAGCAGACTTAACAGAATCAAAAAAACCGGAATTATTTGCTGCAAAGCCTCGCACTAAGCCATCTACAAATTCAGAATCAAAATTTATTATAAAGGGAAATTCAAATATTTTATCCAAGTGTACTTCCCCCTACTCAAGGGCGCTGAATAGGGTTTCAGCCTGCTCTTGAGTCAGCCAGGATTCGACCAAATCGCGATGCTTGAGCATCCACCACTTTGCAGCGGTCAAATGGTCGGCACCCGTATCCTCAATATAAGCAAGGGCTTCACTCGTAAGCGCTGAGGATGTTTTATAGTTAGTCAAAAACTCACAAAACTCCGGATCCTTTTCATAAAATTCATTGCTGGCACCAATAGTTACCTTGACGGAGGGACATTCGGTTTTACCTTCATAATACAAGCTTTCATCATAGGGCTCATCTTCTAAAAGGACGAAGTCATACTTGCCTAACAACCAAGTCGGCTCCCAATAATAAGCAACCACAGGCTCTCCCTTGTCATAGGCCGAGACTAAAACTGCACTTGTAGCAGCATCGGTACCGGGTTCGAGATAGTTATAAAACTCATCTAAACCGTATTGTTCATATTTTTTCCGCATTACATCTGTAATTTCCCAGCCTGCAATCCCACCATAGATAATACCTTTGGATGGCTCTTCAGGGTCTTTAAAGATAGAAGAATATTTTTGAAGATCCTGAACTGTTTTAAGGTCAGGGGCAAGGGCTTCAATCCCACGCTCGGGGTCACCCTTAATAACATATAGAGGTACATAAAATCCCTGGGCATTGTCGTCAAAATTAATAGCTATCTCTTTAAACTCGCCATTCTTTAAGTCCTCATCATAACTCGGAAGATTGTTTGACCATACCTCCATGTGGACATCTATCTCGCCTTTTTTTAAGGCTTCATGTATAATGGGTGTGCTTCCTGTAACTTCTTCCCACTTGTATCCGAACACTTCTTTCGCTACCGTGCCTGCAACTGCATTATGGAACAAAATTGAGTCCCAGCCGACATCGGCAAAAGTGATTGTTTTCGTTTGAACTTTTGGCCCGCACCCAGCGAAAGAAGCAATACTTGCAAAAATTGCAAGCAAAAGAAATAGGGGCAACAGAACCTTTTTAATAATTTTCACATCTTCCCTCCTTAAGAAATTATAACCATTATCATAACACAGCCAACAAAAACTGTCAAATACGATAGTTTTTATGTTCTTTTTTAGGTTTATTTTGTAAGAGGATCTATAGTTTTTACTTTGGAAAAACAGCTGATTTTAAGCTATAATATCTTACGTGAGGTGACGACTATGAAAACTCTTGCACTTATCGGATTTGGAAACATAGGAAAAAAGGTTTTTAAGCTTGTTTCTGAAGCAAGTGATTTATCCCTTTCTTCTATTGTGAGTTCTCAAAATTTTGATTCTTCCCTGCCTGTATATAAAAATATTAAAGATATCCCTCATGCAGATCTCGCTATTCTTTGCACGCCCAGCAGGCTTACCCCTTCGTTGGCTGAAGACTTATTAGCCCGTGGTATTAGTACAGTTGACAGCTATGATATCCATAGTGATATTTATGATGTTCGCCGGAGGCTTGACGCTATAGCCAAAGCAAACAAAGCTGTAGCCATTACAGCTGCCGGCTGGGACCCGGGAACCGATTCAATAATCCGCACCCTGTTTGAGGCTATGGCACCCAAGGGTAAAAGCTACACTAACTTTGGCCCGGGCAAGAGCATGGGGCATTCGGTTGCTGCCAGGGCGATAAAGGGTGTTAAAGACGCTCTTTCCATAACCGTGCCGGCCGGGCAAGGCCTTCATAAGCGCGAAGTTTATATAATACTTGAAGAAGGTTCAAATTTTGAAGAGGTTTCAAAACTCATAAAGGCAGATCCCTATTTTGCCAAGGATGATACCAAGGTAAGGCAAGTGGAAGATTTATCTGAGTTTGATAGTCCCGGGCATGGGGTTTGGCTCGAGCGTCAAGGCCCCGGTATTGAAGGTGTCAAGCATAGCTTTGAATATAAGATGAGAGCTAATAATCCGGCTCTTACTGCTCAGATACTTGTTTCTGCCGCCAGGGCAGCCTTGAAACAAGAACCCGGCTGTTATACTATGATAGAGATTCCTCCTCTTGATTTTTTAGAAGGTGGAAAAGAAGAAAATATAAGAAGATTGGTATAAAACATTGCTTTTAATCTAAATTGGTCAAGCCCGCTGCCAAAAACAGCGGGCTTGACTTATTTATTGTTCATTAAATTTTCGATTACATGTTGGGGAAGAGGAGCACGGAAGCGGCCGACTGCCTTGCAACATTGTGACCGACACTGCCGATGAAGAAGTCCCTGACAAAGCCCCTACCCTGGCTGCCCATGACAACAAGCTGAACATTTAAATCTTTAACGGTCTTAATTATATCGCTGGAAGGGTTACCGTAAGTGATTAGGGTGTCAACTTGTGCATCGGAAACTTCTGCTATTCTATCTTTGTGTTCGCTTAACCTTTCGGCATCAACCTCATTGAATTCCGAGATGCGGGAAACAAGATAGGGGTTTAAGCGAGTTTGGTCTTGAACATGCATAAGGCTTATTTTTTTAACATCCGGTGTCAACATCTTCAAAAGTGCTTCAAAGGCCAGGCCGGCGGTTATTGAAAAGTCCGTCGGGAAAAGGATGTGTTCCGCATAATTTGGGCGTGCCGCCTTAGGGGCAGACAGGCCGTCTTTATCATAATCTTCTATGCGAAGCAATAAGATCGGCTTGCGGCAGGTATGAATTAGGTTATAAGCCAATTCGCCCAACAAAACTTCGGAAAAAATATTCCTTGTTCTGGCGCCGGCAATTATAAAGGGAATCTCTTCGTCGTCCGATATTCTGATAACCTCGGCTGCCGTCAGGCCGACAACCCGCCTTGCTTCCACTTCAAAACCCATATCTTCCAGAATCTTTGTTTTTGCCTTTATGGTCATTTTTTCTGTCGCTGTTACGGCTTCAGCCGAAGCGTCGCCGCCGCTGATAGTGTTTTGTAAAACCAGACATTTTTTTAGGCCAAAGTTTTTCAAATTACCCAGTGCCTTTACCAGGGCCATGGACTCTTGTGACAAGTCGGTCGGAATAATAGCTTTTGTGAACATTTAAATCCCTCCTTGTGTTTTGTGGCGTACTGTAAACTTAAATGAAAG
>LSQX01315793.1_pt2 | contig 30126 bp, 24 predicted proteins | sample 654561 | NCBI WGS metagenome assembly LSQX01 (sample SAMN04489861, study PRJNA283612) | anaerobic digester metagenome | isolation source: 4 biogas reactors fed with cattle manure at either 37C or 55C with and... | place: Denmark: Kongens Lyngby | collected 2014 | reverse complement strand
TCGACTCTCTCCGCCTGCACCATAATTTGGTAAGTCGAGGGCGGTAAAAGTTGAATTGCCGCTCGATTTTTTATTTAATTACATAGTTGGCAGCCGTGTTTATTTTTAGCAAAAAAGGTTAATACTACCAATTAAGCCGGTAGTAGCGATGTGGGGAGGAAATAGCATGAATGTTAATTTGGAGAAACTTGAAAACAGCAGGGTCAAGTTAACGGTAGAAGCAGATGCGGCTAAGCTCGAAGAAGGCTTGGCTTATGCGTACCGCACTGTTGTTAGACAGATAAGTATTCCCGGATTCCGCAAAGGAAAAGCACCACGCAAAATTATCGAGAGATACTATGGTGAAAGTATCTTTTTTGAAGATGCCTTAGAATATCTAGTTCCACAGTTATACGAGGCCGCGGTGAAAGAAACAGAAATCAATCCTGTAGAACAGCCGCAGATTAATATCAATAAAATTGAACCCGGAGAAGGGTTAAGCATCGAATTTGAAGTTGATGTGTATCCAGAAGTTCAGCTCGGCCAGTACACTGGGCTGCCGGTGGAAAAACGGATCAGAACTGTCAGCGAAGCAGATGTTGATCAAGAATTAGAACAGCTTCGCTTACGCCACAGTGAACTTATTGCAGTTGATTCCCGCGATGATGTTCGCGAAGGCGATTTTGTCAACCTTGATTTCAAAGGCTATCTTGACGGCAAACCATTTCCTGGGGGAGCTGCAGCCGGTTATACCTTAGAGATCGGTTCCGGTCAATTTATTCCCGGCTTCGAGGAACAACTGGTCGGAATGAAAGTTGGCGAAGAAAAGGATATCAATGTAACCTTCCCGGAGGAATACCACAGTCAGGAATTGGCAGGTAAGGAAGCAACATTCAATGTTAAGATTAACAGCATTAAAGAAAGACTGCTGCCTGAGCTGGACGATGAGTTTGCCAAAGATTTGGGTGAATACGAAACTTTGGCAGAATTAAGAGACAGCATCAGGGAAAGATTAGAAGCAGCTTTGACCGCCGGAACCAAACAGGAAATGGAGAATAAATTAATAGAGCAGATTATTGAAAACAGCACCTTCGATCTGCCCAAATCCATGATTGAGCAGCAGATAGAGTTTGTCTTTAACAATTTCTGGACTAATTTGCTCTATTCCGGTATGCCTCTGGAAATGTACCTGGAACATACCAACCAGACTGAAGAAGAGCTCAAGCAAGAAATGGAACCCGAGGCAATCATGCAGTTGAAGCGGAGCCTGGTTCTGGATGAGATCTCTGAAAGGGAAGGAATTTCAGTTTCAGACGAAGAAATTGAACGTAAAATCGATGAACTGGTAAAAGACAGCAGTAATCCGGAGCAAGCTCGCCGGAATTGGGAAGCTAACAGAGATCGGTTAGTTAATATGATTCGGATCGATAAAACATGGGATTTCTTAATTGAGAACGCTGAAGTGACTGAAGTACAGGTCGATTCAGAAGCAGCTGAAGCATCAGACGAAGCGTCTGAAAACGAGTAAAGTAGTATTCTGCTTGAATTATCAAAGCTGCAGAAAGGAGTCGTGAACGATGAGCGCTTTAGTTCCAATGGTGGTTGAGCAGACCAATCGGGGAGAAAGGGCCTTTGATATTTATTCCCGTTTGCTGCGGGAGCGGATAGTGTTCCTCGGCGGACCAATCAATGATCAGGTTGCGAACTTGGTAGTGGCTCAACTGCTGTATCTAGAGTCGGAAGATCCCAGCAAGGATATCCATCTGTATATTAACAGCCCAGGTGGAGAAGTATATTCCGGACTGGCTATTTACGATACAATGCAGTATATTAAACCAGATGTGTCCACGATTTGTGTTGGCTTAGCCGCCAGCATGGCTGCACTGCTCCTAACAGCAGGAGCGAAAGGCAAGCGGTTTGCGCTGCCCCACTCACGGGTAATGATTCATCAACCCATGGGCGGAGCACAAGGGCAGGCTACCCAAATTGAAATTGTAGCCAAAGAGATCCTGCGCTTGAAACATATGGGTAATCAGATCCTTCATCGCCATACCGGACAGCCGTTGGAGCGGATCGAACAAGACACAGATCGCGATTACTATATGTCGGCGGAAGAAGCAGTACAATATGGCCTGATTGATGGAATCATGCATCACAAGGCAGACGCGAACGAGGCATAACAGCTTGAGAGAGGTGATAAGATGTTGAAATTTGGCGATGAAAAGGGGCAGCTTAAATGTTCATTCTGCGGCAAACAGCAGGAACTAGTCAAAAAGCTCATCGCCGGACCCGGTGTATACATCTGCGATGAATGTATTGAGCTCTGTAATGAGATTATTGAAGAGGAGTTCACCGAAGAAACGGATGCTGATTTCACCAGCATTCCTAAACCGATGGAAATCCGCGAAATCCTAGATGAGTATGTGATTGGACAGGAGCAGGCAAAGAAGTCGCTGGCTGTGGCTGTCTACAACCACTACAAACGCATCAACAGTGCCCACAGAACAGATGATGTAGAACTGCAGAAAAGCAATATTTTATTGCTCGGTCCAACTGGAAGCGGTAAAACACTGCTAGCTCAAACACTAGCTAAAATTCTGAACGTACCTTTTGCCATCGCAGATGCCACCAGCTTAACTGAGGCTGGTTATGTGGGTGAGGATGTCGAAAACATCTTACTGAGACTGATCCAAGCAGCCGACTACGATATCGAAAGGGCAGAACGGGGCATTATCTATATCGATGAAATAGATAAAATTGCTCGTAAATCGGAAAATCCATCGATCACCAGGGACGTATCGGGTGAAGGAGTTCAGCAGGCGCTGCTGAAAATTTTAGAAGGCACCATTGCCAGCGTGCCCCCTCAGGGTGGCCGGAAACATCCCCACCAAGAGTTTATTCAAATCGATACTACGAACATCCTCTTTATCTGCGGAGGGGCCTTTGATGGTCTGGAGAAGATCATTGAGCAGCGTACTGGCGAGAAAACGATGGGCTTTGGTGCGGAAATTAAAACCAAAGAAGAGAAAAAAATTGGCGATATTCTCCGCCAGATCATGCCCGAGGATCTGCTCAAGTTTGGCTTGATTCCTGAGTTTATCGGACGCGTACCGGTTGTGGTGTCCCTGGACGCTCTCGACAAGGAAGCTTTGATCGATATCTTGGTGAAACCGAAGAATGCGTTAGTAAAACAATTTCAGCGTCTGTTTGAAATGGATGGTGTTGAACTGGAGTTTCAACCAGATGCCCTTGAAGCCATTGCTGAGCTTGCATTAGAGCAGAAGACCGGAGCACGGGGATTGCGCTCAATACTAGAATCAATTATGCAGGATACGATGTATAAAGTGCCTTCTGCTGCTGACGTGAAAAAGTGTGTTGTTACCAGAGCAGCAGTGCACAAATCGGAGCCGCCAAGGTTGATTCGGGTTGATCAAGCTCAGGATGAAACAGCATAAAATGTAAATAATTTAAGGTAGGCTGATAGCCTGCCTTATTTTTTTTACCTCCAAGGATATACTAAGCTTGTTAAGGCTATCAGGGAGGTAGAATTATGGATATGATGGGTATCTTTGGTTTGATTAACTTTTTCTTCGCGGTAGTCATTGGACTGTACTTTTTCAACCTGCTCAAGCAGCAGCAGGGAACTAAAACTGCAGTAGACCGCGAGTCCAAAAAAGAAATGGAAAAACTGCATAAGTTGAAGGCAATATCGTTAACAGAACCGCTGGCAGAACGGACCCGTCCAGCATCATTTTCAGATTTAATTGGCCAGGAAGACGGCATTAAAGCCCTCAGGGCAGCCCTCTGCGGACCGAATCCCCAGCATGTGATTATCTATGGACCGCCGGGAGTGGGCAAGACTGCTGCCGCTCGGGTAGTGCTTGAGGAGGCAAAGCGAAGTCCCCACTCGCCTTTTAAGCAGGATGCTAAATTTGTGGAGATTGACGCTACTACTGCTCGCTTTGATGATCGGGGGATTGCTGATCCGTTGATGGGTTCGGTGCACGATCCGATTTATCAAGGAGCAGGTCCCCTAGGAATTGCTGGAATTCCGCAACCAAAGCCAGGTGCTGTGACGAAAGCCCATGGAGGAATTCTGTTCATCGATGAGATTGGGGAGCTGCATCCGATCCAGATGAACAAGCTGCTGAAGGTATTAGAAGACCGCAAGGTGTTTTTAGAGAGCGCCTATTATTCATCTGAAGATACCAATATTCCACAGCATATCCATGACATATTTCAAAACGGCTTACCGGCAGATTTCCGCTTGGTTGGGGCTACAACCAGAATGCCCCACGAGCTGCCCCCGGCGATTCGTTCCCGCTGTTTGGAAATCTTTTTTAGGGCACTTACTCCAAGTGAAATCAGGAAAATTGCCCAGAACGCTGCTGCCAAAGTGCGGTTTGAGATTGCTGATGATGCCCTGGATGAGCTGATCAAGTATGCGAATAATGGACGAGACGCTGTTAATATGATTCAAATTGCAGGTGGAATTGTACTGTCAGAAAACCGCAGTCAAATTGAAAAGAAAGATATTGAATGGGTTGTCAACAGCGGCCAATACAGTCCCCGTCCCGAACTGAAAATCCCGGAAAAGCCAGCGGTTGGCTCTGTCAACGGCCTGGCGGTTTACGGTCCAAATTTGGGCACTCTGATCGAGGTAGAAGCTGTCGCTATTCCCAGCGAGCCAGGCCAGGGCAAAATCCAAATCACGGGAATTGTCGATGAAGAGGAAACAGGCGGCGGATTTGGCCGAACTGTGCGCCGCAAGTCCTTGGCCCGCTCCTCAATAGATAATGTGATTACGGTGCTGAGAGCCAACCTCGGTCTGCGTCCCCAGGACTATGATATTCACATCAATTTCCCCGGCGGCGCCCCGATTGATGGTCCATCCGCAGGAGTCTCCATTATTACAGCCATCTACTCAGCGATTACCCGCACTAAGGTGCGCAACGACATTGCCATGACAGGTGAAGTTTCCATTCACGGCACTGTTAAGCCGATAGGGGGTGTAGTAGCCAAGATTGAAGCGGCTCAGCTAGCCGGTGTGAAAAAGGTTTTCATTCCAAAGGACAACTGGCAGGATATGTTTGCCGAAATTAAAGATATGGAGATTCAGCCGGTTTCCAGAATTGAAGAAGTAATCACCGCTTCCCTGTTGTGGGAAGATGGCGAAGCAGCCCTGAAACCGAGATATCAACAGGATGAGCTGTTATCAGCGGCTGCCGCTTTCCCAGCTCAAGGCTGAGGACAGCCGGCAGCCGGGAATCGGCTATGGATTTTTGGATCATTATGGTATAATGGTACCAAAGGAGTAGATGTCTGCGTAATGGAGGTGGAAATAATGAAAGAGATGGTATATCCTTTATTAGCTTTACGAGGCATTATTGTATTCCCAAACATGGTTACACCATTAGAGGTTGGCAGAGAGCTATCGATCCAAGCGCTGGAAGCAGCTATGACTAATGACAGGAAATTGGTGCTAGCTGCCCAGAAAGATGCCAGTGTTATCGAACCGCTCCAAGAAGACATCTTTACTGTTGGTACATTATGTGAAGTAAAACAGCTGCTAAAAATGCCAGAAGGTCAGTTCCGCGTGCTGATTGAAGGCATTCAGCGGGTTAAGATAAGTTACTTCATTGAAAACAGCGATTTCTTTGAAGTAGCAGTTCAACCAATGGAAAGCCAGGTCAGCTATGATATAGAGGTAGAAGCTTTAAGGCGCAGTGTGCTGGACTTTTTCGAAAAATACGTGAAGATGTCTAAGAGAATTCCCAATGAAGCAATTGGTTCTGTCGGCAGTATCAGCGATCCGGATCGGTTTGCCGATGCTGTTGCTGGTCAGATTATCACTAAGATCGAAGAAAAACAGCCGCTCCTAGAAGAAACATCAGTCAAAGCGAGACTGGAGCTGCTGCTTCAGCTGCTTGCACAGGAATTAGATCTGTTGGAACTGGAAAAAAAGATTCAAATCAAAGTGCGCAAGCAGATGGAGCGGACCCAGCGGGAGTATTATCTGCGGGAGCAGATGAAGGCAATTCAAGGAGAACTAGGTGATAAAGACGACCGCACCAGCGAGGTCGAGGAATATAAAAAGAAACTTAAAGAGGCAAAACTGCCGAAAGAAGCGAAAGCCAAGGTAATCCATGAGCTGCATCGCTTTGAAAAGATGCCGCCGATGGCAGCCGAAGCGGTGGTGGTCCGCAACTATTTGGATTGGATGCTTGCCCTGCCTTGGTCTAAAATCACAAAGGATCGCTTAGATATTAACGAGGCGGAATTGATTCTCGATCGTGATCATTACGGGCTGGCTAAAGTCAAACAGCGGATTTTAGAATACCTTGCGGTCCGCCAACTGACTAAGGAGCTTAAAGGGCCAATTCTCTGCTTGGTTGGACCTCCCGGAGTTGGCAAAACATCTTTAGCCCGTTCGGTGGCAGAAGCATTGGGGAGAAAGTTTGTCCGCATTTCCCTTGGGGGTGTGCGGGACGAAGCTGAAATTAGAGGTCACCGCCGCACTTATGTAGGGGCTCTGCCAGGCAGAATAATTCAAGGAATGAAAACAGCCGGCAGCCGCAATCCTGTATTTCTGTTGGATGAAATTGATAAGTTGGCTTCAGATTTCCGCGGCGATCCCACTTCGGCGCTGCTGGAGGCTTTAGATCCTGAGCAAAACGATACTTTCAGCGACCATTATTTGGAAGTACCTTTTGATTTGTCGCAGGTAATGTTTCTGACAACCGCGAATGTACTTTATCAGATTCCGGCGCCGCTGCGGGATCGGATGGAAGTAATTGAAATTCCAGGTTACACTGAACTGGAGAAATTAGAGATAGCAAAGCGGCATTTGTGGCCGAAACAGCTGAAGGCCCACGGCCTTAATGAAGATCAAGTTATCATATCTGATAATACCTTTGTGCGGGTGATCAGCAACTATACCAGGGAGGCAGGAGTGCGGAATTTAGAGCGGGAATTAGCTGCAATCTGCCGCAAAATTGCTACCGAAATTGTGCGTGGGGGTAAAACCCCAGTGCGGGTCACTGTCAGCTCGCTCCACAAATATTTGGGAGCGCCCAAATTTACCCATCAACTGATGGATACTGAGGATCGGGTTGGTGTTGCCACCGGTTTGGCTTTTACATCAGTTGGGGGAGAACTGCTTTCAATTGAAGTGACCATTGTTAAAGGGAAAGGTAAAATCATTCTGACTGGTAAATTAGGTGAAGTGATGCGGGAATCCGCTCAAACCGCCATCAGTTATATCCGCTCTCGGGCAAATCAGCTGGGTATCGAGGCGGATTTCCATGAGAAGTATGATATTCATGTCCACGTTCCTGAAGGAGCAATCCCCAAGGATGGTCCTTCAGCAGGAATTACCATTGCGACAGCAGTTGTCAGTGCGCTAACCGGCAGACCGGTAAAGCGTGATGTAGCTATGACAGGTGAGATTACCCTGCGGGGCAGAGTGCTGCCGATCGGGGGAGTAAAGGAAAAACTGCTGGCAGCCCATCGGGGTGGTATTCCCCATGTACTGCTGCCAAAGGAAAATGAAAAGAACCTGGAGGATATCCCAGATGAGGTGCTCCGCAAAATAGAGATTGAGTTTGTAGATCATATGGATTCAGTATTAGAGATTGCACTGGGAGAAGCAGAGGAAGAGCAGGGTAACGATGAGAAGCTGGATTTTGTACCGCCAGAAGAATTTTCCGATTCGCAGCAGTGGATTGAGCGGCAATGAGCATTAATGTCCAGGATTGTGAGTTTATTTCCAGTGCGGTTAAATCCAGTCAATATCCAGTTCACGATTACCCCGAAATTGCGTTAGTAGGACGATCTAATGTTGGTAAATCATCTCTGATTAATGCCCTGGTTAACCGAAAAAAATTAGCTAGGGTATCGGGGCAGCCCGGCAGGACCCAAACTTTGAACTTTTACCGGGTAGATCGCTTAGTTTTAGTCGATCTACCCGGTTACGGATACGCCAAAGTTCCAGAATCGGTAAAAGCGCAGTGGAAGCCGATGATCGAAGGCTATTTAACCCAGCGCCGAAATTTAGCGGCGGTTTTGATGGTGGTTGATATCAGGCACCGTCCGACAGCCGATGACCAAATGATGGCTGAGTGGATCGCTGCCATGGATATTCCTGCTTGGATAGTTGCTACAAAAGCTGATAAAATCAGCCGCAGCAAACAAAAAACACACTTAAATCAAATAATCAGCCTATTAAATCTACCCGGGATCGTATTTTCAGCTGCAACCAAAATAGGAAGAGAAGACCTCCTTGCGGTGTTGAATCAGTTTATTGTAGGTTAAGTGAGGGATTCGTTAATGAAAGATAACACAAAGTTATTGGTTGTCAGTAGTGCGGCTGCTTTAGCGGTAGGGGCTGGCTTGTGGTATTACACACCAATGCTCGCGTGGGATCGGTGGCTGGAATTATTCCTGCTGCTGATCCTGCTCATTATGTTTCAGTACCGCGGGATTGGTGTGTCGCGTTACATCAAGCTGTCGCTCTCAGTGTCAATTTATCTGATGACCATCTTTGTTTACGGCACCGGGGAATCAATGTGGTTTGCTGTTTTGTCGAACATTATTTTTGGCATTTTAGCAGGCCAAGAAGGGATTAAAATTTATCTTAATATTCTGCAGCGTTCATTATCCAGCTTGTTAATTGGTTTAGTTTATACTTACCTTCAGCATAACGCTGGACAGCTTGTGTTACCGCAAAGCTTTCCGGCGATGCTGTCCTGCGCGGTTCTGTATACATTTATCAACCTGTTGTTGGTATCCATTTTTACTTTGTTGATGGATCCAAACTCATTATTGGGTTTGCGGAACGCCTTTAAACCGGGAATCTGGCTTAACTCTCTTCTGTTTGGTTATATTGGCGTGATTTTTGCGGCATTTGTCACTGCTTGGCAGCTGCCGGGTCTGCTCGCCTTTGGTATGTTTTTAATCGGGGTTTCTGAAATTATGCGCTACAGTCTGCGCCTTGTCGCTGAACAGCAGCGGCGGATCCAGGCGGAACAGGAATTAATTGTTGATTCCAAAACCAATGTCTACAACTATCGGTTTTTAAGCGAATGGCTGGATCAAGAGAGCAGCACACCGGTGACAATGCTCTTTATTGATATTGATGACTTCAAGCTGTTTAACGACATGTACGGCCATGATTATGGCGATTATGTGCTGTGGACAGTTGCCCAAACAATTCGCAGCAGTGTGCGGGAGAAAGATTATGTGGTCCGCTTTGGCGGCGAAGAATTTGTTGTGATTCTGCCCCATACCTCAAGGGGGCGGGGAGTGGCTATCGCTGAAAGAATTCAAGCTAAACTCGCCGATTTGTCCGATGCCGGCTTGAAAAGGAACCTAACAGTTTCAATCGGAATTGCCAGCTATCCGGAAGATGCAGAGGATCGCATGGAACTTCTGAGACGGGCAGATATGGCGATGTATAAGGCGAAATCATTAGGTAAGAATCAGTGCTGTACTTCTGGTTAAAGGGGGGGATCCATCATGGTGAAAAATATTTTATTGGCAGCTGTTATTGTCTTACTGTTACTTAACGCCCAAACCCTAATAGTTGGTATTTATGAAAGTGATCGCAATACCGATGGATGGCAGTGGTACACTAGTGATTCCCGCACCCACATTGTGATTGGCTTTAATCAGGAACAGTGGTCTGCGGTACTGGACACATTAGACCATAGTTTCAGCGGGTATTATTATTTTGATGACAGTAAATATATTCCAATCTTGGTTTATTTAGGGGAACGTCCCAGTGAGGGATACGAGGTTGATATCAGCAGGATTGTTAAAGAAAATGAACGCACAATAATTACCATCGCTCGCAGATCTCCCGAGCGGGAGCAGTACGTCAATACCGACCCGACTTATCCCTACGATTATCTGCTGCTCAAGCGGGAGCAGCTGATCAATGAGGAAATTATTGTGCAGGATCAATACGGCAATATCCTCGCATGCTACCGGCAGGTATTTCCAGGAGAAGAACGGATTTATGAAGAAATTGTAATTTTTGAATACCCAATGCAGGAATTTTAAGACAAATGTAGAAGTAGTTATACACATGGCCCATGGGAGAGCATGAGGAGGCAGAAACAGGCTTGAAGAATACCAGACTCTTGCTTGCAAATCCTGCTCTTGCTTTTCAAAAGGCTTGGACTAAGTATAAGAACAATGAGCTGACATTGGGGGAGGCAGCTCGAGCCGCTGGCTGCAGAACAGACAGCCAGTTCTTAGAATTGGGGACAAGGTATGAAAGTAACAGCAAAGCAGCAGTTCCTGAGCATTTATGGCAGCGATCCACGCCAGAGCAGCAGTTTTTGCTTCTGTGCCTGCCGCCGGATTTAGTGGAGATCCTGGTGCAGATCAGTCGCAAAGATCTGCTCCTGCCCAAAAAACAAAAATATTTGGAGCATTTATGGAACGATCTCTGTCTGCTGAGGGATCTGCAGCTGATTACCCAAAAGGATCGGGGCGAACTCTATCAATTTACATTAAATTTAGGTCACTAACTAACAACGGGGAAGGCATCTGCTTCCCCGTTAATCTTTATGGTCAATTTTCAGTTCAATTTGGTCCCCATCCTTAATATAATCGGTGTATCCGGCCGGCTGACCGTTGAGCCAGAATTTGACCTGCTTTACCTGGTCAAGCTGTTCCGGCTGATAAACTCGGAAAATATCAGCGAGGATAAATCTAGTATCCGGCTGGGGTTGGTACTCAATTCTATCCCCATCCTTAACTGCCTGCTCCAGTGCACCAGGTTCTCCATTGACCTGCACCCGTACTGGACCTTGAAGCTTAAGCGGCTGATTGTTAACGTGAACCACGATGGCATTTGGCTGTACTGCTACTCCAGCAGCTTGTAAAGCTACGGCGACTGTGTCAATTGGCTGATAAACCAGGTGATCCCCGTCCGAAAGAACCGCAGTTAGGGGTTGAATTTGGTTGTTCACTTTAATCTGGGGCACAGCGGTTACTGGTTTGCCGTTAATAACTAGACGTTTGGTAAGTTTTAAATAGTCCACAGCATCTTTCAGGGTAACCGTGCCGGAATCTGCGTCCCCAGTTTTAATCTCAATTCGGTCGCCGCCTTTAATTTCGGTGTGGAGAAAAGCTGGCTGATCATTTACATAAATCCGGGGCTGTCCGCTGTGGCTAACAGGGATTGTCAGGGACTGCTGATTGACCGACAGTGTGAGAGTCTGCCGGTTGGTTTTGATTAAGTCCTCGATATTATAGCTGCAGTTCAGCAGCGCATCTCCCACAGTTGCGTTAAACAGCCGCAGAAACTGCACCGTTTCACCATTAATAGTAATTTTCTGCAGGCTCATTGCCGATTGATCTAGATGGTTGCAGCCGATACAGATTGGGGTAATCAGCTGTGGTCCCAAGTAATCTTCTGCTCCCTGAACTTTACTGAGACTGGAGCGGTCGCGAATGCGGACTAAATTTGGTGCTAATTCCAACTGCTGAGCAATTTCCTGCTCCAACCCTGGTGTTAAACTGCCGCCGCCGATCAGAATCACCCCTTTGGGTGATCCATCATTTAACACTAAAATTTCCTCGGCAATCTCTGCGGCCAGCTGAGCAGTGGTTGGTCGAATTAACTCTAATACCTCCTGTGAGGCAATCTCAACCGCATTGCCCAGCACATCGGTGCACTTAACGTCAGCTTTCTGGTTCAGCATCCGCTTAACTCTTTCCGCTTCCATGAAGTCGAGGAGATAATGTTCTGCGATTTTCTTGGTAATCAGATCCCCAGCTTGGGCAATCATCCCAAAAGCTTTAACTGTTCCGCCAGCGGTGATGGCAATATCGCTGGTGCCTGCCCCCACATCTACTAACGCGAGATTAAGCATCCGCATCGATTGGGGAATAATCGCATTCATGGCTGCAATCGGCTCTAGAGTTAACGACAGCATTTCCAATCCAGCCAAGCGCAGCGCGGTAGTTAATGAATCTACCACAATTCGCGGCAGAAAAGTTGCAATTACATCAACTGATGCAGAGTAGCCCTGATGCCCGACTAGGTTTTGAATCGGCTGATCGTCAAGGTAACTTTGAATAATTGAATACCCGACACATAAGTAAGTATCGATCGAGGTTTGCACCTGGTAGTGATTCATTTTGTCCAGGGCATCGGCAACCGCACTCAATTCCAGGTCGTTCAGATCTTGGGCACTGATTTCCTGATTGGGGACAAGCTTAATAGTTGCCTGCCCGAGCTGAGTTTTTAGGGAACGACCTGCGGCTGCCACTGCTGCTTCAGTAATGGGAGCATCTGCGCAGACCGCAATTTCCTGTGCTACCTGCTTGATCACTTGAGCAACCTTAGGGATATCATGAATCTGCCCATCCTGCATTGCATTGGGCAGCTGTTCCTTGAGAACTACATTTTGGATAATATAGTGTTCGCCATCTTTTTTCATGAGCAAACCAGCAACTTTTCTGGTTCCAATGTCTAAAGCAAATACTGTTTCCCGCATTATCCTCATCCTCAAGCCTTGATATTAGCATACTTCCACAAAAAAGTCCGATATTCCTCTGTGGTTTTTGGTATAATAATACCATATTGGCCAAATTAGGATTTGCGGAGGAGATGAGACTATGAGTACAAAAGCAGTCCCAGAGCGCAGTCAAATTCCAAGCGAATATCAATGGAAGCTTACGGATATTTATCCTTCGGATCAGGCGTGGAATGAGGACTTTGAGGCGCTGAAGCAGCTAATTCCCAGGCTGCAGGATTACCGCGGCAAACTGGATTCGGCGGAAAATCTCTTAGCATGCCTGCGGCTCCAGGATGAGGTAGGCATGAAATTTGACAAGCTGGCTGGTTATGCTATGATGAGCAAGGATCAGGATAATACCAACTCCCTTTACCAAGAATTTTATGATCGGGTTGTTAATATCGGTGCTGTTCTAGCCAGCAATCTCGCTTATGTTGAACCGGAGATTTTGAGTCTGCCGGAGGAAACTATCAAACAGTGGCTGGAAGCAAATCAGGATTTACAGGTGTATTCCCATTATCTCAACAATATACTGCGGACAAAACCCCATACACTGCCAACTGAGCAGGAAGAGATTCTGGCGAGTGCCAGCGAGATGGCACAGGCTGCCAACCAGATTTTTAGAATGTTCAACAATGCCGATTTAAAGTTTCCTACAATTAAAGATGAAGAAGGTAATGATGTCGAGCTGACCCACGGCAGATACATTCGGTTTATGGAAAGCAAGGACCGCACTGTACGCAAGAGTGCTTTTGAAGCTATGTACTCTACATATGGGCAGTGGAAAAACACCTTAGCTACCACCTACACTGCTGCTGTGAAAAAGGCTCTGTTTTTTGCAAAAACCCGCAAATACGAGTCTTCCCTTGAGGCAGCCTTAGACGCAGACAATGTCAAGCCGGAAGTGTACCACAACTTGATTAAGACTATCCACGACAGCCTGCCGATTTTTTACCGCTATATGAAGCTGCGCAAGCGGATGCTTAATTTGGATCAACTGCATATGTACGATATCTACGTACCGCTGGTGCAGGATTTAGATATGGAAGTAACCCCAGAGCAGGCTGTGGAAATGGTGAAGACCGGGCTGCAGCCTTTAGGTGAGCAGTATTGTGCTGATCTGGAACGGGGACTGACTGAGGGCTGGATTGATTGGTTTGAAAATAAGGGTAAAACCAGTGGAGCCTATTCAGCAGGAGTTTATGGTGTGCATCCATTTGTTCTGATGAACTATGAAAACACTATTGACAACATGTTTACGCTGGCACATGAGATGGGTCATGCTATGCATTCCTATTATTCAGATCGCAACCAGGAGTACGTTAATTCCCACTACACAATTTTTGTAGCGGAGGTAGCGTCAACTGTCAACGAATGCCTGGTAATGCATGATCTGCTCTCGAAGACTAATGATCCTAAGCAGAAACTCTATCTGTTAAACCACTATTTAGAGCAGTTCCGGGGTACAGTATTCAGACAAACCATGTTTGCTGAATTCGAGATGCTTGTCCACGATCAGCTTGGACAAGGCACTCCCATGACAGCGGAAAGCCTGAGCAAAGTGTACCATGAGCTGAATCAGAAGTACTACGGTCCCGATGTAGTGAGCGATCCAGAAATTGCGCTGGAATGGGCGCGGATTCCCCATTTTTACCGCCCGTTTTATGTTTATAAATACGCGACTGGTTTCTCAGCTGCGGTAGCTTTGTCTCAACAGATTCTAGAAGAAAAAGAACCGGCTGTTGAGCGCTATCTCACCTTCCTAAAGAGCGGTGGATCAGACTACCCCCTCAATCTGTTAAAGCGCGCCGGCGTGGATATGGCTACACCAGAACCAATTGTGAAAGCAATTGAGGTATTCAGCTCATTAATTGATCAGATGGAGCAGCTGGTGGCAGAATTGGAGTAGAATCAGAAATTTCCGCAGGGATTTTTGGTTCTGTCCAGAATTATTATATATATGTTAAATCATGAGGAAGAGTCAGCGGTTCGGGGCAGCTTTGCTCGAATGCCGATTTCCTCTAAGGTCGAGTGAAGGGGACTAAAATCCGCAGTCAACCTGCACTGGTTCCAACAGCAGATAATCGGAGCATCTACCCGGATGGTGGTCAGGTGCTTAAACAGCAGTGCTTCGTCTCTGCTGGCCCGCAGGTTGGCTCCGGCTTTCCCTGGAAGCTGATCAGCTGCGGCCAGAACTGCTTCTAAACTGCCGTAGCGCTTCAGCCATTTTACTGCTGTTTTTGGACCAACCAAACTGATGCCCGGAATATTATCGCTGGGATCTCCCATCAAGGCTTTTAAATCAGGTATCAGTTCAGGCTGGACTTCCATTTCTAATTTGACCGTGTCCGGTGTATAAATGCGGTTTCCTCTGCTGTTGGGAATGATCACTGTAACATGGCTGTTAACTAACTGCAGTGTATCGCGATCGACAGTTACTACATAAGCCTCGGTATGCTCCGGCAGACTGCCGGTAATAGTGCCGATGATATCATCCGCCTCATAACCTGGAAGCGTGATAATTGGGATCTGACAGGCTGTCAGCAGTTGTTTGATTAGAGGCAGCTGCTGCTGCAGATCCTCAGGCATTGGCGGCCGGTTCGCTTTATAGGGAGGATACAGCTTGTGGCGGAATGTGGGTTCGTGATGATCAAAAACAGCCAGAAAGTAGCGGGGCTGCAGCTGGTTGATCAGCGATGAAATAGTATTGTAAAAGCCGAGTACGGCGTTGATCGCTGTACCGTTAATGTTGCGAATTGTGGTTGGCAGGCCGTAATAAGCACGGTATACGAGCGCAAATCCATCAATGATTATGCAGCATTCATTCATTATTATACTCCTTTATAAAATACATTAGTGTCATTATAACATAAACACTAGGCTAAAACAAAACTGGTGATCCGCTCTCAGAGAGAGCATAGAAAATGAATAAAGCAAGTAAGGAGAGACGGTTATGGGTTATTTGTTGGGTTTAGATATTGGTACATCACAAGTGAAAGCTCTGCTGATTACGGTTGAAGGAGAAATTGTTGGTTCTGCGTCACAGGAATATCCCCTCTATTCACCACGTCCAGGCTGGACAGAACAAAATCCGGAGGATATGTGGCAGGGAACAATTACCGCTCTGAGAAAAGTACTGGACAAGTATGATGTTGACCCTGCAGACATCAAAGGTGTGGGTCTATCCGGTCAGATGCACAGCTCTGTGTTCCTGGATAAAGAAGGGAATGTGATCCGGCCGGCTATTTTGTGGAATGACAGCCGCACCACAAAACAGTGCTACGAAATTGAGAGTTTAGTTGGCAAGGAGCTGCTGCTGCAGGAAGCGTGCAATCCAGCTCTTGAAGGGTTTACCGCTCCCAAAGTTCTGTGGCTGCGGGAACATGAGCCGGAGAATTTTGCCAAACTGCGCTGGCTGGTGCTGGTCAAAGATTATATCCGCTACCGCCTGACTGGCGAGCTGAAGATGGAATTGAGTGACGCCGCCGGTACGTTGCTGTTGAATGTTAAAGAACAGCGCTGGTCTGATGTGATCATGAAAAAACTTGCTCTCCCCATGGAGATCCTGCCTGAACTGGTCGGCTCCAGCGAGGTTGCTGGCTATATTACTCCAGAAGCTGCCGAATTAACTGGTTTAGCTGTTAACACACCTGTTGTTGGCGGCGGCGCAGACAACGCGTGCGGCGCGGTAGGAGCAGGTATTGTGTCCGCAGGGCGGGCCATGATCAGTTTAGGAACCAGCGGTGTGATGCTGGCTCACCTNNGATGTGCCGAAGCTTCCCAATGGTGGCACGATCCACATGTTTAACCACGCTGTTAAAGACCGCTTTTACATGATGGGCGTAATTCTCTCAGCTGGACTGTCCTTTGGCTGGTTTAGAGATCAGCTCGGTCAAATGGAAAAGGCTTTAGCTGGCGGCATGGGCACCGATCCATATACACTGCTGACCAAGGCAGCAGCTCAAAGTTCGCCAGGCAGTAAAGGACTGATTTTCCTGCCTTACCTAACTGGTGAGCGCACACCTCACGGTGACGGCAATGCCCGGGGCGGCTTTTTCGGCCTCAGCGCAAGTCACGAGCGGCGCGATATGGTTCGGGCGATTCTCGAAGGTGTTGGCTTTGCATTCCGCGATTCCTTCTGTCTGCTGCAGCAGGCTGGCTGGACAGGGGATTCTGTCAGATGCATCGGCGGCGGTGCCAAATCTGACCTCTGGTTAGAGATTTTAGCCAGCATTTTAGGACTGCAGATGCAGACTCTGAATGTTGACGAAGGACCAGGTGTTGGCGCTGCCCTGCTGGCTGGGGTAGGTGTAGGCGTGTTTACTGATCCAAAAGAGGCATCAGAAGCAATTTTGAAGGTAACTAAAACGATTGATCCTAACCCAGAGTGGCATGGTATTTACCAGGATGTATATCAAGTTTATAAGAGTTTATATCCAGCACTAAAACCAATGTATGATCAGATGGCAAAGTTATTCTAGCAAGTAGTTTAAGGTGGGTGGCTGAAGGTTGGAGCATCGATTGAAAATTTTGTGGGTAGTTGTTCTGCTTTTGGTTTTAGGCAGCTCGGCTGCTGCTCGGGATGAGGAGTTTCGGGTTGCAATCAAAACAGACGGATTTAGCGATTTATATCATGACAGTGCTGTGATCAGCAGCGATGGCGGCTCTGTTATGCTGATCGATTACCACCACAATTTTTTCAGCGATCGGCCGGTCACCCTCACACCTACTGCTGAAGGTATTTTAGTGGAAAATGATCAAGAAGTGCTGTTAATGGGATCCCCGATATGGGTTTACCCTGAGCATAACTCCCGCCTAACACTGGAAAGTATTAGGCGGGGCGATGCTTGGGGTTTCAGCCCCTCATATCGGGGATTTCTGGAAATAACCTTAACACCAGCTCAAAAACTCCAGATCATCAATACTGTAACGGTTGAAGAGTACCTATATGGGGTTGTACCAAGTGAGATGCCTGTTTCAGCCCCCATGGCTGCCCTCGAAGCCCAGGCGGTTGCATCCCGGACATTTGTGGTGCGGGCGATCATTGAAGCTAGAGCGGCAGGCCGCAGTTACCATGTGGATGACAGTGTTTTTGCTCAGGTATATAACAACCGTCAGGAAGACATCAGAGCGAAGCAGGCTGTGGATCAAACCTGCGGTATTGTGATGCTGGATAAAAATGGACAGCTGGTCCGCTCCTATTTCCACTCCACTTCAAGTGGATTTACTGCTGCTGCCCATGAAGTGTGGGGGGGAAATACCCGCACAAGCTTCCCCGGAACGCCTATCCCCTATCTTCAATCCCGTTCAGTTTTAACCACGGATCTAGTTGTTGACTGGAATGATGAAACCCAGGTTTTGGCATTTCTTAAGGATAAATCAATTGCTGGTTTTGAAAGAAAATCGCCCTGGTTCCGCTGGCAGATCCGCTTAACCCGGTCTCAGCTGGAAGCGATCATCAATGCTAATCTGGCCAAGCTGTATCAGACACAGCCAGAGTTTGTCCTGACCAGACAGGATAATGGAGAGTTTGTACCGCTGCCGATACCGACTGCTGGGATTGGCGAGCTTTTAGATTTACGGGTAACTGCCCGCGGCAGTGGCGGCAATGCCCTGACCTTAGAAATTGCTGGGTCCAGCGGAGTGTATCGGGTGAGTAAAGAATTAAATATCCGCAGTTTATTATGTCCTTCCAACCAGTATACCGGCACTGAAGATATTGTTGTTTACCGCATGGACGATCAAATATTGAACTACCCTCTGCTGCCGAGTGCCAATATAGCGTTTGAAATTATTCGGAATCATAATAATGATATTGTTGAGGTAGTTATTTACGGAGGCGGCATCGGTCATGGTGTTGGGATGAGTCAGTGGGGGGCACGAGGTATGGCTGAAGCTGGTTACAGCTATGCAGAGATCTTGACTTCTTTTTATGCTGAAATCAGCTTGATTGACATCTATCAAGTTTCAGACTGGCACAGCCTTGTTTACAGTGTTGAAAATAATGATCGAAAGTAAAATAATATGGACAAACTGTTAGTTTTTTTGACAGATATTGCATAATATGATATTTTATAGCTGTAAACTTCTATTATTACAGAAACGTGTGGAAGATAGTAATAGCAGTAATAATTGAACAAATATTGGACAATAATAGATTTAAGTGGTTTGGCAATCCAATATGTGTGAAGGAGTGAAAACTGTGGGATATGAAGATTCTTTAAGGCAGGCGAGGGAGCTGCTGATCTCGGAGATAAATGAACTTAAAGAACAGCTGGCTAGGAAAGAACAGCATTTGCGCAAGCTGGATTCCTTTCTCAAGGAGCCATATGCAGGCAGCAGGAACGGGACTTCATTAACCAAAACGGTGGTAGAAATTGTCTACCGCCTAGTCAATGCGGAGAACAAGCCGATTACAGCTAAGGATGTAGTCAAGGAATTTTTTAAGTACCGCCAAGATGTTAATGAGTCCACTATCCGCTCTACGCTTTATCAAGTCAGCAGAAAACAGAAACCTACAGAAATCGAAATCGACGAGGGCAGCATCGCCGTTGAAATTATTAAGGACGGACCAACTTATAATGTGGCAGTAGTTGGTGATGCCGATTGCAAGCTGAAACAAGCTCATGCTTAATAATAGACAAATCAGCCTGATCCTAAATTTGGATTGGGCTTTTTTTGTTGTTGCCAGACTAAGGCAGGAATTTATTAGTACCGTATTGAAGTTTAACTCATGATATAATTTGGAGGAGAGGGTATGCGTAAAATCCTGCTCGGCCTGATAATTGCCCTAATTGCTACTTTTTCGATTTTGAACTACCTGGAAATTATTGACTTTGGTCTGCTTTATGTTTTTTCCCGCACCTGGTATCTAATTCCCATGTGGTATGGCGCCAAAATGCTGCGGCAGGAAAGCAGGAGCATGAAAGTTTCAGGTTTTGTCCTGATGGTCTTTTCCGGATTCATGCTGATTCTCAATGTGGTTGAGCTGTTTGCTGAGAGCCAGGCCTTCATTTATTATGTAATGATTTTGGGTATTGTTGTTTTCTGGCCGCTGGTAATTTTGATTTTTTTAACAGCAGTGATTATCAGTCTGTTTGAGAAGGGTGAGGTTGTCCACAAAAGCTTTTTCCTTCCCAAGACAATCAAGTGCCCAGAGCAGGAACTGCTGGATACAACTCTAGTATCAGTATTTGGCAAACTGACCTTTGTCTTGAATCAGGAATCAATTACCCATCGAGCAGTGCGTTTAGATGTATTCACACTATTTGGCAAGGTAGAAATTATTGTCCCGGAAGATGTAGGAGTATTAGCTGAAATCAAAACGCGCTTTGCACTGACTAAGATCTTTGATGAACGGAACCGCAAGTTTTTAGGCAGAGAAAATCTCCGCAGCCAAGCTGCAGCAGAAGCTAATCCGCGCCTGCTGTTGGTCAGCAAAGCTTGGTTTGGCAGTGTAACAGTGCGGAGTGAGTGAAACAAAGGGAGTGGATCGAGTGCTTAATTTCAGCTTTTATATGCCTACAGAAATCATTCAAGGTCAAGAAGTTGTTACTAGAAATGGAGATCGATTTAAGCAGTTTGGCACGCGGGCACTGATAGTAACGGGGAAGAGGTCGGCGCAGCTCAGCGGCGCTTTTCAAGATGTAGCTGCTGTTTTAGACAATCTTGGGATCTCATACCAGGTTTTCGACCAGGTGGAAAACAATCCATCCACCACTAATGTGGTCCAGGGAGCGGAAGCTGCGCGCCAGTTCAATCCTGATTTTATTGTCGGCATCGGGGGTGGTTCAGCTCTAGATGCTGCCAAAGCTATTGCGGTGCTGGCTGTAAATGATTTTGCGCCGGAATGCCTGTACCATGGTAATTATCCTAATCAGCCGCTGCCGGTGATTGCGATCCCAACAACAGCGGGTACCGGTAGTGAGGTGACCCAGTATTCAGTATTGACCATTCCAGAAAAGCAGACCAAAGTGGGCTTCGGTGATCGCACTATTTTTCCAAAAGTAGCTTTTTTAGATCACCGCTACACTGAGAGCATGGAGCTTGATACTACACGCAATACTGCGGTGGATGCCTTATCCCACTTAGTTGAGGCTTATCTTTCGCGGAGAGCTTCTGATGCTAGTGATATGCTGGTCGAAGCCGGTTTGAAACTCTGGGCCAGGGCCCTGCCGGATCTAAAGTCCGCTGCCTTTTCCAGCGGGATGCGGGACAGCCTCTTGACTGCTTCTGCCCTTGGCGGCATGGCAATCGCCCATACCGGTACAACAGTAGTTCATGCCCTGGGCTATCCCCTAACCTATTTTCATGATATCCCCCACGGCAAAGCAAATGGACTGCTGATGGCTGAGTATCTCAGGTATAACCTGCAGCATGCCAGATCCCGGGTGGAAAAAATTTTAAAGCTGCTCAACCTCAAGGATATTGGGGAGTTTGCTGAGCTGATGCAGATTCTGCTGCCTACTGATCTGCGCCTTACTCCGGAACAGATTAATGAGTATGGAATTGCTGCCAGCAGGACTAAAAATGCCAGCCATTCCTTAGGAGAAGTGAATTCACAGGTGTGTATTGATATCTTAAATAATAGTTTAGGGTGAGAGGTTTTCTCATCCTATTTTTTAAGAATTAGTCAGGATTTTTTTAATTACATAAACTGTAGTATCCAGCTGCCTAAATTACGGTCATTAAGCTTGCTGGGACTGCGAATTATAACAACAGAAGAAAGTGGGTGAGATTATGAAAAAAAATTCTGTTGTGTTAATAGGAATGTTAATTATAACGATGCTGCTCACTGGATGTCAGCTCTTTGTATCAATTGAAATTACAGGTGGAGTTCGTGGTTGGGTATATGAAACTAAATCTGATTATCCAAAAGAAGTAATTGTGATGCCGAGTAAAGAAGTACCACGGGGATACCAGCCTCTACCTTATGCCAGAGTAGAACTGTGGGCACATAATAGACTTGCAGCCTATGCGGAAACAAATTATGACGGCTACTTTTCATTCCCAAGTGTGTCTGCCGGTGAGTATCTCCTGGTAATCAGACATCCAAGTTCGAAGTATCGCGATGTGAAAATTCCGGTCTATATTTGGGGAGGTATTCGGGTAATCTCCTCAGAGCCGACAGTGCACTATGTGATTGTGGGAATCGATGAATATCCGCACATGGATGCGGAAAACCTTAAAGTTTCGGCCAATGATGCAAAAGCAATCAAAGAGGTGTTGGTGAATTCCAATAAAATGAAGGGCTACGCGGAAGTGCTGATCAATAGCAGGGCAACCAAGAATAATATCCGCAGAGCGATCAAAAACGCTGCCAGAGCTGCTAAACCTGGCGATTCCTTAGTGTTTTATTTCTCTGGCTATGCTGATACGGAAATCTATGCAGGCGGCGCTGTCAATGAACTTGACCACATTGTTCCCTACGATGGTCGGGATTACGGCAGTCCAACGCAGATTAGAAACTCAGTAATCACCGATGGAGAGTTAGAGCAATGGCTGAGTGAATTTCCAAATAAAAATGTTACTGTAATTCTTGATGTAGCTTATGCCGAGACTTTCTTTGATGGTGTAATCCGGACCCAGGGTGTGGGTGAAATTGCACCTTTAGCCTTAAAAGGCAAAGGTTACACTGTGCTTGGAGCCACCTCCAGCAATCAGCGCAATATTGTCACGCCTGAAAAGCTCAGCAAGTTTACTGAGTTTATTGTAAAAGGTCTTGAATACGATATTAGAGGCGACCTGATCACTGCTGGAGCTCTGTTTGATTATGTGGATCAAAAAATGTATGAGGTGTGGTTGGAGGCTCCGGATCATAAAAAGGACGATGTGCCGATACCGCAGTTTGAAGGCTCGAAAAATACCGTGATTTATATCCGAGACTCATTTTACTGGTAGGAGGGAAAAAAGATGAAAAGAATTGTCTCGTTGGTATTATTGCTGCTGCTGTTAGCGGCGGTGCCGGCTGCCGCATTAGAAAGTAGAGATATCCAAAATTATAACACCACTCCAATGGCGTTGGCCTGGAGAACAGGCGATACCATTTATGTGGCGATCGTTAATGAGTATACCAGTCGTGAGCTGCACCGCATTGAAATCTACGATATCCAGCGCCGGAGTGCTCTGGCCAAGCGGGAAGTTATTGTTCCCGGTAAATCCATTTTAATTGAAGCGTTTGAAGCTCGGGATTTAAAAAGTACCCGCTTCCCAATTGAAGAAGTAACGATTTATACCGGTTATTACGGCCGCACAATTAAGATTCAAGATGGCGATCTGTTTGCAGTGAATGATTATTTAGTGCCAGCAAATACTTCCATTAGGGTGGATGTGGACATTGCCGGTATTCGCGGTGCGGCTGCCAGTGGGCGGTTAGTAGTGGACGATAAATTCTATCTGGTCAATCAGCGCATTGACGGAAGAATCACTGTTAATTATGAGCCGGGAATTGATTACGTCCATTCCAACATTATCGAGTACCGACCGCCAACGCTGACACTAACTATGCGGACACCCTCCGTTCGTAATGTGGACCTCCTCAGCTTCAATATCCGGCATCGGCCGAGCGGAGCTTGGCGGGATGAACTGATTGTCGGTCCGGTGATTATTGTTTATGGACGGGAATACCGGGTGCTGGACAATACCGGCGACCGTTCCAGTTCTTCAGGTTCCAGCGGAGATTGGGTTGTAAGATAGTAACTTGTTCCTGACGCATTTTGTTCACCAGTGACATAAGTTGAGAATGAAGGATAGTCAACTAAGGGAGGTAGAGTAATGGGCAAGAGACGCTTCTGCTGGAGGGATGAGCTCTGGTTCATCTTCCTACTGTTACTGGTGATCATTCTAGCTGTAGGGTTATTAATCTAAAATAATGTACGCTGCAAGAGGCGCTTCCTCCATCAGAAGTGCCTCTTTTGTGTGTTTAAATAGTGGGCATACTCTAAAGGGGTTAAATGTACTCTGTTTATCAGTTCCGGGTTATTTAATTCCTCATAGATCTGTTTATCCGGCTTGCCGTTAACTTCGATGATCCAAGGTTTGTTGTTTTGATCGAGACCGATGTCGACACAGATTTCCCCCAGATGCCCTAAAGCTTGTTCAAGTACTTCTGCAGTTTTAATGCTGAGCTCTTCCACTTGCGTTAAAATTTGCTCAGCCGGATAATTGTTTTCCCGGAGCAGCTGTTCAGTTAATAAAATCTGCTGGTAGATATTGGTTATATACTGATTGTTCTCGGCGACTCTACTGGTTACTGCGGTTACCTGCCAGTGGCCAGCTCCGTTTTTCTGCACTAGAGCGCGAATATCAAAGGGGGCATTGGATACAGCTGCTAAATCAATATACTCCTGGATAATCATAGCGTAAGGCACTATTAAAATATGCAGCAGATTGATTATGGCATCGGAGTAGGGCAGAGTAATCGGAAGCGGCAGTTCATGTTCAATTAACAGCTGACCATTGGGTTTTGCCGAGAGACGCCATAATCCGGCACCCTGTCTGCCCATTCTTGGTTTGATCACGATTCGGTCGTGGTGGAGCAGGGCTTCGTGGAGCACTGCCATATCATACTCGTAAGTCCGGGGTAAATATTGGTTCAGGTCAGTTTGGGATAAGTGTTTGTAGATGGTCCATTTATCAAACAGAGTGACCTGGTTGAAGACCCACGCCGGTGGGCGCATTGCAGTCAACCTTTCAATGATCTCGCTGTTATGGGGATAAAGGCGGTTATATATTACTGATGGCAGCGCTACCTTTTTATAATGCAGTCCATACCTAGTTCGATACAGTCCGGTCACAGTGCGCCGCTGCCAATCAATATCCTCCGGTGTAAAAAAAATTAAACTTAAATTATGTTTGACTGCCAAATCAGCCCGGGTTTCACCTGAGTTCTTGTTGACTAAAATGCCAATGATCTGCTTCCTAAGCATGACCCAACCCCCTTTCAGTAGGATAAAAATAGCCTTCCGCTCTTAGTTCGCACTCTGATGGCTGCGAATATGTTGAAAGTGAAGAGGACATTGAAAGCCGCTTCAGTTTCCGGGTGGGAGGTGAAAACTGTGACAGGTGCACAACAAACCTTCTTGATTTTCGTAGCTCTGGTTATCGTGTTTGCTTTGGCTATCATTCTGTTAGCCTAGTACGGTGCCAAAGTCGGAAAGCGTAAACTTTCCTCCGGGGGGGTAGTGGGCTTTGCCCACTACCCTTCAAAATAGGAACTAATTACTAAGACATCTTGCTGAGTTTTTAAATATAATGGTGTAGGTTTAAGGAGGTGTGACCTTTGGGGCGTAAACTTGACTTGTTTAGTATGGATACTCTGCTGACTGTACTTCCTGCGGTGATAGCGATATTGCCGCAGCTGAAAGATAGCAGTGGAAGAAGCTCGAGAAGAAGCCGCGCCGTAGACCGAGCCTATAAAGGTAAAAGCCAAGACAACCCAAAAAATTTAGATGCATTAATGCAGGTGCTTCCGACTCTAGCAGCCATTTTGCCGGCACTTAAGGCAACAGCCAGTGGTACAGACGATGCTGCGACACAAGAGGTAATCGATAATCTGCAAAACATTTTATCAGGAACCAAGCTTAGTTCGAGCGAAGTTTCATCAAAACTCACAGAGATGTTACCGGACATTGTAAAAATGCTGTCTGAGTTAAGCAAATTGAACGCTGGTACAGGAAATAGGGATCTGGAGAAAGTTAGTGAACTCCTTTCAGAAATGGCAGATGCTGACTAGTAACCAGAAAAAGGAAAGGGCGATCATTCGGTCGCCTTTTTTAATCAATCAAATGTTGGCAGGGTTTAATCCAGCAATGCAGAAGTATATTCGTTGAATACTGTGTAAATGATGGTCAATACATATCATATGCGGTACAGCATCAGGTTGAGAATCATGTAATAAAGAACAATTAACATAGAGAAAGGGGAACCACAATGGCAAAGATTACGTTTCTAGGTGCTGGCAGTACAGTATTTGCTAAGAATATTCTTGGCGACTGTTTGTTATCCCCAGCTCTGCGGGATTCCGAGTTCGCCTTATTTGATATTGATCTGCAGCGCCTCAAAGAGTCGGAGCAGATGCTGAATGCTATTAACGCTAACACAGGAAATCACGGTAAGATTGTGGCCTATACGGACCGCAAGGAAGCTTTACGGGGTGCCGATTACGTGATTAATGCGGTTCAGATCGGTGGATATGAGCCGTGTACAGTAATTGACTTTGAAGTGCCGAAAAAATACGGTTTAAGGCAGACCATCGGAGATACCATTGGTATTGGCGGGATCTTTCGTGCTTTAAGGACAATTCCGGTTATGTTTGATTTTGCCCGGGATATGGAAGAGGTTTGTCCTGACGCTTGGTTCCTCAACTATACCAATCCCATGGCCATGATTACTGGTGCAATGCTCCACTATACAGGGATCAAGACTGTTGGGCTCTGCCACAGTGTGCAGGTTTGCGCCTTCCATTTATTACACCATCTGGGAATGCCGACAGACCGCATTAAGTGGCAGATTGCAGGAATTAACCACATGGCCTGGTTATTAGAAATTTCCCGTGATGGAGTTGACCTTTATCCGGAAATTAAGCGGAGAGCCGCCGAGAAGCAGAAACAGGGCAAGCATCATGATATGGTGCGCTTTGAGATTATGCGCCGCTTCGGATATTATGTGACCGAGTCGAGCGAACATAATGCGGAATACATGCCCTACTTTATTAAATCCAAGTATCCAGAGCTGATCGAGGAATTAAACATTCCCCTGGACGAGTATCCCCGCCGCTGTGTAGCACAGATCAAGGGCTGGGAAAAACTGCGTGAGCATCTAGTTAATAATAAAGATCTGTCTCACGAAAGAACATATGAATACGGTTCTTACATTATGGAAGCAATGGAAACCAATCAGCCGTATAAAATTCACGGTAATGTGATCAACAACGGTATGATCACTAACCTGCCAGATAACGCGTGTGTAGAAGTGCCCTGTTTAGTGGATGCCAACGGCATTTCCCCATGCTATGTGGGTGAACTGCCGCCGCAGCTGGCAGCTTTAAACCTTACCAACATCAATGTTCATCTCTTGACAATTGAAGCAGCAGTTACTTTAAAGAAAGAACACATCTACCATGCGGCGATGCTGGATCCCCATACCAGCAGCGAACTGTCATTGGATGAGATCGTCCAGCTCTGCGACGATTTAATTGAAGCTCATGGTGATTGGCTGCCGAAATTTAAATAGGTGAAAAAACAGGAGTACCGCTCAAGCCCAGCGGCACTCCTATTTTATGATAGCTTAGTTTTCCCCTTTATTTGGAGGATATATTTGCTGATATGACGAATTAGTAAGACGGGGTCGGAAATTGGGGGGATTACTTTGTATGGAAAGCGGAAACGGATGATGGTGCTGGCTGATGCAGTGATTATTAATGCAGCCGCACTGCTCACCATGGTACTGCCCTTTAATAAGTTTCCAGCAATTAATTTAACTTCCTCTATCTATCTAGCTGCGATTCTTACCGCGGTGAGGCTGTTGAGTCATTGGTATTTCGGTCTTTACAACAGGGTGTGGGAATATGCAAGTATCAATGAGTTAATCAGTACGATTAAAGCGGTAACAGTGGGTTCGCTGATCAGTATTTTCCTTCTGGTTAACATTCTTCCCGCTTCCCATAATGTCTACGGTCTAGAGCTGATCAATTGGTTTATCAGTGTTGTCTTGATTGGTGGATTTAGACTGTTCTTGCGGATTAGGGAACAGGGCTATCATTTAGTGAGAAACCCAAACAAAGGTAAACGGGTGTTGATTGTTGGAGCTGGAGATGCTGGTGTATTAGTGGCGAAAGAGTTTAAGAACCACTATCAGGGTACAGTAAATGTGATCGGATTTATTGATGACGACCCAAACAAGTTGAATATGAAATTATTAGATCACGATATTCTTGGTACCCGCAGCGATATACCTCAAGTGGTTTCGGAGTATCGGATTGAAGAGATCGTGATTGCAATGCCATCCGTATCCGGTAAAACTATCCGGGAGATTGTACAGATCTGCCAGACTACCGATGCAGCAGTTAAAATTCTGCCCGGTGTTTTTGATATTATTGAAGGCAATGTTACTGTCAGCCAGATTCGCGAAGTGCAGGTTGAAGATCTCCTCGGGCGCGAGCCAGTGAAAGTTGATTTAGAAAGCATGTCAGATTATATCCGCAATCAAGTGGTGTTGGTTACTGGCGCAGGTGGTTCAATTGGTTCCGAGTTATGCAGACAGTTAGTTAAGTTTGACCCCAAAGTGCTGCTGCTGTTAGATATCAGTGAAAATGGAATCTACGACGTAATGCTAGATCTGCAGGAGCAGACTAATGTGCCTTTAATTCCTCTAATTAAGGATGTCCGGGATTGGCACGGGATACATAGAGTTTTTCATGATTACAAACCTGATGTTATTTACCATGCAGCTGCTCATAAGCATGTTCCGTTAATGGAATACAACCCGGAAGAAGCGATTAAAAATAACTGCATGGGAACATATAATGTGGCCCAAGCTGCGAATATCCACAATGCGAAGCGCTTTGTTTTGGTATCCACCGATAAAGCAGTTAACCCAACCAGTGTTATGGGCGCTTCTAAGCGGATCGCGGAAATGTTAATTCAATATCTCAATTCTATCAGCAATACTCATTTTGTAGGAGTTCGCTTTGGTAACGTGCTCGGCAGCAAGGGCAGTGTAGTGCCTCTCTTTAAAAGACAAATAGCCGCGGGTGGACCTGTGACAGTTACTCATGAAGAAATGGTCAGATATTTTATGACAATACCCGAAGCGGTGCAGCTGATTATCCAGGCGGGAGCCTTTGCTTCAGATGGTGAAATTTTTGTTTTGGATATGGGAGAACCGGTCCGGATTATGGATTTGGCCCAAACCCTAATCCGCCTATCAGGCTTTGAAGTAGAAGATATTGGCATCGTGATTACCGGAATGCGGCCTGGTGAGAAAATGTACGAAGAACTGCTGACCACTGAAGAAGTGCGGGCTAACCGCACTAAACATGAGCGGATCTTCATTGCTCCGCCAACGCCTGTGGACAGCGAAATAATTATGGAGATTATCCAGGAATTCATGACTGACAGATTTCCGGCAGGTCCAGCGGAAACAGAAGCTTGGATTCAGCGTCTCCTGCCTGATTTTAAACTAGTGCGCCATGATCACAAGGAAGCATATTACGAAACTGCCACCACTAGTGAATCGTAATCAATTGGCACAGATCAGTGTGATAGGTTATAGGTTAAGCGACAGATATTGTGTTGCTTAACCTATTATTTATGAACAGTTCATAAGGAGGTTGTGACCGTGCAGGAATTGACTAAACAGTACTGGGTTTCTGTAGCGGCAGGCAAGCGTTTAATTGCTAAAGCAGTACTTGAGCTGCCCCAGCTTAAGCAGGCGTTAAGGGAGAACACAGTGGTTATTACTGCTGGAACCACCAATGGATACATAGCGGAAGAGGTACTGGATCATTTGGGCCAAAAGGAAGGTTTTTCCATCCAGCGTTTTTACCGGGGAATTACCTTGCCTCCTGATTATGAAACGTTCATGGAAGCAAAAGGCGAAACCTTTCTAGGCGATATTGTGATTAAGGCTGGGAAATGGGAACAAGGTCTGACTCTGGCTGATGTGATTGACGAGCTTGTCCAGGGGGATTTAATCATCAAGGGAGCAAATGCTGTTAACCTGCAGGAACAGGAAGCAGCGGTAATGGTTGGTGATTTAAAAGCAGGAACCATCGGTAGAGCACTGCCGGCAGTAATAGGTCGCAGAGTGGAACTGCTGCTGCCTGTTGGTTTAGAAAAGCGGGTGATTAGTTCCATCGGTAAAATTGTGCGCAGGGTAAACTCTGCTGACGCATCGGGACCAAGACTGTTTCCGGTACGGGGAACGATCATCACAGAGTTAGAAGCTGTCCGGATCTTAAGTGGAGCCGAGGCTGATTTGATTGCCGCCGGCGGTGTGTCTGGGGCAGAGGGCAGCTATCGACTTGCTGTAACAGGAACTGAAGCACAGCTGCAGATGGTCGATGTTTTGATGGCTGAGATCGTCAACGAACCCCAGTTAATCCTGTAAAGATTGATTTAAATTTCGGTTAAGTGGTAGATAATTGTTGGTGGAATGATTATGATATTGATGTGACGATCTTTTTGGAGGGATTAGGATGGCTATTCTGGTAACAGGCGGGGCAGGTTATATCGGAAGTCACACTTGTGTTGAACTTCTCAATGCAGGATACGAAATTGTGGTTGTGGACAACTTATCAAACAGCAAGCCGGAAGCGATTAAGAGAATCCGTGCTCTTACAGGTAAGGATTTTCGGTTTTATCCTGTAGACATCCTAGATAAGCCTGCTTTATCAGCGGTGTTTATGGATAATCGCATCGATGCTGTTGTCCATTTTGCGGGACTCAAGGCAGTAGGCGAATCGGTTGAAATTCCGTTGCACTACTATCAGAACAATGTAACTGGAACCTTGGTTTTGTGCGAAGTGATGCAGGAATATGGAGTAAAGAAGATGGTGTTCAGCTCATCTGCCACCGTATATGGTATGCCTGAGCGCGTACCAATTTCTGAAGAA
>LSQX01289884.1_pt1 | contig 30134 bp, 27 predicted proteins | sample 654561 | NCBI WGS metagenome assembly LSQX01 (sample SAMN04489861, study PRJNA283612) | anaerobic digester metagenome | isolation source: 4 biogas reactors fed with cattle manure at either 37C or 55C with and... | place: Denmark: Kongens Lyngby | collected 2014 | reverse complement strand
GTTCGATTCCCATCGGTCGCCCCATTTATTTGAAACCAACCGTTGTTTTCTTTTGAAAACACCGTTTTTTATTTCCGGTTTTATTGTTTGTTTTATGCTATTTTGATGATTGAAAAGATTCCATGAGGTTTCGGATATGAGCAAGAAACTAAGAAACTGGATCACAGTGCTTTTTATTTTATTGATGCTTACCATATATGCATCTTTTATATTTTTCAGAGATAAAATTGCGGTTCCGAAAGTGCAATATCTGGGAATTGTTCTTTGTTTGCTATTCACTTTTGCAATTTTCGAAAACAGAAAAGACGCATGGTTTCTCAGGGCTGCGCTTTTTTTCACTGTAATTTCTGACTGGTTTCTGGTTATCAAACAAAGTGATTATTTGCTCGCCTTGATCACGTTTACAATCGCTCAATTCTTTTATGCCATAAGATTATGGGAAAATGACGGGAGTGTTAACCGCAACAAGAAACACATTTTAATGAGATCAATGGTTTTGATAATTATGGAGTTGGGATTCCTTTTTCTTTTTAAAATATTAAAAATAAAATATGACAGTCTCATCTTCATGGGAGTAATGTATTTTACTTTTCTCCTGATGAATGTTTTGCTGGCTTTTATGCAATTACGGAAAAACATACTCTTTCCCATTGGTATGACCTTGTTTCTATGCTGTGATGTGCTGGTTGGTCTGTCCAATCTCCAAAACTACATTGCTTTAGCAGAACCTTCATTTTTGTTGGCCATCATTAACTCTCCGGTTGATCTTATCTGGATTTTCTATTTTCCATCGCAAGCTTTGTTGGCTCTGAGCATCTTGACCAACCGTAAAAAACTCTGAGCCAAATAATGTTTAATCATATTTTTGGTACAATAATAAAGTGTGCGGCTGGTTAAAAAAATTCATTGAAATTGAACGTTTCCGATAAAACCATTAGCAAATGGGAAATAGGGACGTGTTATCCCGAAATCACGATGCTGAGCACAATCGCGAAAGCGTTGGAAATGGATGTGAATGAATTTTTTGGGGTGGAAGATTTAAAGGAAAAGAAAATAAATATGGAAGAGCATGAAAGCATGCCATCAATCGATTTAGAAACAGGGCCTTCATTACGATGGCTCTCCTGGTTGCCGGGTTCATCCTGGTGCTTTCCGGAGTCGCGATAACGAACGAAGAGCCTTTGTGTTGGAGGTTGCCGCCCTGTTAAATTTTATTAGCAACCTTATTGGCTTCCGCTCTTTCTACGCTGATAAATTCTACACCCGCAAATACAATCACGTCTTTTATAATTATTCGGCGGCACCCATCCTGGTTTTCGGATCCTTCTTTGCTTTAAGTCCCCTATTTACGCAAGTTTCGCTGAATCTTAATACATTCCTGGGAATATTCACGATCGTTTCTTTCATCGTTGCCATAGTGACATATGTTGCCTTGGTGAAAATAACCGGAGTTGCCAAATTTAAAATCAAAATGGATTGGACGAACAGGATATTGATTGCTTTGGCTATCCTCCTGTTATTGGCTTTTGGAACCAATCTGCTTCCCGGCTATGGTTTCATCCTCCTGCCGCTGGCATATGTCTTGGGTTACGCAGTCCTTTTAAGAAAGAAATATGTCAATGGATGATGTGCTGCCATTTTCAACGCTTTCTTTGAGCGAAGGCGCTTTGAAAATGGTTTTTTTATTTTTATGTACAAAAATCCTTAAAAATATAGTATGATATATTTAAGAAGGGGGAAGGAAAGATGCTGTTAATTGTGATGAGGCACGGCCAATCAGAAGCGGATGTCCTGAATGTGCTTGAGGGCAGAGCCGATTTTGAATTGACTTTGATCGGAAAAAAACAGGCGGAAGAAACTGCAAAAGAGCTCTCCCGCCTGTATCGCATCAACAAAATTTACTCCTCCACTCTTAAAAGGGCACGCCAGACTGCAGAAATTTTAAACAAACACTACCGGTTGGAAATCGTTTATATGGATGATTTGATGGAATTCAATAACGGACTCCTTGCCGGTCTGACGCGGGAGGAAGCGGACAGGCTCTATCCGAAACTTGATTTGCCTTTCGACCAGACCGCTTACGGGATGGAAAGCCAGAAAGATTTCCGCCTGCGGGCGGAGCGGGCATTGGAACGGATTCTGAGCGAAGCTTCCGAAGAGGACACCATCGCGATTGTCAGCCACGGCGGGATGATCAACAGGCTCTACCAAGCCTTTCTGAAAATGCCGCAGGAGACGGTCATTTCCTATCCCACGGGGGATGCGAAATACCATCTTTGGAGCATTGAAGGTGGCGTTCGGAAAATCATTTCTTCAAACAATTAAAAAACCGTGCCTTGGGCACGGTAAATAAAAAAAGTTTGATGAGGCATCAAACCTTAGATGGTGCTGAAAGCAGGACTCGAACCTGCAACCTATTGATTACGGGTCAATTGCTCTACCAATTGAGCTATTCCAGCGAATGCGATATTATTTTACCACAGATTAGAAATATGTCAAGAGATAAAATTGGAAACGATATGGAAATTAAAGCAAGCGTCAGAGAAATAGCAGAATTGCTTTTCGGAAGCGGGGATTTGGCGGGCGAGGAATACCTCCGCCGTCGTGCCGAGGAAGGCATCCTCATTCATAAAGAACACCAAAGCCGCTATCTTGCGGGGGACGAAAAGGAAGTTCATGTGTTCTATCAAGAGGAGGGGGAAGATTACCGTTTATTCATCAGCGGGAGAATCGACGGTGTTCTGAAAAGAGGCAAGAAAACCATCATCGAAGAAATCAAATCGACGACGAGGGATTTGAATATTATTGATGAGGAGACCGTCCCCGCGCATCTTGCCCAAGCAAAACTCTACGCGTTCATCTATTTTCGGAACACCAGAAAAAGAAAAATCGACATCAGACTGACCTACATCCAGGTTCAGACAAAGGAAATAAAAAGAATCGATTTGGTTTATTCCCGGTCCGAACTTGAGGATTTCTTCCGGAAAACAATCGGTCTCTATCTTGAGTGGCTCAGAAAAATTGCCGTTCATGAAGAGACGCGGAACAAATCGATCGCCGGTCTGGCTTTTCCTTTTCCGGAATACCGGGAAGGTCAGCGGGAACTTATGGGCGCTTGCTACCGGACGCTCATGAACAAGGGCATCCTCTATGCGATCGCGCCGACGGGGATCGGGAAAACGGCGGCTGTTCTTTATTCATCTTTAAAGACCATCCACCAAGCCGGCCAAAAATTATTCTATCTTACCGCTAAAAATCTCGGCAAGAAAATTGTTTTAGAAACAGTGGGCCTTTTGATGGAAAAAGGCCTGCAGGCAAAAACGGTCGAAATCACGGCCAAGGACAGGATTTGCTTTTTGGAAGAAAGGGACTGCGATCCGGAAAAATGTCCCTATGCCGAGAATTATTATTCCAAACTTTTTCCGGCTTTGCAGGACATTTTCCTGAATGAGAATTTATACGATCGGGAAACCATAACTGCATATGCAAAAAAGCATCGGCTCTGTCCCTTTGAATTTAGCCTGGACATCAGCAATTACTCCGACATCATTGTCTGCGATTATAATTACGCTTTCTGCCCGCGGACGCACCTTACGAGATTTTTTGACGAAGGAAGCCCTTACATTCCGCTTCTCTTGGTGGACGAAGCCCATAATTTGGTTTCCAGGAGCCAGGACATGTATTCCGGGGAAATCACGAAGGGAGCCGTCCTCAGTTTAAGGAAACTCCTGCGGGAAAACGGCATCAAACTCAAGCAATTCCAGGAAGTATTGAATTATTTCGAGGAATATGAAAAAGAAACCAATCCCGGGGATTTCTTCGTGCGTGAACTCAATGAGGAATTTGTGGGGGCGGTTGAGAGGTTGGTGAGTTTGGCGGAAAGGAAGCTGGGAGAAAAGAAGGATGTAAAAAACAAAGCGGAAATCGTCAGGATTTTGCTTGATTTCTCCCGTTTTTATAAGATGAGCGATTTTTTTGATGAGGATTATGTTTACACTGTCGGGCGGACGGAAAAGAACCTGAGAATCGCGGTGAATTGCCTGGATGCTTCGAAATTCCTTCTGAGAACGATCAAAGAAAGGACCGCGGGGGCGGTTTTCTTCAGTGCGACCCTCTACCCCATCCGCTATTACCAGCAATTGCTCACCCAGGGGGAAGATCTTTGCATTCGCATCGATTCTCCCTTCAAACAGGAGAATCTGAAACTGCTCGCCGTCGATTCCGTTTCCACAAGATACCGCGACCGGAAGCAAACCGTGAGCAACATCATCAACATCATCCGCGTGCTTGGCAGAAGCAAGGCCGGAAACTACATCGTCTTTTTCCCGAGTTACGAATACCTCAATCTGGTCCATGAAGAATTGAAGAACGATTCTGAATTTGACTTCATCGTGCAGAAGCAGGATTTCACGCAGGACGAAAGGGAACAGGTGATCGGACTTTTTCAGAATTCTGAAAAAACGCAGATTGGCCTTTTTGTAATGGGGGGGATGTTTTCGGAAGGGATTGATTACATCGGCGATATGCTGAGCGGGGTGATCGTCGTCGGCACGGGCCTTCCGGCCTTCGGCGGTTTCAACAATGTCGTGAGAGACCACTTTGAAAGGAAGTTTTCCCGCGGTTTTGATTTTGCTTATACTTATCCGGGGTTTGCGAAAGTGGTGCAGGCGGTGGGCAGGGTGATCAGGAACGAAAGCGACCGCGGCGTCGCCATTTTGGTGGATGACCGCTTCGCAAGCAGGAAGTATCTGGGGCTCTATCCGAAGGAATGGTCCCACATCAGGTTTGTTTCCGAACCGGAAGAGCTGAAAAAAGAACTTGAAGATTTTTGGAAATAAAAAAGCAGGCAGTGCCTGCTAACCGGTTGTTCAGCTCGGATTGCCGAGGGATTCGGTTTCGTTCAGTTTCAGATCGTCGCGGTAGCTTGCGTTCTTGTATTTTTCTTCTTCGGGGATCTTTTCCTTCGCCATTTCCGAATTATACTTTTCCGCAAGCAGCCTCTTCACTTCATTGTAAGTCAGCATGTCTTTTTTGAATCTTTCTGGAATGTCTTTCATGATTCGCTCCTTTTTTTTTTCTTAGTTTTGACGAGGAGCGAAAACTTATTCGCGCTATATTTTTCTAATTTTTGTATTTGGGAGGGTTTATGATCAGGCTTGAGAATGTTTCAAAATACTACCATAACGAAGGCGTCGTCAGTCTGGGCCTGAGGAAAGTTAGCCTGGAGTTTCAGATCGGCGAATTCGTGGCAATCACGGGGGAGAGCGGTTCCGGAAAGAGCACGCTGCTCAATGTCATCAGCGGAATCGACACCTATGAGGAAGGGGAAATCTACATCAACGGCGAAGAGACTTCGCATTACGACGAAGAGGATTGGGAGCACTATCGGAAAAACAGGGTCGCCTTCATTTTCCAGAATTATAATTTGATTTATTCCTACACTGTTTTAAAAAATGTGGAAGTGGCGTTGCTCAGCCAGGGTCATGATCTGAAAACCAGGCGGGCCAAAGCCAAAGAAATTCTGGAAAGAGTCGGGCTGGGAAGGCATCTCCGCCACCGCGCTTCAAAATTGTCGGGAGGGGAGAAGCAGAGGCTGGCGATTGCCCGCGCTCTGGCGAACAATTCCGACATCATCGTTGCGGACGAGCCCACGGGGAATCTGGATTCCGCCTCGGCAAAACAAGTCTTCGCGCTTTTGAATGAGGTGGCGAAGGACAAACTGGTCTTGGTCGTGACCCATAATTATGAACTCGCGAAGGATTATGCGACCAGGGTCGTGAGGCTCTTTGAGGGCGAAGTCGTGGAGGACAGGGAAATCAAACCCTTCATTCCGAAAGAACCCAGGGAACAAATTCCCTTAAAAATGAGCGAATGGAAGAAATCCGCCGCCGTCGCTTTATACAATGTCTTCGGGCAGCCCCGGAAGTCGATTTTGCTCTTCCTGGTGAGCCTCACCACGGTTTTCTTCGTGTTCCTCCTCTACGGCTTACTATTGAGTATCGGCGGAGGTTTTGGCGGTGGCTATTACTTCGAAAGTTATAACGTTTACCCGGAACGCGTCCTCGTCATCCGGAAAGACAAAGCGCCGTTGACCGATGAAGATTATGAAAAGTTGAAGAAGATTCCGAATGTAAAAAGGGTAGTAAAGGAAGATGCCGTCCTGGACATCAGCTTCTATCTTTTTGATTCGAGATTGAACTTTCTTCTCCATTTTGCCGGTTATCCCGGTTTTCTGGATGATTATGACGAGAAAAATTTAATCGGAAGGTTTCCGGAAGCGGATGGTGAAATTCTTCTTTGCACCTATGTGTATGAGGATGACCTCGGGCGCTTGGAGGATTACCTGGACAAGGAATATCAGTTCAGCCTTCAAAAAAATAGTACTGACGGCAGGTACATCAGTGATGACAGGGAATACAAGCTCGTTGGTATTTATGCCTGGTCGGAGGAAAGAAGCATGGCCGTTTTGAATGAAGGAGAAATCCGGGACTTGTATAATTATTTCCGTCCTGGCTACCAGACATTTGTCGTGACCATTGAAAGAGAGTGGGATACAACCGAGTACCATATGATTTCCGATTTCTTTCCCGATTCAGATCTTGAGGGCTATCAAATCTCCTCCGAGATTTTTCAATATTATTCGGAAGGGACCACGTTCAAATGGCAGGATCTCGTTTTGGAACCGGTGCCTTGGGATGGAGGGAAACAAAGTCACCAAGCTTACGTAAGTTGGGAATTGTATGACAAAATAATCCCCTTTGAACACCGGCAGTACACTTTGGAACTTTCGAGGGAGGGCGACGCCAAAGAAGTGCTCGACAGGCTGTACCGGGAGGGTTATTATAGTTTTTGCCCGCATCAGCATTTGAGAAACTATAATATTTCGGCAGGAGAAATCATTCTCAAAATGATAATCACCCTAGGGATAGGCTTTTCGCTCATGGTCATATATTTGCTTTCATATTTGATTTTCCGTGCGATTTTCAACAGCAAGGTTCAGGATTATACGATTCTAAGAATCATCGGCTTTAAAAATGCGAACATCAAGCAGATCATTTTGTTTGAAATCCTCACCTTCTTTTTCTTCTCCTATCTTGCTTTTCTGCTTATTTATCACTTCAATAAAAAAAGTTTTGAAATGATGGCAGCCTATGGATTGCGGGATTTTCTTTTCGTGGGTCTGATCAATCTCTTGCTCGCATTGCTCATTACCAGGAGATTCATTCTTTATCATAGGAGCAGGAGCCTGTTCGCTGCCTTGAGGATCGGGGGATAGCCATGCTTGAAGCGAAAAATCTGAACAAATATTTCAACCGCCGAAGAACCAACGAAATCCATGCCATTAACAACGCCTCCCTGAAACTTCCGGAAAGGGGGCTCGTTTGCCTGCTCGGACCATCGGGAAGCGGAAAGACGACCCTCCTGAATGTGCTGGGAGGGCTGGACAGGGCGGACAGCGGCGAAATCATCTTTAAGGATTATGTGCTGAGGCGCTACCGCGCGGACACTTGGGATTACATCCGCAGCCGGCATTTCGGATATGTGTTTCAGAATTATGCTTTGCTTCCCGATATGACGGTCTATGAGAATCTGGAACTGGTTCTAAGAATTTTCAATCTTCCGAAAGAAGAAATCAATGCGCGGATAGATTATGCCCTCGCCGCGGTCGGAATGGAGAGATACAAAAAAAGAAAGGCGACCCAGCTTTCCGGCGGCCAGCAACAAAGAGTCGCGATTGCCCGGGCCCTGGTAAAGAGCCCCGATGTCGTGGTCGCGGACGAGCCGACGGGAAATCTCGACGAGAAGAACACAACCCAGGTCATGAACATCATCAAAAAAATTTCCCGGGACTGCCTGGTGCTTTTGGTAACCCATGAGCGGAGGCTGGCGGAGTTTTACGGTGACGTCATTTATGAAATCTCCGACGGAAGCGTTGTTCAGAAAAGGGAGTTTTTGGAAGCAAGGACCCTGGAGCAGATTGGCGACCGCAATCTCTACCTGCAGGAATTTCAGAAAACAGAAATCAAAGCGGAGGATTTGCATATAAAATATTTTTACGAGGACAGCGGACTGAAGATTGACCTGAACATCATCTATCGGGACGGAACATATTACATCAATGCTCCGGAAAACGTAAAAATCAAGCTCATCGACAGGGAGAGCGAAATCAAAGTCATTGATTCAAAGAAACCCGTCATCAGATCGGAAGAGATAGAAGAATTTGATTACCATTTGCCGCCGATCGAAAAAGCTCCGAAAAGAAATGTTTTCAGTTTTAAGAGAATTTTGAAATCGGCGCTCACGCACCTCGGGAGTCTCAGAAGGCGCCAGAAATTCATATATTTCGTCATGTTCCTCACCGCCGTCATGATCACCTCGGGCTTCATTAATTTATTCATGGCTCAACGCGTCAATGAAAAGGATTTTCTCTATTTCAACCGCAATTTGATTCAGGTGGATGGGGAGGAAATTACAAATGTTCAAGCGTTGAATGAATTCCTTGATGAGATCGGGGCAGATTATGCCATTCCGTCCCTCGCTCCCCCATACTTTTATGTCTCGGTCCGGCTCTACCAACAGTTTCCGGACATCACGAGATTGAATGTGCAGGCATCATTCATGCCGCTCGGAATCATTGAAAACCCGAAACCGCTGCTTGGGCGCCTGCCTGAAAAAAGCGATGAAGTGCTTGTGGACAAATATTTGGCAGACTCCATGCTTGCCTACTATGGCCTGCAGTCCAAGGGGGTTCTCTACCGCGAGCAATTGCTGGACATGGTTCTTGAAAGCGATGGTTGGAACTATAAAATTGTCGGAATCGCGGATAACAACAATCCCAATTTCTATCTCCTCGATTCTGAATACAAAGCACTGATGCTGCGGAACTTTTCGAGCCGAAACATCCGCCCCCTTTCCTTAAGCGCCGTCGAATGGTATTACGATCCCCTCGCATACGTTAATAATGTGGAAGAGCCGGTTGAAAAGCCGGTTTCCGAACTGGAACTGAAAGATGATGAAATCCTTGTTGACCTGCTTTTCTTTAATGATAACGGTCAAAGCACCAATTTCACCCTGCCTGGGGTGCTGAAAACATACAAAATCGTCGGCGTCTACCCGGGAAACCAACATACTATTCTGATGAATGATGAGGAAATCGATTATCTTTATTCCTCTCGCCTTGCCTGGCACCGGAGATTCGTCGTTTATGGCAAGGATAAAAATGCAATCCTTTCGAATATCGAAAGCCTGGGCATCAGAGCGGAAGACATGTATGAGCGCGCCTATGACCTCCAGAAGAAAATTGTTTTCTCGCCCGTGATCTACACCTTGGCAGTGCTCATCATTTCCGCATCCTCCGTCTTTCTCTATTTCCTGATGCGTTCCCGCCTCATTTCCAGGGTTTACGAAATCGGCGTTTATCGGGCGTTGGGCGTGAGAAAAACGAATCTATATTGGATGTTTTTTGTGGAAATTGTGTTGCTGACGAGCATCTCCGCGGTTTTCGGAATCGGGGCAGTGTCCTGGTTCGTCATTGAAATAAATAAGTCTTTTCCCGTTGTTTATTATCCATGGTTCTTGCCCATGCTTTCATTTGGTTTCATGCTCTGCATAAATTTACTGGTCGGTTTGCTTCCGGTTTGGAATTTGCTCAGGCTCACGCCCTCGCAGATATTATCGAAATATGACATCTGAGTAATAAAATGAAAACCTCTGCATAAATTGTCAGATGTTTCATTTTTAGACATATTTAAGATTATGTTATATAATATATTCATGACTTTTGCTAGAATGAGGTAATGGCATGCTTAAATTAATAAACATTACGAAGGATTATCCCTTCGGCGGCGGAAAGGTTGAAGCCCTGAAGGGCATCAGCCTGGAATTTAGGAAGAGCGAATTCGTCGCCATTCTCGGCCCCTCGGGCTGCGGAAAGACGACGCTGTTGAATATCATCGGCGGGCTGGACCGCTATACCTCCGGGGATTTGATCATCCGCGGAAAATCCACCAAACTATTCCGCGATCATGACTGGGACAGTTACAGAAACCACTCCATCGGATTCGTTTTCCAGACTTACAATCTGATCCCGCACCAAAACGTGCTCGGAAACGTCGAACTGGCGTTGACGCTTTCCGGAATTTCAAGGGCGGAAAGAAAGGCGCGCGCCATCGCGGCTCTGGAAAGCGTCGGTCTGGGCGACCAGATTTATAAAAAACCGAATCAGCTCTCCGGCGGACAGATGCAAAGAGTGGCTATTGCCCGCGCATTGGTGAACAATCCCGACATCATCCTGGCTGATGAACCGACCGGCGCCATCGACAGCGAAACCAGCCTTCAGATCATGGAAATTCTGAAAGAAATATCCAAAGACCGCCTGGTAATCATGGTCACGCACAATCCCGAACTTGCAACCCGCTACGCCACCAGAATCATCAATTTGCTGGACGGGCTTGTGACATCGGATTCAAAACCGCTGCGGCCGGAAGAACTTGAGGAAGTAAAAAAAGAAGAAAAGAAAAAGAAAGCGAGAAAAGAAAGGACTTCCATGTCCTTCATCACCGCCTTCGGGCTCAGCCTGAAGAATCTGCTGACGAAGAAAATGCGGACCCTGATAACCGCCTTCGCCGGAAGCATCGGCATCATCGGGATTGCCCTTGTCGCCTCGGTCGCGAACGGATTCCAAAACTACATCGACAAAATGCAAAGCGACACCCTGTCCGGTTTTCCTTTGGAAATTGCAAGAAAAGCAACCGATTATGAAGCGCTGCTGGAGATGCGTCCTTCGAGGAGCGATGCGGAGGAATACCCCGATGAAGAAAAGGTTTATGTCAACAAAATAAAAGATGTTTTTGATAAAATATCAATCAGTAACGACATCACCGATGAATACATAAACAATGTCATAGAAAAAATCGATCCCACGCTTTATAACTCCATTGTTTATGAGTACGGAACGGCTCTGAATGTTTTTAAAGAATATAATATTAATGGGCAGGATTATTATTTGAAGGTCCCGCTCATGAACTGGTCGCCGATTCCGAAGGCCCATTCCGATGAAGAATATTCCTTCTTTGAAAGCCAATACGACGTCATCGGCGGCAGGCTTCCGGAAGGGAAAGAAGAACTGGTTCTCGTCGTCAACAAATACAACCAAATCAGCGATTTTGTTTTTGAAAGCCTTGGGATAGCCGCCGAAGACCGCGAGAGCTTTGATTTTGATGAATTGATCGGCACGAAATACAAATTGCTTTTGAACGATGCGATTTATTCTTATAATGACGAAGCCGGGAGATTCGCATCGAAGATCATCAAAATTCAGAACATTGAGTTTGTTTCCGAAGAAACATACAATACGAAAGGTCCGGACGCCATTGAATTGGAAATCGTCGGCATCGTCCGCGCCAATGAAATAACGGAAATCGGCGCCTTGGACGGAGCGATTGGTTATACTGTCGATTTGATTGATTATGTTTTGGAAAGGAACGAAAACTCGGAAATTGTCAGCTGGATGCATGAAAACGAACTCCTTGATCCGCTGACGGGCGGAGAGTATATCGACACGACCGACAAAACGGCCGAAGACCAAAGAGAAGAGGACCGGGCGAGATACGGGGCTTTGAAAAAGCCGGTAATAATCAAAATCTTCCCCGTTGATTTTGCTGCCAAGGAAAAAATAAAAGCCTATCTCGACGAATACAACGAAAACAAAAAAGCCGAAGCAATTGCAGAATATTATCGCGAACTGGGAATTACGGAAGCGGAAGCCACCGAAGAGCAAAAAGAAACGGCAAAAAGGATCGGGCATGCCGCTGGCGTCTACTATACCGATCTGATGGGAGTGATGGAAAGTTCCCTGAACACTTTGATCGACGCCATCAGCATCGTTCTCATCGTTTTCACTTCCATCTCCCTGGTCGTTTCTTCGATCATGATTGGAATCATTACCTATATTTCCGTTTTGGAAAGAACGAAGGAAATCGGAATCTTGCGGAGCATCGGCGCGCGGAAGAAAGACATCGCAAGGGTGTTCAATGCGGAAGCGATTATCATCGGTTTGCTTGCGGGAACGATCGGAATAACCATCACCCTGATTTCCCTGATTCCGATCAACCAACTCCTGAAGAGGCTTTCTTCCATTCCCAATCTTGCCATCCTCGCCCCGCAGACGGCTATCGCTCTGATTATCATCAGCATTTTCCTGACTTTCATCGCCGGGCTGATTCCGTCCGGGCTCGCAGCTAAGCGCGATCCGGTGATTGCTCTGCGCACCGAATGAGAAAAAACCCTTTTGTTTTAAAACAAAGGGTTTTTTAAGTTATTATTTCCAAGCAAAATGTTTTCTGAAATTGGAAAAATATAAACGGTGAAAACATGAAAAAGCTGATAATATTATTGATTCTTTTGTATGTCATCATTAGTTGTAATACAAAAAAGAAAGAAAAGGAAGAGATTCCGGAAGAAGGGGAAAAAATCGTTTCCTTGGTCGCATTCGGAGACAACCTCATCCATGACACCATTTATGTCTCTGCCCAAACTTCTTCGGGTTATGATTTTCGGCCGATATTGATTGATGTCAAGGAATACATCCAGAACTTTGATCTTCGTTTCATCAATCAGGAAACAATCCTCGGCGGAAGTGAACTCGGGCTATCTACCTATCCCGCGTTCAACACCCCACAGGAGATGGGCGATGCTTTGATCGATGCGGGGTTCAATCTAATTTCACTCGCAAACAACCACACCCTTGACCGCGGGGAAAAAGCCGTCATCAATTCCGTCAATTATTGGAACAGTAAGGACGTGATCCATTCCGGTTCCGTTCTGAGCCCAGACGAATCACAAGTCAAAATATTTGAAATAAAAGGCATTAAATTTGCTTTCGTCGCCTACACTTACGGCACGAACGGAATCCCACATCCCAGCGGAAAAACTCATTTGGCGAATGTTTACAGCAATGAGAAAGCGAGGGAAGATTTGAAGTACGTGCGGAATATCGTCGATGTCATCATTGTCTCAATGCATTGGGGTGAAGAGTACCAGGATTATCCGAATGAAACGCAAATCAGCCAAGCCCGGCATTTGGCGTCGCTCGGCTGCGACATCATCATCGGCCACCATCCCCATGTCATCCAGCCGGTGGATTTACTTGAAAACGAAGACGGCAGGAATACCTTCGTCATGTATTCATTAGGAAATTTTCTTTCGGATCAAAAGGGTCTTGACAGGTTGATCGGCATGGGGGCAAGTCTTGACATCAGGAAGGATGAGAGCGGAAACATCAGCTTGGAAAATTTCAGGGCAAAATTGCTCTACCGTTATAAAAACTATAATGACAACTCTTTCCGGCTTTTGTTTTTTGAGGATTTGAACAATGATTTTTTAAAAGATTACGCCCTATATTTTTCGGAAAAAGAGGCTTTGATTAAATATTATTTTCAAGACATCGACGTAAGTTAAATTAAAGAGAGGCATTCCTCTCTTTTTAATTTGCTGAAAATGTTTTACCGGACAAAACATCAAATGCGCTGGTATTTACACCCTAATTGTGGTATAATACAAAAAGATAAAAGGTGGTGAAAACGGATGTCTATCTTTGAATCGATTCAGGCGGCGGAAAAGAAGGCCGAAGGTATTCGGGCGCGGGCTCTGCGGGAAGCGGACGCGCTTGTTGAGAAAACCAGAATCGAAAGCGAAGAGAAAGCAAGGAAGCTCTATGCGGAGGCATCTTCGGAAGAACAAAGAATAAATGCGGAAATCGAACAGTCCGTTCTGAAGAAAGCTAAAGAAATTGAAACTCAGACGCAAAGAACCGTAGAAGAATTGCGGGGACTTGTGGAAGAGAGAAGGGAGCGGGCGGTTGATTTCATTCTGGGGAAGGTTTTTGAGTTATGATCGTTCCGATGAAAAAAGCCAAACTTGTCGTCATGAAGGACGACAAGGATGAATTACTGAAATCCCTCCAGAAAGCAGGCGTTTTCATGCCGATTCCGCTTCCGGAAGGGGAGACGGCGGGTGATGCCGCGCAGGAAGAAGCCCTCTTGCAAAGGGCCGAGAAATCCCTGAAATTGCTTAAGAAGTTCCGCGAAAAAGAAGGTTTGGTTCGCAGCGAGAGGGTTGTGGAAGAAGAGGAATTTACGAAGCTCGATCCGCTGCGCCAAGCAATGCTTTCGGAAATCGAAGAAACCGATATGAAGATTGCGGAACTGGAATCGGAAAATGAAACTTTAACCGAGCAGATTAATTATTTTCTGCCCTGGCGGGATTTGGACATCAGGCTTTCCGAACTTTCCGGAACCAAGCACTCCGTTTTCCATACCGGTTTCATCAAACCAGCAAGAAAAGACGATTTGGCACTTGCGGTGTTGGAAGCGGGCGGAGAATATAAGGAACTGGGATTGGGAGCGGACGGTTTGGCGATCCTCATCGTCAATTATGTGCATGATGATGCGGAAGTGATGGAAAAAGCCAAAGCCCTTGGGTTTTTGGAAACGAACCTGCCCAGGGAAGAGCGGTTCGTTTCGGAAATCATTTCTGAAAATGAAGACAAGATAAAAGAGAATCTGAAAGAAATCGAGCGTTTGCAAGCAAAGCTTGAAGAGTTTGCGCGTGAATCGGAAAAGATAGAGGTTTTGAACGACCAACTGGCAAGCATCGGCGCGCTCAAGAAAGCGCCCTTGAAAATGACCTTGGAGACAGTTTATCTTGAAGGTTGGGTCAGGAGCGATCAGACCGATAAATTTAAGAAGGCTATCGCAAGGGCGATGGATTTATATGATTTGGAACTCGTCGATCCCTCTCCCGAGGACAAGCCGCCGACATATACCAAGAACAACCCCTTAGTCACGCCATTCGAAGCGATCACCGACATGTTTTCCAGGCCGAGCCGGTACGATGTCGACCCCAATCCGGCGATGTCTTTTTGGTTCTGGATGATTTTTGGGATGATGATGGGGGATGTCGGCTATGGTTTGTTGATGTTTGTCCTTTTCCTAGTTCTGATAAAAATCAGAAAACCGAAAGGGGACAGCTTAAAACTTTTTAAATTGCTGCTTTATTCGAGCATCACGACGATCTTTTGGGGTGTGATGTTCGGCAGTTATTTCGGTTATACCATCAATCCGATTTTGCTTGAGCCGATGAATAATTTGACCGATTATTTAGTTTTTTCTTTCGTCATTGGCGCATTGCATGTGATAACCGGAATTTTGCTTGCAGCCTATGCGAATATCAGAGAAGGGAAATGGCTGGATGCTCTTTTTGACCAGCTTTCCTGGATTTTGATAATCTTGGGGCTGATGTTATTGCTTCTTACTTCGATTATGCCCTCACTTCTGGGATTGGATTCAATCGGCAACCTGGACCTTTCGTTCCTGCAGAAACTGGAACCGGCAGCCCTTCCGCTCATGATTACGGGTGCAGCGATTATATTGTTGACTGCCGGAAGAAACAAAAAGAACATTTTCGGAAAAGTCTTTGGCGGGTTTTTGGAACTTTATAACATCACGGGTTATGCGAGCGACATCCTGTCATATTCCCGTATTATGGCCTTGAGTCTATCGACAGCTATCATTGCCTATGTGATGAACATATTGGCAGAGATGGTCATGGGGAGCTTCATCGGCTATTTCGTGGCGGCAGTGATTTATTTGATTGGGCATGTTTTCAATCTCGTGATGGGGTTGCTATCAGCCTATGTCCATGACAGCAGGTTGCAATACATCGAATTTTTCGGTAAATTTTACGAAGGCGGTGGCGAAAAATTCGTTCCGCTCTCTTATAAATTAAAATACATCGATCAGATACAAGATCAAGACGCAAAACAGGAGGTATATTGATAATGACTGAAGGATTGTTGATTGCCATTATTGGCGCAGCGGTTGCTGCGATTCTGGGCGGGCTCGGATCCGCAATCGGCGTGCAGATGGCAGGAAAGGCATCTGCTGGGGTTTGTAGCGAGAACCCCGATTTGTTCGGAAAAGTTTTGATTTTGCAGGCTTTGCCGGGAACGCAGGGCATTTACGGTTTCATCGTCGCAATTATGGTAATGATTAAATTGGGATTGCTCGGGGGCTCCCCCGCCCAACTAAGCACTGGCGAGGGCTGGGCTTATTTCGGAGCCTGCATGCCGATTGCTCTCATCGGCCTGATTTCCGCGATTCTGCAGGCCAGGACCGCCGTCAGCGCCATCCACATGACCGCCAAACAACCCGAAGCTTCCGCAAAAGGCATGACAATGACCGCGATGGTTGAAACCTACGCAATTCTTGCCCTCTTGGCAAGCATTTTGCTCGTGCTCGGTCTATAAAAAAGAGGATGATTGGCAGTGGCAAAAACGATATATGAAAAAATTGAAAACAAAGCTTTGAAAGATGCGGAAGAAATAATCAAAATCGGTCGGGAAAGAGCCCGCCAGGTTGAGGAAAGGATTATTTCCAAAGCGAAAGCAACCATTGAAAAAAACTTGGAGAAAGTCCGCGAAAAGGGGCGGGAATATCTCAAAACAAAAACGACGGAGCTTGAACAGCAGGCGTGGCAGCAGGTGCTCTCCGCCAAAAAGGAACTAATCAATTCCGTCTTTCAGACCGCTTTGGAACGGCTCAACGCATTGAATGACGATGTTTTGGGCGGTCTGGTCCGGAAACTGATTCTTTCGGAAAGCCTGAAGGGTGACGAAACGATTCTGGTCAATTCCCGGGATTATGAGCGCTACCTCCGTCTCTTTTCCGATGGTAAAACGGAAGGGGAAGATGTAGTTCTAAGCAAGCTGAACTCAGTTCTCGGCCCCGATTTTCGGCTCCGTTTGGGAAAGAAACCCGCCAACATTTCTGGGGGATTCCTTGTTTTCGGCGAAACTTTCGACATCGACATGTCCTTTGAAACTCTTCTCCGCGGTCTGCAGGAAGAGCATGAAACGGAGATCGCCAGGATTCTGTTCTCGAGAGGGGAATGAGATGAATTATCCTTATGCCAACGGTTACATCAAAGCAATCGAAAACAAGCTCTTGGACAGAACCAAACTGGCGAAACTCTGCAAAACCGACAAGGAAGAGTTTTACGATGCGCTTTTGGACATGGGTTACGGGGTTTCCGGCTCCACGGTCGAAGAATTGATTGAAAGCGAACTATCTGTGCTTCGGAAGACGATTGATGAAATAACGCCCGAGAAAAAATACACCGATTTGTTTTTTCTGTCCTTCGACTGCATCAACATCAAGGCTTATTATAAGATGAAGTTCTTTTCAAAAGTCGACCCCGATTTTTATGCGGAAAACGGGAATTTAGAAAAAGAGGGATTGCAGAGGGCAATCTTTGCGAGCGATTATTCGGCTCTCCCGAAAGTTTATCAAAAATTCTTAAGCAGATTGGATGAAGAATTGCAAGGAATTGAAAATCCCCGCACTTTGAGCGCCAGGATTGACTATGCCATCTTCAAATTCATCCGCGATAGCTTGCTCCTTGCTTACAAACCTGCCCTGAAAGCTTATTATCAGATCAGCGCGGATTTAAAAAACATCTTGGGTCTGTTCAGAAGCAGAAACCTCGGTTGGGAATTTTCTGAATTCCGAGAAATGTTCATTGATTACGGGGAGATTCCTCTGAGAGTCTTTGAGGAGATTTTCCCAAAGGAAGGTTCTGAACTGCTCAAGACCTTTAAGAATTACTACGATGAAAAACTATATCCGGGATTGAAACTTTATTTCGAAAACGGAGAATTGGACGCTTTGGAAAGATTCTTCGATAATTTTCTTCTCGAAGCGATGAAGGCCTATCGCCATGACGCTTTCGGAATCGGACCGATGTTTTACTACTATCTGGTCAAGGAAGCGGAGGCGAAGAACATTAAATTCATTTATGCTTCGAAGGATCCGGATTTGAGCGATTTAATCGAGTATTGAGGTGAAGAAATGCAAGAACAAGTTAAAATTGCAGCAATCGGCAGCGACGATACTGTTTTGCTTTTCAACGCTGTTGGCATCAAAACTTATGTTTTGGAAAGTCCAGCGGCCGCAGAAAGGTTAATCTTCGAGCTCGCCAACCAAAGATGCTTGATAATTTATGTCAGCGAGGATCTTTACCTGGAAATCCCGGAAACATTGGAGAAATATAAATCCGCGTATCCGATCATCATTCCCATACCGACAGAGGAAAAATCCCAGGGGGTGGGTTTGAAGAAGATTCGGGAAAATATAGAAAAAGCCATCGGGTTTGATATCTTTTAGAAAGGATGGTTCGAGATGAATGTGAATGAAAACAAGAAGATAGGCATCATCGCCAAAGTGTCCGGGCCTTTGGTTGTTGCAAAAAATATGAAGGACGTTCAGATGTACGACGTCGTGCGCGTGAGCGACAAGCGCCTGATCGGCGAAGTGATCGAACTCCGCGGGGATGTCGCTTCGATCCAGGTCTATGAAGAGACTGCCGGCATCGGCCCCGGAGAGCCCGTCTATTTTACAAACGAACCCCTGTCGGTCGAACTCGCTCCGGGTTTGATCGAAGGCATATTTGACGGAATCCAACGCCCCTTAGACGTGATTTACGGTGAAGCGGGGGACAGGATTCCTCTGGGGATTGATTTGCCGAAACTGGATCACGAACGTCTCTGGAATTTTAAGAAAAAGGTGGAAGTCGGAGCGGAAGTGTCCGGCGGCGACATCATCGGGTTTGTACAAGAGACTCCGGTCGTGGAACATAGGATTTTGGTTCCGCCTGCGCTTTCCGGTACGATCACGGCAATCCATGAAGGGGAAGCCAAGATCACCGACGTCATCGCAAAACTCAGGACTCCTGATGGGGAAGAAGTTGAACTCACGATGCTGCAACGCTGGCCGGTCCGCATTCCCCGTCCCTATAAACGCAAACTCGCTCCCAGGGAACCGATGGTCACTGGCCAAAGGGTCATCGACACCCTTTTCCCGATCGCCATCGGTGGCATTGCCGCGATTCCCGGTCCCTTCGGAAGCGGAAAGACCGTCGTCCAGCATCAGCTGGCGAAGTGGGCGGATGCGGACATCATCGTCTATGTTGGCTGCGGCGAGCGCGGGAACGAGATGACCGACGTTTTGAACGAATTCCCAAGGCTGAAGGATCCAAAGACGGGAGAAAGCCTGATGATGCGGACGGTTTTGATTGCGAACACCTCCAACATGCCCGTCGCTGCCCGCGAGGCTTCGATTTACACGGGGATTACGATTGCGGAATACTACCGCGACATGGGCTACAGGGTTGCGATCATGGCCGACTCGACTTCGCGCTGGGCGGAAGCCCTCAGGGAAATGAGTGGCCGCTTGGAAGAGATGCCCGGAGAGGAGGGTTATCCTGCTTATCTTTCGAGCAGGCTGGCCGAGTTCTATGAACGCGCGGGGTTAGTTGAAACCCAGGGAAATGAAAACAGAATCGGCGCCATCAGCGCCATCGGCGCGGTTTCGCCCCCGGGCGGGGACACATCCGAACCGGTCTCCCAGGCAACCCTCAGAATCGTGAAGGTTTTCTGGGGCCTGAGCTCCGCCCTTGCCTATAGGCGGCATTTTCCCGCCATTGACTGGCTGCGTTCCTATTCCCTCTACGAGGACGATCTCTACGACCATTTCAACAAACTCAAACCGGATTGGTCGAAACAGGTTCAACAGGCAAAGGACATTCTGCAGGAAGAGTCAAAGCTGGAAGAAATCGTGCGCTTGGTCGGAGTCGATTCCTTGGAATTCAGCGACCGGCTGACGATGGAGTGCGCCAGGAGCATCCGGGAGGACTTGCTCCATCAGAACGCTTTTGACGAGATCGACACTTATACGTCCCTGGAGAAACAATACGGGATTTTAAAAGCGATTCTTGCCTGGTACCGCCTCGCTAAGGATGCTTTGAAAGCCAACGCCAGCTTTAATAAAATCATCAACATGAAGGTCCGCGAACGTATCGGCAGAATGAAATACGTCCCCGAGAAAGAATTCGCTTTCGAATTTGAAGAGGTTATGAAAGAACTTAATTCCGAATTTCAGAATTTGACGAGAGGTGATGACTTCTATGCCTAAAGAATACAAAACAATCAGGGAAGTCGTCGGTCCTTTGATGTTGGTTGAACAAGTTGAAGGCGTGAAATTTGACGAACTTGTGAAGATAAAACAGGCGAGCGGGGACGAGCGCATTGGGAAAGTTTTGGAAGTGAACGAAGACAAAGCTTTGGTGCAGCTCTTCAGTTCCTCGCAGGGTTTGAAAATTTCAACCGCGAAAGCTGTCTTTCTGGGACGCGGAATCGAAATCAAACTCGCTCCTGACATCCTCGGCCGTGTTTTTGACGGAATGGGAAGACCCATCGATGGGGGTGGGGAAATCATACCGGAAGTCGTCCGTGACATCAACGGTTCGCCATTGAATCCGGTCGCGCGCGACTATCCTTCCGAATTCATCCAAACCGGCATCAGCGCCATCGACGGCCTCAACACGCTCGTGCGCGGGCAGAAACTTCCGATTTTCTCCGGTTCCGGTCTTCCTCACGCCCGACTGGCGGCCCAAATCGCCCGTCAGGCCAAAGTTTTGGGCAAGGATGAGGAATTTGCGGTCGTGTTTGCGGCGATGGGCATTACTTTCGAGGAAGCTGATTTCTTCATCCAGGACTTCAGGAGATCGGGCGCGATTGAAAGATCCGTTCTCTTCATGAACTTGGCGAACGACCCGGCAATCGAAAGAATCGCGACGCCGCGGATGGCAATCACCTGTGCCGAGTATCTCGCGTATGACTTGGGCATGCATGTCCTCGTCATCCTCACCGACATCACGAATTATGCGGAAGCATTACGGGAAGTTTCGGCTGCGAGGAAAGAGGTTCCGGGCCGGAGAGGTTACCCCGGCTACATGTACACGGACCTCGCAACTCTGTATGAGCGTGCGGGCAGAATCAAGGGCAAAAAAGGATCCATCACGCAGATTCCGATCCTGACGATGCCCGAGGACGACAAGACGCACCCGATTCCCGACCTCACCGGTTACATTACCGAAGGGCAGATCATTCTTTCCAGGGAACTCAATCTGAAGGGGGTATTCCCGCCGATCGACGTTCTGCCATCGCTCAGCCGCCTGAAGGACAAGGGCATCGGCGAAGGAAAGACGCGCGAGGATCATTCGGAAACGATGAACCAATTGTTCGCTGCTTATGCCCGCGGCAAGGAAGCGAAGGAGCTTTCCACGATTCTCGGGGAAGCGGCATTGAGCGACATGGACAAACTGTATGCTGAATTTGCGGAGCAATTCGAATTGCAATATGTCTCCCAGGGTTACCATGAAGCGCGTTCGATTGAGGAAACCCTCGATTTGGGCTGGAAACTCCTGACGATTCTGCCAAAATCCGAACTGAGGCGCATCAGCCTGAAGAACATTGAAAAATACTATCCTGAGGTGGAATGAGCATGGCTTTCGCGCATGTCAACCCCACCAGGATGGAACTTTCGCGCCTGAAGAGGCAGCTCGGAACCACCGAGCGCGGCCATAAACTTCTGAAAGATAAGCAGGATGAAATGGTCCGCCAATTCATGGCGGTGATTAAAGAAAACCGCAATCTCAGGATTGAGGCCGAGGCGGAACTGAAAAAAATCATCACCCGTTTTTCCGGCGCCAAGCTGAAAATGAGCAGGGCAGGAATATATGAAGCGCTGATGATTCCCACCAAGGCAGTGTCCATAAATGCGCGCGCAAAAAGCATCATGAACATCAAGGTCCCCGAGTTGGAAATCCATGACGAGGGAAAAATCGATCTCACCTATGGTTTCGCTTTCACTCCGAGCGAACTTGACGAAGCAATCATCGCGCTTTCGAAATTGCTTCCGAAATTGATCCGCCTCGCGGAGTTGGAAAAAACCTGCGACGTGCTTGCGGATGAAATTGAAAAAACAAGAAGGCGCGTCAATGCGATTGAGCACATCATGATTCCGGACATGGAAGAAAAAATCAAATACATCATCCAGAAACTTGACGACAATGAAAGAAGCAACATCATCCGTTTGATGAAAAGCAAGGAAATCATTCTCAACAAGGAACGGAATCAAGGATATTAAAAAGCATACGTTGCGTATGCTTTTTTATTTTTAATTGCATGATTGTCATTGACATGATATAATTGGAGTATAAAATACATGGGGGGATGAATGGATTTGAATTACAGAGAAAAAGGTGACAAATTGTATGAAGAAGGCAGGTTTTCGGAAGCGTATGAAGAATACAAACAAATGCTCCATGAGGAGGGCGTCAAACTCACGCCCCGTTTCAATAACCGCCTCCTGGCCTGCGCTCGCAAATCAAAAAAATTGGAGAACCGTTTCCATGCCTTCGATCTGATGGTTGGCATTAGCGAAGAGCATTTTGATCTGGAAAACTATGGGATTGAAGATTTTAAGAACGAGAACGCTCTGACTTATTTATGGCTGCTCTATGATCTAATCAAAGAGGATGGTTTTAGCGCAAATTTGTACCTCAATGAAGTGTTGAGTTATCTTGATTGTTTCCGGGATAAAAAATATTGTTATTTTCTGGCGAAGCTATTGTTTAAGAATCAGGCAGTGAACAAGAAATTGCTTAAGGAATTTGTGGATAAGCTTGATTATCGGGAGTATTCAAAAGAACTCCAAAATCAGGACGGCAAGACTCTCGCTTCCGAGCATGAGCAACTGGGTTATGGGATGGCGAAGTTCTATTTTGAAATCGAGGAGTATGACAAGGCGGATTCCATCTGCGAGGATCTGTTGGAACTTCCGTACCGGGAATCCAAATACAGGCCCTCCATCCTCAATCTGCAGTCGGAAATCAATCTGGCCAAGAAGGATTACAAAAAGGCGCTTGAGAAAAAGAATGCAGCCCTAGAAATCAAGGAAGACTGGTTCCTATATCATCAGTTGGGGCGCATTCACTTGGAAATGGGAAACGCGGAGCTTGCCGGCAAGTATTTCAATTTTGCTTTAGTGAAAAATCGGCAGAACTTGGGATTTCTGAATAAATTGCTCAGCGACATGCGGGAGCTTTATTCGGAAATCGGGGCAGGGGAGTTGGTGCTGCTGATTGATTCCCTGCTTTACTATGAGAGAAAGAAGAACAATTGGTCGGTGAGCCCCGAACTGGAGAGTGCGGAAAAACTTCAGATCACTCGCGAAAACTTCCAAAAGCATTACCGCGATTTCCGAAAGGAAGTCAAGGAAATTTTGAAAAAGAAATTCCTCCCTTCAAAAAAAGAGGGGATTATCAAGAACATCAACGGTGAGAAAAGGTTCGGTTTTGTTGAGGACGGAACGGGCAAGACCCACCACTTTTCCACAAACTCCCTCCTCGACGATCCGCGCGACCTTACGCCCGGAGTTAGGGTCTATTTCGAATTAAAGGAAAGGTTCAATCCGAAAAAGGGAATCCAGGAGAACACCTGCGAATATGTGATTAAAATTTAGAGGGGGTATATGAAGCAATTCCATACGAAAGTAGTAGGAGTGACTTTTGACGGCCGGCAGGAATGCATCAGGAAGATGAAAATCGGGGAAAGGATTCGGCTCGAGCGGGATCCGAACAATCCTCATGACGCGAATGCCGTGAAAGTGCTCAACGAAAAGGGAGAACACATCGGTTTCATTTCCAAGGATTTGGCGCGGAAGTTAGCGGCAAAGATGGACAGGGGAGTCAAATACAGAGCCGCGGTTTCCGACATCACGGGCAGCAGCGATTCCGTTCTGGGCGTGAATCTCGTCATCAGGGAATTATAAAACGCGTTCCTTAAAGGACGCGTTTTCCTTTGTTGTTTCCGGGGCTGTTTTTAAAGAAACCTTTGTAAGCGCGGTAGAAACTTGAGTAATCCGAAAAGCCGCATTTGTAATAAACCTGCGTCGGGTATTCCCCGGCTTCAATCATATCCCTTGCCAGCAGGAGTTGTTTCTTTCGGACATAGCTGATGGGGGATTCTCCCAGTGCCTGCTTAAAAATCCGGGCAAAATATTGAGGATTGATGTTTTGTGCTTCCGCGATGTTTTTCAAAGTGATTCTGGAATGGATGTTTTCATCAATGTAAAGCAGGGCGCGCCTGACATAGGGGTTGAGCGTCATGTACTGGGGGTGGAGATCCGAATGGAGATTATTGTGTAAAATCAGAACCGATTTGATTGTGTTAGCGATGATTTCATTAAAATCTTCCTTCGGAAACTTCCCGTGGTTATGGAGCACCTCCTTAAGCAGGGCGAGGCTTTCTGGGTAGGAATTGAGATCAATGAAATCGGGCTCCAGCAATCTCTTGGTCCTTTCGTCTTCTTCGATTCCGAAATTCATGATCAGGCGGCTGTAAACGTCCTTGCTTTTTATCACCGCAAAATGATAGCGCCTGGGTTTTAATATCAGTAGATTGTAGGGCCTTAAGGAGTACACCCTGTCTTCTACAATATACTCCGCTTCACCCTTCAAAAAGACATAAATCTCATAATCATCGTGGAAGTGCTTATAAAAGGATTCCGTATCGCGCTGGGTCAGATTATAATTGGTTAAGAAATGCAATCTTAAAGCGGTAAACAACATACCAACACCCCTTTAAATTATATCATAAAAGTCAAGATTTGCAATATTTAACGCAAGCATGGCAATCGGATAATGGGATGAAAGATGTTAAAATGGAAAAAAAGAAGAAAGGAACTAGATATGAGACTCAGACTTTGCGCTTTTGCAGATGAAGCTGCCGTCGAATTGGCGGACCAGATTCAAGCCTTGCAGGAAAACAATATTAACTTGATCGAATTGAGGAATGTCGGAGGCAAAAACATTAAGGACATTTCGGAAGAGGAAGCGAAACAATATTCCGAGATGCTGAAGGAAAACGGAATCGAAGTTTGGGCAATCGGTTCCCCGATTGGAAAAATTGACATCGAAGGCGATTTTGAAAAGCATCTGCAGGATGCGAAACATATTTTTAAACTGGCGAAGATTTTCGGTACTGACAGGATCAGGATTTTTAGTTTTTTTCTTAAAGATTATGATAAGCATGAAAACCTGGCCCTCGAAAGATTGAAAATCTTATTGGCAGAAGCTGAGCAACACGGAGTCCGGCTCTTCCATGAAAACGAAAAGGACATTTTCGGGGATGCCGTGGAGCGCGTCCTGAAGCTGAAAAACGCACTTCCCGAGTTGGGAATTGTGTTTGACCCGGCGAATTTCATCCAATGCAAAGAGGACATCAAGGACGCGATTTCGAAACTGCACGGGCTGACTGATTATTTCCACATCAAAGACATTGATAAAAAAACCGGGGAAATCGTGCCCGCGGGTTATGGGGACGGGGAAATAGAGAGTCTTGTAAAAGGGGTTGAAAGGGAAACCGTCTTCACTCTGGAACCGCATTTGACCGTGTTTGCCGGCTATGCGAACATTGACAGATCAAGGCTCAGAACCAAATTCGCTTTTCCCGGAAACAAGGAAGCTTTTGATTTTGCTGTTTTAAGTTTCAAGCAAGTGTTGATTAAAGCGGGATATCAAGAAAAAGAAGGATATTGGGAGAAATGAGCATGGAAAAAGTGAGATACGGAATCATCGGCGTCGGAAACATCGGTTCCGCGCATTTGGAAAGCATAATGAAGGGGAAAGTCCCCAATGCCACTGTCACTGCGCTTGCGGACATCAAGGAAGAAAGGCTGAGAATCCAAAAAGAGAAATACCCGGAAACTGATTTCAAAATTTATGCCAGCGGAAGCGACTTGATTGAGAAGGGAAGCGTTGACGCCGTAATCGTGGCGACGCCCCACTATCAGCACCCGGAGCTTTCGATTCAAGCTTTGAAAAAAGGCATCCACGTTGTTTGCGAGAAACCCGCGGGCGTTTATACGAAACAGGTCAAAGAAATGAATCGGGTTGCAAAAGAGGGGAATGCTTTGTTAACCATCATGTTCAACCAGAGAACCAACTCTCTCTACCGGAAGATGCGGGCAATGATCCAAGAAGGAGCCATCGGCACCATCAAAAGAATAAATTGGCTGATCACCGACTGGTACCGCTCGCAAAGCTATTATGATTCGGGTGATTGGCGGGCGACTTGGGACGGAGAAGGCGGGGGCGTGCTCTTCAATCAATGCCCGCACCAGCTGGATTTGCTTGTCTGGGTCACTGGGATGATGCCGACTTACGTGCACGCCCATTGCCATTTCGGAAAATGGCATGACATTGAGGTCGAAGACGACGTCAGCGCCTATTTGGAATACGAAAACGGAGCCACCGGCGTGTTCATCACTTCGACCGGGGATGCTCCCGGAACGAACCGTTTTGAAGTGCTGGGAACGGGCGGAAAGCTTGTATCCGAAAACGGGGAATTGATATATTACCGGAACGAAGTCGACGAAAGGGAATTCAACAGAACTTACCGTGGGGGCTTCGGCCAACCCAAATATGAGAGGATTGTTGTTGAAACGGATGGGGAAAACCCCCAGCATGTGGGCATTCTGAGAAACTTCACCAACGCGATTCTCGGTCGGGAAGAGCTTTTTGTACAAGGGGAGGAAGGCTTGGACAGCGTCATCTTGATGAACGCGATGCTGCTTTCAACCTGGTTGAACAAGGGCATCAAGCTTCCTTTCGATGACGATTTGTACCTTGAGGAACTGAACAAAAGACGCAGGCAGTCAAGCAAAAAACAATCGCAGGACATGATACTGGACACAGAAGGAACTTATTGATTTGTATGAAAGTCGCAATCATCGGCACAGGGAGCATTGCTCCGGTACACATTCGCGCAATCAAGGACGCAAATGAAGAGATAGTCGCTCTCTGCGACGTCGTTCCCGCCAAGGCGGAAAAACTGAATAGTGTTTATGGTCTGGATGCCAGCATATATGCGGATTATCTGGAGATGCTGGAGAAAGAAAAGCTGGATGCTGTCCATGTTTGCACGCCCCATCATTTGCATCGGGAGATGATTGTCAGAGCTTTGGAGAGCAACATCAATGTGTTGGCGGAAAAGCCCATCTGCATTAACGAATCAGAATTAGAAAACATCAAATCGGCAACAAAAAAATCAAATGCGCAACTTGGCGTCTGTTTCCAAAACCGCTATCTTCCTGCCAACCGGAAACTGCGTGAGTTGCTCGCAAAGGAAAAGCCCCTTTCCGCAACCACCAAAGTGGTCTGGCGGCGCGATGAAGCCTATTACAAATCTGCTCCCTGGAGGGGCAAGTGGGAGACGGAAGGCGGGGGCGTGATGATCAATCAGGCCATTCATACCTTGGATTTGTTGCTGTGGTATTGCGGGATGCCGGAGAAAATCAAAGGCGCGATCGCGAACACCAACTTGAAAGAAATCATTGAAGTGGAAACGACCGCCGAATTCGTCATGGCAGGAAAATACGTGGCAAGCTTTTATGCCACGACCGCAAGTTATAAAAACTTCCCCATTGAGATCGAAATCAGAACAAGAACAAATATTTACCGCATCATCGGAGAGGATTTGTATGTGAACGGAAATCTTCAGGAATTGCCGGCAGCGGGGGAGCTTTACGGTAAACCCCATTGGGGAGCAGGCCACAGCCATTTAATCAGGGATTTTTACTCCTGCCTCAGAGAAGGACGGACCTTTCCGATAGATGTTTACGAGGCGGAAAAATCATTGCGCGTCATCTGGGCGCTGTACCGCAGCAACGGTCAAGAAATTCTTATATAAGGAGAGATTATGAAATTAGCAGCGCAACTTTACACTGTCAGAGACCATACGAAAAACGAAAACGCCATATATGAAACCTTGAAGAAAGTGAAAGCCATCGGTTATGATGCCGTGCAGATCTCCGCTTTCGGAGAGTTCAGAACATCCTGGCTTTCTGAAGTGCTCCGCGAACTTGATCTGGAAGTTTGCGCAACGCATACGGCCCTGGACAGAATCATCAATGACACGGAAAAAGTGGTCGAAGAACACAAAGCATTGGGTTGCAAGACCGTGGGCCTCGGTTGGTATAAAACCGACAGCAAGGAAAAAGCCGACGAATTGTTGGCGATGCTTGAACCTGCACTAAAGAAGCTCCACGCCAGCGGCCTGCAATTTGCCTATCACAACCATGACCATGAGTTTACGGAAATAGAGGAAGGCTATACGGTCATGGATTATCTCCGCGACCAAAGCGATCCCGGACTCTTTCATTTCCTGCCTGATTTTTATTGGGTTGCCCATGCGGGGGTGTCCCCCCTGCAATTTATCGAAGATTTCCGGGGCAGGTTCTCGGTCGTTCATTTTAAGGATCTGAAACGCGTTGACGGCAAGCCTGTGATGACGGAAATCTTCAACGGCGAAATCGATTATGTGGCAATTCACGATCGACTGGTCGAACTGCAGGTGGAATGGGCGGCGGTCGAACAGGATCTTTGCGAGGTCGATCCATTTTTGAGCCTTGAAATTAGTTTAAAGAACATTAAAGAAAAAAAGCTGTTTTCATTTTGAAACAGCTTTTTTTGATTGTACTTTTAATGACAGTATTTATGTGCTATAATTTAATTAAACATCATCGAAAATGGGTTGGTAATATGAAAAAAACTGTTCTTGCTTTCTTTTTTCTGATTCTTTTCTTGGTTGGTTGCGGAAACAGCAAACTTCCGAAACCTGAAGTTTCCGACGGATTTTTGGGCACTTTCGGCATCGACAAAAACATCAACAATTTCACCATCGACAAGTACTTGGGCCGCGAAGACACCGTCTATCGTGACATGAGAATGCTCGTCGATCCCGCAGATTATGAAAAGATCGGCGGGGACAGATTCTTAAGCGGCTACATCAAAGGTTTTCAGGTAATCCCCTATCCCTATCTCGCTCCGGTGCTGGGACTTCCGGAGGAAGTGGGTCCCGGCTATCAGGGCAGAACCCTCTTCAGAATCACCGAAGACGGAAATTATCTTCCCAATTATGAAGAATCTTTCTTGATTCTTGAGGAGATTTTTCCGAAAGACAAGAACATCTTCGTGATGTGCGGCGGGGGCGGCTACGCAATGATGACGAAGAACATGCTAATTAAATTGGGATGGGATCCTAATAAGATTTGGAATGTCGGCTGTTATTGGCATTATGAGGGAGAGAATGATGTGGTTGTAAAAGAGTATTACGATGAAGACAAATATTATTATGCTTTCCACCGGGTTGAGTATTTAGTAATCGATTTTGACTCTTTGGCTCCCTTGGACAATGACTAAAAGAATCATTCTGCTTTTATTTCTGGCTCTGCTCATATCCGGATGTTCTCAACCCGGGCCAATCAAACTTCCGGAATCCGCTTATGAAAAGTCGGAATTAAGGGAAACTGATTACAAAAGCATTTCGGAAAAAATCAATTCCGGAGAAAATTTCATCCTCTATGTTTACACCAATCATTGCGAAGCCTGCATGAGTTTCAAACCTGTTCTGGAAGAATTCATAGAAGAAAGAGGAATTACCATTTTTGCGATTGAAAAAGCTGCAATTGAAAAAGGAAGCAAACTTGACAAAGAAGTCAAACTCGCGCCCACGGTGCTGATCATCGGCAACAAAAAAACAATCGCGCGGCTCGATCCGAACAGGGGGAAAGATAAAGCGCACTATGAAACGAGCGATGGCTTCGCCTCCTGGTTCGACAAACACGTCATCAATGAACGCCCCTAACCTATAGGTTTGGGGTGTTTTGTTTAAATGATATATTGATGCAGAACAAATTTCAAACCAATAAATATGCTACTAAAACAATAATAGTGTTGATTGTAATCGAGACTTGATAGAATGTATTGGTGAAGTGAAAACTGATATCAAATTCGGTGAACTGTGGTGGAGAAAAATATTTTTTTGCATCTTGCAACAGACGATAAAATTCTCTGTCAGCAAAAAAAAGGCCTGATACATTTGTATCAAACCTATATATTCAACTTGGTGCGGGTAACAGGAATCGAACCTGCACTCCGAAGAACTAGATTCTAAGTCTAGCGCGTCTGCCAGTTCCGCCACGCCTGCGCAGTACTACAACTATGATGGTGAGCCAACGGCTCCCCATGTCATGCTATTGTATTATAGCAGAGTGGAAAATTGGGGTCAACACCTTTTGGACTAGTTAGACGGCGCGAAAACAGGTATAATGGACCTTAGGAAGGGGGATGCCGGTGAACATACCTCGCCGCTATTGGCGCAATTTGGATTGGCC
>LSQX01228931.1_pt1 | contig 30146 bp, 11 predicted proteins | sample 654561 | NCBI WGS metagenome assembly LSQX01 (sample SAMN04489861, study PRJNA283612) | anaerobic digester metagenome | isolation source: 4 biogas reactors fed with cattle manure at either 37C or 55C with and... | place: Denmark: Kongens Lyngby | collected 2014 | reverse complement strand
ATCCCACACGGCACTTGCGAAGAGTCCGTTCTGACCTTCCGCACCGGTAACTGCTTTCCCGTTCATCGTCAGCGGCAGCACATGGGTTCCCTTGTTCAGTGAGAATAGTTGCTGTACGTAGTAGCTTACCGTTTTTACACTATTCAGGTTGTCGAACCAGATCATGTCGGGACGCCACTGCCACCCTTCCACATGCGCGAACAGTGGGGCATAGGTCGCCATATGTACGATGTCGGCATTACGTTCCATACCGGTCATGAAAGCAGCTTCCAGGAGCGATGTGTAAAAATGATTCCATTTTTTTCCATTTCCGTGGCAGGCATATTCACCGGCGAACACTTTGGGTCCCTTGCGGTCGTAATTGTCGTAGCGTGCTCCTTCGTTGAGGAACCAGCTCTCAGGGCGGTAGAAATGCTCATCCACCAGGTCGACGTTCAGCTTTCTCATCTCGGGCCATAGGTATTCAAACTGTTCACCTTCCGAGCCGGGGCCGGAACCACCGATAATCAACATTTCCGGGTATTGCTTACGGATTGCTTCCACGAATGGTTTCAGGCGTACCACATACTCCTCTCCCCACTGCTCGTTGCCTATACCGATATATTTGAGGTTGAAAGGTTCCGGGTGTCCCATTTCAGCACGCACTTTGCCCCATTCACTCTCCGGGTTACCGTTGGCGAATTCGATCAGGTCCAGCGCATCACGGATATAACCATCCAGATCACAGACAGCCACGTGTGTATGTTCCTCATTGTTCTGAAACTGACATGACAGTCCGACACTCAGCACCGGCAGCGGCTCAGCGTCCAGCTCTTCGGAAAGGAGGAAATATTCATAGAACCCCATACCGTAGCTTTGGAAATAGTCAGGAAAGAAGCGATGAGGGAAGGTGTAGTGCCAGCGGTTCTCATTCAATGGTCTGTTCTCTACAGGTCCTACACTTTTTTTCCAGTCATAGCGTGTCTCCAGGTCGGTACCCTCAACAATACATCCTCCCGGGAAACGGAAAACACCCGGACGAATGTCATAAAGTGCCTGTGCCAGATCCTTGCGCAGTCCATTTTCATGCCCGTTCCAGGTCTCTACGGGAAAGAGCGATATATGTTCAAGGTCAACCGGGTTTGCTGATTCCAGGAATAACCGTAACATAGCCTTGGATTGCGTTTCCGGTGATTTGAACACCAACTGATATTTTTTCCACTCTTTTGAGTCGATGACCAGCTCCTCTGATGCCAGGGCCTGATGTTCTCCCATCGAGGAGTAGTTAATTAATTGCACACTGATTTTACTCGCTTCGCCCGGTACACGTGCCCATACAGAGAAACGATACTCTTTCCCAGTCTCTACTCCAATTCCGAAAAAGCCTTCGTTTTGTAATCCGGTGCGTTTATGCTCATGTCCCGGATTATCGAGACGTACATAATGCGGATTTCTTTCAAAGGGACCGTCATCCTTTAATGTCACCTTTCCGTATGTTTCCCATCCCATAAAATTTTGGGGAAACTCAAACGAGCGGTTTTTGATTAATTCGGCGTAGAGACCGCCATCAGCTGCATAGTTGATATCTTCAAAAAACAGACCGTACATCGTAGGTTGAATTTCTGCGCCCTGTTTGTTGGTACGGATGATCATCTCATTTGTCTGGGCATGGACGGCATAGCCGAAAGAGAGTGCCAGCAAGATTACTAATAGACTCTTACAATTTTTCATGTGCTATTTTATTTATGTTATTTTTATTTTATTCGTTTACCCCACACAGAACGACCTTCATCATCCAATCCGGTAAAAAGGATTGTCCTGGTCTGATTTTCCCAGTCGTGTCCTGCAAAGATATATAAATTACGGATTGTTTCCTTGCCAAAAGTTAATGACATTGTCTGATTTTTTTGAATGAAGCTCCACGACCCGTTGTCGCTGGTAGTGCCATCACTTTTCAGGTTCAAATGGAACGAATAATTCCATTCCTCTTTTTTCAAACTGCCCTCTCCCCACATTATCTGCCCTTTTTCAAGCTGCCGTTCATATACAGATTCCCTGATCCTTATTAATTCCCATTCACCTGCAATCTGTTGTTGCGAAATTTTTTGCCCCGCGTCACCTGCATATCTTTGTGGTGAGACAACAGGCCAGCCGTCAGGTGTGAAAAAAAGCTCCCTTATATGCAGTACCATCAGGTGATTTCCCGGAGATAAACGTCCCTGGTGTGCCATGAAGTATCGCCCCTCCTCCGTGGCCAGGATGCCGCAGTGTCCCGTGCCCGCCCATCCGGGATGATTGTCAAACTGGTAGGGTGCAACAATGACCGGGAAGTTGTTGGTAGTGTCATTCAGGTTCTTCCCGGAAAAGTCAAGAAAGGGTCCCTGCGGAGTGTCTGATCGTCCCACACGGATATTGTAGGTGGTCATCAGCGGATCATAGGAGACAAATAGATAGTATTTCTTCAGTTCGGCATTGTAAATGATTTCCGGTGCTTCAAGGTTGTCTTTCCGGTAATTGGCCCTTCGTGCAATCAGATGACCCTGGTCATCTTTTTCCATGGTTAATCCTGTTTCCGGATCAAGCTCAACGCAATATAATCCTCCGAAATAGGATCCGTAGTGCATCCAGATCCTGCCGTTATCCGGATCTTGAATTGGCGTTCATGGGTGTCTGGCTGTTGCTTTTCACTACAGGCCCTTTTTGTTCCCATGGTCCTTCCGGAGATCCGGATTCGGCCAGGCCAATCCAGGATGATTTTTTACCAAATGCCGATACACTGTAGTAAAGCCTGTATCTGTCACCCTGTTTCATCACATAGGGTGCCCAGATGTTGGTGGCTCCTCTCCCTGCATTGTTGGCATGCACCCAGTCAACAGCCTCTTTTGGGATATCAGGGAAAGCCCATCCTACAAACTCCCAATGAACAAGGTCTTTCGACTTCCTTATCTGAATGTTTCCCAGGGGAACATTCTTTTCCCTGGCTATCTCTGCATTTTCCGCGAAGATTGCATCGGTGGAATAGATGTAGAAATCATCACCAAACTTTTTAATTGCCGGATCATGTACATTGTAAGTGCCCCACTCTTTATAATGTTCCATTGATGAGAGATGTGTGTAGTCATCAACCCATGGGTTCGGTTGCTCCCCTGGAATGGTCGATTGTACTTGTTTGCAGGAGCACAAAAAAAGTGACAGGGAGAGAATAAGGAAACTGAATTGCAGTCGACAGATGTTTTTTCTCACGGTGTTTTTTTTAGTGTTATTATTCAACTACAAACAAAATGTTATTTTTTAATGAAAAGGTAGAGAAATGAACACAGATGGTGGATTAATTGAATAATTCCCTAAAACAGTTCTATTTTAACTTATTTAGTATGAAAATTATTTTACTTTTGTGATTATTGAGAGGGTATCATGAAAAGGAATACTTTATATTTTATTGTCATTTTATTACTTCATTCTGTTTTACTAAGTGCACAGAAATTTTCCGGTGACGAGTATAACATACAGTTTGTCACGATGGATGATGGATTGATGCATCATTATATAGATGATATCTACAAAGACGGTACCGGTTATCTCTGGTTCTCGACAGGAGGCGGACTCTCCCGGTATGACGGGTACAAGTTCACGCATTATAATATGAACTCTGCTCCTGTAGCTATAAAAGGAAATTTTGTCCACAAAGTGTGCGAAGATGATTTCAACAGGCTGTGGATTGCTTCGGAAGGTGGTTTGGATGTGCTGGACCTGAGGAAGCATCAAAATGTAGATCTGTTTTCAGGAGTGGATTCACTCAACTTATCTTTTCCTGACAATTCGGTGGTCAATATTCTTAAAGATGCAAACGGTGATATCTGGTTGTATTCCACCAAAATATATAAGATTCAACTTTCCGAAGAGGGTGACATACAAGATATTCTCCTATATGAAGATAATCTGCAGGGTGAACTTTTTGTGGCGCTGTCCGATATCGACAACGACGGCAATGTGTGGGCAGGCTTCAACAACCAAATATACAAGTTGTTCCCTTCGGAGGATAACAGGCTTAAAGCGTTTCCCCTATCTAATAAGTTGAATTTCGAAGCCAAAACCATGTTCATGAAGTTCCTGCTCAAGGAGAATGATGTCTGGATAGGTACTGACCGTGGTCTGTACAGGTATTACAGGAACGAAGATGTATTGAAGGTATACCGGAGCCGGGCGGATGATCCTCACTCTCTGTCGCATGATTATGTCTCTGAACTGGTGTTGACAGATTCAAAACAGCTTGTAGCAGGCACGCTGAAAGGGATAAACATCTATAATCCCTCATCCGATGCTTTCGATCAGATAGTTGCAGGGCATGCTTCAGAGGGGTACGGGTTGAACAGCAATTTTATCAATGCCGTTTTTTACGAAGAGGGGATACTATGGTTGGGTACCGAAACGGGAGGAATCAATAAGTTGTCACCCAGGAATGCATTTATCAGGAACTATACTCATGACAAAAATGTGGAGGGCTCCATTTCCCGGAACCCGGTAAATGCCATCCTGGAAGATGAGGATGAAAATCTCTGGATAGGAACGGTTGAGGGAGGTTTAAACCTGAAGGGAAAAGGGGAGGAGCGATTCACCCATTACACCGCTTCCTCTTCAACACATTTGAGTCACAATTCTGTAAGTGCCTTTAGCGTGGATGATGAGGGGCGGTTATGGGCCGGTACCTGGGGCTTTGGTATTACCCTGCTCGATATTGCTCATCCCGGGAAAGGGCCGGTGAAGTACATCCATACCGGTCAGTACCCCCAATTCCTGGTCGATTTCATCGGGACACTCTCTTACGACAGGCATAATAATGCCATGTGGATCGGTACGAACCAGGGACTCTTCTACTACGATATCGAAAATGACAGCTTGCAAAAACCCTTCCATGACAACATGTCGGATCATATCAACGGAATCATCGGATCGGTGATCGACGGCGACAACCAGCTATGGATGGGTTGTGCGGAAGGGGTATATCTCGTTGACCTGAACCGGCAGGAGGGTCACCCTTTTTCATATGTTCACCTGAAGTATAAGCTTGACAATCCCCAGTCGAAGCTGATTGAGCGGATCACAAGCTTCTGCATTGATTCCGAGGGCGTTTTGTGGCTGGGTAGCGACGGCTTTGGCATCTACAAGCGCATTGTCAATAATGACGGGTCATATGATTTTAAGTCATACACAACCTCCGACGGGATGGCCAACAACAATGTAAAGGGGCTTCTGGAGGATGAGATGGGTAATCTGTGGATAAGCACGAATAACGGGTTGTCCTGTTACAACAAACAAAACAACAGTTTTACCAATTATTACGAGGAAGATGGGCTTGCCTCCAGTCAGTTTTACTGGAACGCATACGCTAAGGCGAAGAGTGGATTGCTCTATTTTGGTACCCTGGACGGACTGGTGGCTGTTGATCCTGAGATGATCACCACGAATACTGTTCAATACAGGGTTATACTGACCGATTTCTACGTGAATAATGAAAGAGTTAACCCGGGCAAAATCATCAGTAAGGATATCTCAGTGGCAGATGAGATTATCCTGCACGAGAAGACAAGATCATTCTCGATCGATTTCTCTGCCCTTAATTACCGTGTGATAAGTAATTATGTCTATGCCTATCGCCTGGAGGGATATGACGGCAACTGGATTGAACTGGAGAAAAACGCCCATACGGTAACCTATATGAACCTGCCGGCCGGCAATTATCAGTTTCAGGTCAAGTATGCTCCAAAAGACCGGTTGGATACAGGAGCGGTGACACAAATCAATATCAGGATCAAACCCTATTTCTATAAAACAAACTGGTTCATCTCCCTGATGCTCCTCTTGGGAATACTCACGATCATCATGCTCCATTACTGGCGAATCAGGTCCTATGAACATCAGCAGAAGGTGCTGAAGCAAATTGTGGATGACCGCACCGAAGAGATTGAAAAGCAGAAGGGTGTCCTGACGGTACAGAAAAATGAACTCTCTCAGCGCAACCAGCTCTTAAGTGAACAGAATGAGAAGATCACCCGGCAGAAAGAACAGTTGGTGGAGATGTCGCAAAAAATGCGGAAGATGACTACGGAGCGACTCGACTTTTTTACCAATGTTTCACATGAATTTCGTACTCCCATCACTTTGATCGTGGGGCCTGTGGAGAGGGCGCTCAAGTTAAGCACCAATCCCTACGTGGTTGAACAGTTACATTTTGTCGAAAGGAATTCGAAATATCTGCTGACACTTATCAATCAGTTGATGGATTTTCGTAAGATTGAATCCAACAAGCTGGAAGTGACCTACAGGAAAGGTGATTTTCAGGATTTCATTGAGTCGGTGATCTCTCCATTCGATTTTCAGGCGGGTGACAGGGATATTCAGTTGTTGAGGAGGTATGATCTGGCAAATCCCGACTTTTATTTCGATGATGAAGGGATACGCAAGATCATGACCAACCTGTTATCCAACGCCATCAAATACACTCCCAACAATGGGGTGATCACCGTCTACATGAAATCATTCAGGGAGAGTGCAACCATCAGTGAAAAGCTGTACATCTCTGTGAAGGACAGCGGTACAGGTATCCCTGAGGAGGATCAGGAGAAGGTTTTCAGGCGTTTTTATCAGTCACGGAACCATCTTATATATCCTGTGCACGGACAGAGTGGTACTGGAATAGGTCTCTATCTGACCAAACAAGTGGTGGAGGCACTTGGAGGAAATATCTGGATAAAGAACAACAAAAAAGCGGGCTCTTCCTTCCGGATTATATTGCCGCTGCACTCCATGAACCCACAGTCACAGGTGCCGCAGGTTGTAAAACGTTCCAACAACGATGAGGGCAACTTCAATGTGCAAAATCTCAGGGAATGGCAAAAGGATAGACTCACCTTTCTGGTTGTGGAAGATAACAGAGATATGTGTCGCTATGTCTGTTCCATTTTGTCTCCCCATTACAATACACTTGAGGCCGACAATGGGGTGGAGGCATATGAGATACTGGAGCACTACAACGTGGATTTCATTATCAGTGATCTGATGATGCCTGAGATGGATGGTCTTGCACTCTCGAAGAAGGTGAAGGAGAATTTCACCCTGTCGCACATTCCATTCTTGATGCTCACGGCAAAAACATCGGAGAAAGCACGTACCGACAGTTACCGGATGGGGGTTGACTCCTATATCGTGAAACCATTCGATGAAAACATGCTTCTCACCCGTATCCGTAATATTCTGGAAACGCGTGAGAGATATCAGCACAAGTTTTTCGATGAGATGTCGGTAGATACTCTGGAAATCAGCGAAGAGTCGAATGATAAAAAATTCATGGACAAGGTGCTGGAGATGGTGAAAGAGAACTATCAAAACTCCAATTTCGAAGTAACCGATTTTGCTGAGAACATGGGAGTGAGTAAGTCACTTTTAAACAAAAAACTGAAGGCCCTGAGCGGAAAATCGGTTGGTGAGTTTATCCGGATATACAGGCTGAATCTCGCTTATAACATGATCCTTCAGAATAAAAAAACAAAAAATAAAAACATTGCTGATATTGCCTATGAGGTGGGATTCAATGATCCGAAATATTTCACCCGTTGTTTCTCAAGACAATTCAATATCACTCCCAGTAAATTGCTTGAAAGGTAATTTGGATTGATGATGCCAACCGTTTGTGCCACGGTGATTTATTTTTTCTTACCACAGTACGTTTTCGTATTTGTGTAGCCTGTGTAAACGATGGTATGCTTGCGGGGTGTTGCTTCCCAATCGACTTCGCGACGGAGATATAGTTTTACGTTATTGGCTGTCAACACTCCTTTGGTAGCATCGTAGCTCCAGGAGCCACCTTTCCAGGGTCCAGCGGTAATCATGTGATTGGTGCTTAAAGTCATCGTAACCGATTCTTTTTGTTTCGCGTAGCTATAACTCAGGTCGATATGTTCCCAATCACCTGTCAACTCACTCTCTTCGACAGGGATCGAAGGAACAGCACCATATCGTTCGGGCATGACCATAGGCCAGCCGTCGGTTGTCCAACTGATGGCACGAACATGCCCCATCATGATGGCATTACTTACATTGATGCCCGGTACATCTTTGGGCATACGTCCTTGCGAAACGTAATACCAATTGCCCTTACGATCATTGAAAATAGCGCAGTGAGAAAGTCCCACCCATCCGTAGCTGTTCATGAACCTGTAAGGATGAGTAACCACCGGAAGGATCTCATTCGCCGTCAGCGCTGGTTGTCCGTCAATCCCCAGATAAGGACCGTCAATTTTTCGAGACCTGGCCACACGTGTATTATAGGCAACTGATAATTCATCGTAGGCAAGAAACAGATAGTAGTAATCCGTTTCAGGATTATAGATGATTTCCGGCCCTTCAGACCCCTGCCAGCGGCTTGCGCCCCGTTTGGCTATCCGCTTTCCGTAAGGAGAATTTTCCTGTATGTTCCAGGGTTCGCTTAGCGTAGCGAGTGGTTTTCCGTTTTCCGGTTCAACTTGCAGGGTAACAATGCCACTGTGCCAGGAACCATACGTAAGCCAGTGTTCTCCCTCTTTTGTGATGGTATAGGTGGGATCTATCGCGTTGTATAGGAAGTAGGCGTTCCAATCGCCGGTGGATGATCGATACCAATCGTTCATTCCCTTGTCGGACGCTGAGCACACGACGAATCCTTTATCCTCCCATTTATTACTTGCCGGATCGGTGGTTTCAGCCATGCCGATAAAAGCGCGCTCTGTCCAGGAGTTGTCAAAATCAGCGACAGTATTCAATTTTCCCGTCTTGATGTAATTATCAATTATGATAGAGTAATACATACGGTATCTGCCGTTGCCTAAATTACGTGCTACGGGCGCCCAATAGCCATAGGAAGGATTCTCTATCGGAGGAAGCCCCTGTATAGTACGATATTCGTTTAACTTGCTCTTCACCCAGTTGGGCGCCACTTCCATGGTACCACCTAAATACTCCCAGTCAACTAAATTCTTCGAGCGTCGTGCGTGGAAATGCCCGTGTCCGGCATGCGCGTTACCATATGAGGCATCGGTCTGGTACATATAAAAATAACCGTCGTCAGCAAGCATTACTGTCGGGTCGTGCAAATTGGCAAGGTTCCACAAAGAGCGTTGCGACCAATCGCTGATATTTGTGTAATTGTCGTTATAAGAGGGAGGCACGAAAACGTCTAGCTCATTTGGTGTATCATCAGGAGGATTTGCAGGTGTATCGTCACCGGTACATGCCCAAACGAACATGAGACTTAACAAGAGAAGGATATAATTGAAAAAGTGTCGCATCTGAAATGTATAGAAAGAGGCTGACTCTAAGGTGAGACAGCCTCTTAAGGTTTTCTAAATGTCCTCTTCTTCGGTTCCCTGGTCTGAAAGTTCCCAACCTGGGTTCTGCCCCAGATTCGGAGCTCTCTTCGTTTCGGAATCGGGAATAGGAATATAGTAATTCTTTGGACTGTTAAAGACTAACCTGGGGCGTTTCTCCGCAGGCCCGTACATGAACGACGGGTTGTCGGCATCGGTCACCGTCACCCCATACAGATGATAATATTGTTGACTGTACGGCTTGTTTGTTTCACTGGCGGGTGTCTGATCGGCATACACCATCCAGCGACGTGTGTCAAAGAAACGATGGTCTTCAAAACAAAGTTCTATACGACGTTCATTACGAATACGGTCACGAAACTGTTCCTTGCTCATTCCCGAGTATGCAGGCATCCCAACGCGGGCACGTACTTGATTTACATACTGATAAGCCTGTTCAGGTCCTTGCGCCTCGTTTATCGCTTCTGCTGCATTGAGCAGGATCTCTGCATAGCGGAAGAGTGGCCAGGCATGGGCGGGAGTACTGGGATTGGTAAAAGAGATATTATGTACGAACTTCTTGGGATAGTAACCTGTCAGGGTTCCACCGTGTAATGACTGATAATCCTTACCATTGGGTGAAGTAACATCTACCGGTCGTTCTTCTTCTTCCTGCCTGTCTCCCCAGAGGGATCCATGATGCAGAATGGTTTGTTTCAGACGAGGATCGCGATCCGCGTAAGGATTCTGATCATCGTAACCCGAAGCCGGATCGTGGATAGGCAGTCCGCTTTTCATTTCATAACTATCAATCAGATTTTGCGTGGGGCTGGTACGTCCTACAGCGGTAATGGTACCGCTAAAACCACTTGGCGCCATTTCAGTTTCTATCACGGTGGTATTCCATACCGACCGGCAGAGAATAAATTCGTTGTTATATACAGGGCTTGTCACGAAACACTCGTAATAGTTGTTGTTCGTATTGTTGTTTGCGTCTTTGTATAACAGATAAGGGTTGCCTTGTGTTGAGTTCTTCGTGATGAAATCACGTGCTGCCTGAGCCGCCTCCGACCAGTAGGATACGTCATTGGACGAATTGTTCAGCTTAGAGGCACGATATAGCAGGGCTCTTGACTTCAGGGCATAAGCCACGGCACCGCTCACCCGTCCCCAGTTCTCGGTTTCGTTGCCATAACGGAACGGTAACACGTCTTTTACCATATCGCATTGATCGGCTATCCACTTCAATGCCTCAGCAGGTGGGGTACGTTCCATATTCATCTGCTCGGAGTTGCTCAAGTCGAAAACGATGGGAATTCCCTCTTCATCTTCACCAATGATTGGGGAAGCGCCAAACCAGGCAACGATTTGGAAATGAAAAATAGCGCGCAATAGCCTGGCTTCCGCCATATTGCGGTCATACAGGCGATTGTCATCTCCCGCTTTTACCGTATTACCGATAACCGGTTCGCGGGCATTCTTCATGAACTGGTTTGTCTTACGGATACCATATGTATTTGTGTTCCAGAAATTCATGAACGGGTGATCAAGGGCGGAATATCCGTCGGTCAGTACACTGTTGTAGTAGTGTACGTCCCAGAAAGAGACAGCATTGTCTGTCATGCAATCGCGCGATGCGCCCAGGAATTGGGGGTTGCTGAAACCCGAGAAACCATCCGGTAAACTGACATAAATATTGGCCAGAAATCCGCGCGTATTTTCTTTGTTCCCAAAAACCTGCTCTTCTGACATTGAGAGGTCGAACTCCTTGTCCAGGAAGTCTGAGCATGAAGAAATACCTATGATTAGCAGAGCTGTTGAAAATAATAATATAATCTTATTCATCATTTTGTGTGTTTAAGTTAGAAACTCGCATTTATCCCAAATGTGAATGAACTTGTTTTAGGATACCACCAAACGTAGCTCATCGGCTTTTCGGGGTCTGTGCCATCGGGCAATTGACTCCATGTTGTCAGATTGTAACCGCTGAAGTAGATACGGCATTTCGTCAGATTCACCTTGGAGATGAGCTGCAAAGGCAGAGAGTAACCCACCTCTACATTACGTAGCGAAAGGAAGTTGCCATTCTTAATCCAGATGTCGTTCATATAGGTACTTGTACTTCGTTCACTGTCAATCGCGCTATAACCGCCCCAGGTAGGTCTCGGATAGGTAGCATTGATATTTCTCGGGTCGGCAGGATCGTCGGTATAGTACCCCCACGCCTTGGTCACCTCGTGCGTTCCCATATTACTCCAACCGGAGAAACTGATGGAGGGTGACAGGAATGCTGAGCGATTTAAATAGCCTGTGAGTATCATTCTGGCATCGAAACCCTTCCATGAGAAACCTAGATTTACCGAAGGAATGAGTTGCGGGATAATGGTATATCCCGATGGAGTCATGTCATTTGCATCTATCTTGCGGTCACCGTCAAGGTCTTTGAACACCGCTGTACCCAAGGTTTGTCCTGTTCCGGAAGCGGTATGGTATGGATACTTGTCAGGGTTGTCGATCGCATCCTGATGGCTGATGGCAACCTTGTCAGCTTCGCTTGCCCATCCCACGAAGTGATACATGTTCCAACCCCCGATACTGTTCGTGAAAGCACCTTCATAAAGTTCGGCAACATGGGTGTAGTCGAAAATTGGTTTGCCGGTTTTACGTTGCCACTCCACGTTAGGGTCTAACTCATCCATTTCGGTGATTTTGTTTTCATTCATCGATAGCATGAATTCGACGTTATAGTGGAAATCACTAACTTTATTCTGATGACCTAACATAAGTTCAAACCCTCTGCTCTCTGCCTTACCATAAGAATCTTGTGGTGCAGTGACACCCAAAAGGATGGGTACCGTGGCACGTGTTACCAAAATATTGGAGCGCCACTCTTTGAAAGCGTCTACTGATCCGTAAAGTTTGCGATTAAAGAAGTCGAAGTCAAGCCCGATATTGGCCATATCTGAAATTTCCCACTTGCTGTTGTAGTTGCCGGCAGCCGATTCAGTGATGCCGCTGATAGACGACTGTGAAGTACCGAAGTTGTAACCTGTTCCCGAATCGAATGTTCCCTGATAGGGATAACGTCTGACTCCGGTGTTGGACTGTCCGGCGCGTCCTAACGAAGCGCGTAGTTTCAGCAGATTGATGTTCTTATGTTTCAACCATTCTTCTTCGGAAGCCACCCAACCGATAGATGCTCCGGGGAAAGTACCGAACTGTTGTCCGGGAGCGAAATTGTCGTTGCCCATGTGGGAAATATTTCCTGATAGGATATACTTATTGTCGTATATGTAGTTTGCCTGCGCGTTGTAGGAGAGGAAACGGTTAGAAGATTGTGATCCATGCGTCAGATTTTGGTAGGAGCGGACAAAAGCCTGTGCGTTAACGGCATGTTTGTCGAATCTCCGGTCGTAACTCAACCCGAAGCGTGTGTTTACGTTGTAGTAATACTCACGCGGCGTGGTCGACGGATTGGTCAGCGCGCTGTACACTGAGTATTGAGTCAATGTATATTCACTTGGATCTGTAACAGTATTCGACGTATAGTTGTAATTGTAGGAATTCACATTGTTTGACTGCTGTGCCATAAAAGTCTCATATGAGTCGAAGCTGACCGTAGCGTTAGCTTTCAGGCCGGAAACGAGGTCGCCCAGGTCGCCTGTCACGTTCACGGTGCTGTACACATTACGACGGCGATTTTTATTTATCCCCGACGAAGCGAGCAAACGGCCTGCATTTTGAGCCGACGATGACGAATAGATTTGTCCGCCCGGTGCATATACAGGTTCCATGGGATTGCCTTCCACAGCACCAAAGGTTACAATATCGAACACGCCCCTCAGCGGTTGGGAGATGTGGTCGATACGTCCACCCAGGTCTAACGATACATTCAGATATTTGTTGACGTCTATATCAATGTTCGAGCGGAGATTGAAGCGGTCCAACATATGTTGTGTGCTGAATCCGGGATTATATTCCGTCCACTTGTCGTTCCACATCCCTTCATGACGCAGGTGGGTAAAGGCCACGAAATAACGGGTGTTCTTGTTGCCCCCGCTAACCGTCAGATTGGTGCGATTCATCGGGGCGCGTTCACGATACAATTCATCAAACCAGTTGGTGCTGAAATACTTGTATTGGTCAATCCCTTCCAGCTTCTCTCCGTTGCTCACCCTGCGATACTTCTCAATCTGGTCACTTGTGTACATCGGATCATTACCGCTCAGATAACGCACCTGGTTACGCGTCAGTGTCATATTGTAAGAGTTCTGGACTTCCATCTTGCCGCTCAGTGTCTGATATCCGAATTCCTGTGTGAAATCGATCTTCGTCTTACCGGCCTGCCCACGTTTGGTTGTGACCATGATGACTCCGTTCGCTCCCCGCATACCGTAGATAGCTGTTGAAGCTGCATCTTTCAGTATGGTAATGTTTTCAATCGGATAAGCGTCGAGGAATGAGAGGTCTCGTTCTACGTCGTCGACGATGACCAGCGGTGCACGCGCACTCTTGTTCATCGTGCGCAAACCGCGAATATAGATTGCCGATTCCGTCCACCCCGGTTCACTTGCCCACTCGTAGGTGGAGACACCTGTAACCGTTGATGTAAACGCGTTCTGTAATACAGTGATCGGGTGTTTCTTCAATTCATCACCTGTAACCACCGATGTAGCATCGGTGATAAACCGGTCTTCTTTCCTTCCGAAAGGTACCGGCATCGTGAAGGTGTGGTCATTTACTTCCGTTTGCATCACGACAGTGAAATTGTCCCTGAATTCTGCTTTAACCGATGCATCGACAAATCCAACAGCAGTCAAATAAAGTTCATCGTTCTCATTGACCTCTATCAGATTAAAAATACCGTCGACATCCGATAATGCTATCCGACTCGACTCGGATACATTGACTAAAGCACCGGAAACAGGTTCACCCATTGCGTCAACGACGCGGCCCTTCAAGGTTTTCCCCTCTTGTGCATGAAGGGTAGCGACCGCAATAAGGAGTAAAATGCCCACAAACAGAAATTTCCCTATTCCTGCCGGTTTATTTATTAATCTAGTATTCATACTTATTTGATTTAAGAGTTACCAACCCGGATTGTTTTCAATATTTGTCTTCCATACCTCCGCTTCTGGTATCGGATAAAGGTACATTTTCTGATCAAATGGACGCGTTTGAACCATTTTACGTGCAATAGCACCGCCTGTTTCTACTTCCACTCCATAGATGGGGCGGGATAATGCTTCAACGGCTACATTCCAACGGCGTACATCCCACATCCGATGTTCTTCAAAGGCAAGCTCTACGGTCCGTTCCTTACGGATAAAGTTACGCAAGGCTTCCTTCGTGGTTAAATCGGTTCGGGAAGTGACGTTGCCGGTGATGCCTCCGCGATGACGAATTTCGTCTAATGCGTCGTACACTTCCTGGGTGGGACCATTCGCCTCGTTCATCGCTTCGGCATAGTTCAGCAAAACCTCTGCATAACGCATGATGATCCAGTTGCGGTAGCTTCTGCCGGAATGCACGTTGCTCAATACGTTTTCAGGTATATACTTGCGTACATAGTAACCGGTAGGCGTTGCGTTAGCGTTTCCTACGGGATTGTCCCGTTGTCCTTTGATTACATTGATGATGCCATTCCCCCATGATACGCCATGAAAGAGCACGGTTGAAGCCAAACGAGGATCGCGATTTTCCCACATATCCTGGTCGCTGTAGCCGCTAACGATATTGACGGAAGGTGTGAGTGTGCCGCTATAAACCGGAGCGCCGGTAGCGTCATATTGTGTGAAAGGAGAGGAGCCGTCGGCCATATCGTACATGTCGATCAGGTTTTGTGAGGGACAAAGACCTCCGTTTCCTCCCTCACCTACCGGTGTATCATTTGATATAGCACTCCACCCGATTTGAACACTATTTCTGAAGATAATGGTTTCGGTATTGTTTCCCTGATAGGTGGTGCGGAGAATGGCATTTGTGTATGCCGTTCCGGTTGCATCCGATGTTTTAAACAGGGAATAGTTGCTTCCGTAAGTATCAATGAAACTTTTCGAGGCGGTTGACGCGTCGGCCCATGTTACTCCCGACTCACCGCTAAAGCGCGGACTGGCCATGTACAACATGATACGCGAATACAACGCACGTGCCATGGGTTGACTGATACGTCCGGCATTGGCTGCTTTCGCACCGTCTTCATAATTCATCAAGCCGGCTTCACATTCCGATAGTTCACTTAAAATGAAATCAACAACATATTCTTTAATGGAAGGACGTGTTGAATAGCCTGTCAGCAGATCTCCATCAGGATCAAGCACCTCTTTAACGATTGGAGTAGGACCGTAGGACTTGAACAATTCCCAATAGAAATATGCACGCAGGAAACGAGCTTCCGAAACGAAGTTCGCCTTGTCGATAATATATTTTTCGTCCGAATCGGTCGGATCCTTGGGTACATCTTCGATGTATTCGAGCGTCATATTGCATTTACGAATGCCACGATAGAAATGCTCCCAGGTTTCGATCAATTCGGGAGATCCCGTTCCTCCGTAATAGTTGCCAATATTGAAAGAAAGTTTCACACCACCGGAGAAACTGGTCTCGGCCAGATCAGTGGTAGCGTCCAACCAGGTGGAGTTAATACGACCGGCACCATTACGGAAGAAATTATAGGTGTCTAAATGTTGTTGCCTGGCTGTATTCCAGTCGCTGAACACCTGGTCTTTTGTCAATTCGTTACTGGGTTGTTTATCAAGAAAATCGCCAAACATATCTTCACATGAGGTAAACAGCAATCCAATTGTTATACATATGAATGCTACGTATATAATAGTTTTTTTCATCTCCATTGTTGTTAGAATTTAACGTTTACTCCAAAGTTCAATGTCTGCATAATCGGATATCTGTTTGATCCGTTGCTTTCAGGGTCACTCAGATCGTTCAGATGATCCCAGGTGATTAGATTGTTGCCATTGACATAAAGACGACAATCGCTCATGCCTGCCACACTTGTCCATTTTCTCGGCAGTGTGTAGCTAAGTTCTACATTTTTCAGGCGAACAAAAGCGCCGTTCATTAAGAAGAACGAGTTTACGCGTTGATTATGATTCCCGAAATTGTCGTAGTGGAGCAAAGGAAAAGTAGCGGAGGCAAGATTCTGGGATTCCGTCAATGCCGGGTCCCATCTGCCAAAATGATGCTCTTTTACCTTACCTCCATTCACAAAAGCGTATTGTGCTTCCGCGTCGAAATAGCGGCTTACTTTGCTGACACCCTGGAACATGACGCTGATACCCCATCCTTTATAGTCGGCACCTAACGATACTGAATAGGTGTTTTCCGGAATATTGCTATAACCGATAAATGTCTCATCGCGTTCATCGATAAATCCGTCCTTGTTCATATCCCTGTATTTCAAGTCACCTGCCTGAACTGTTCCGAAGGTAGAAACAGGGAAATCGGGATTGGCCAGATCTGCCGCCGTGACAAATTCTTCACTGATCAATCCGTAGTATTGATTGATCGGATGTCCTTCACGTTTGCGGTAATCTATCTTCAGGTCAGGCTCATCCATATTCAAAATTTCATTTTTGGCGTGTGTGAAAGAAAAGCCAACCGTGTAATTGAAATCATTCCCTATTCTATTATAATGTTTCAGGTCTATTTCATAACCGGCGTTCTTGGTCTCTCCCAGGTTACCTGCGGCCATCCAGACGCCCACCCAATCGGGACGTGTCTGGAAAGAGGTCAGGATGTCCTTTCTACGTTCATAGAAGATATCGGCCGTTCCAGTCAATAAACCATTCATTATGCCGAATTCAACACCGAGGTTGTATTTATTGGCCCGTTCCCAGGTTACGGCGTAGTTGGGATACTGACTTTCATAGATACCTGTCACACCAGTCTGTCCGAAGTAGTAATCATTGGATATCTGTGCCCATTTCTCTTCGTAAAGGAAGCGTTGCTGAACACCGTTTACCATATATACATCATTACCTACCTGTCCGTAAGAGGTGCGTATCTTGAGGTTGTCCAACCACTCCCGCGTGCTCTCCATGAATGATTCGTTATTGAGACGCCATCCCAACGAAAATGAAGGGAAGAAACCGAAACGGCGGCCTTTCATGAAGTTTTCCGAACCGTTGTAACCGGCATTGAATTCAGCCAGATAACGTTCATCATAACCGTAGGTAACACGGCCTACCAATCCCTGATAACGCTTTGCGAGATCGGCTTGAAAACGGTAGTCGTTCTGGTTGTAAAGCATCATAGCCGTTATGTCGTGCTGACCGAATTGACGTGCATAGTTCAGCTGTGCTTCCATATAGAGTTTATAGGTGGTGCTCTGGTTGTTACCAGCGTATTCTAACTCGGTGTCACTGTTGAACTGATTGTAAGCGGTGAGAGATTGATAGTTTGCTTTGTCGTTCAGTTCGTAGGTTGCAAAGTCAGCGGTAAACCGGCGCATGTAGTACGAGTCATAGTCGAATGAGAGCATAGCCTTGGCTGATAATCCTTCCGTGAGCCAATTCATCTTATAGTCCACGATGAAGTTGGTTTCATTAATCGTATTGGTGGCACGATAGAAACCTCCCTTGGCAAGGCGCGCAGCAATGTTATTCTGATATTGAGAACTACCTCCGTAGAGAATTACCTCACGTTCGCCTTCCGTCACTGTGTAATTCACCGGAAAGAGCCAGCCGGGAGTATGGTTTAACTCGTAGAAAACCTCATTTGCATTCGCGTTCGGACCGTTACGTTCTTCGAAACGGGTACCGAAGTTCACCGACATGGTCATATCTTTGGTCAAAAACAAGTCCATATTGCCACGGAAACCAAACCGGCGATAGCTGGTGTTTGACTTATTGCCGAACTTGTCGGTACTCAGGTTTTTATAGAGACCATCCTGATCATAATATTCTCCCGACGCGTAGTAGCGCATACGTTGCGAACCTCCCTGCACACTAAGGTTGTAACGCTGTGCAGGTGCATAATTTTTCAGGGTAGTATCATACCAGTCAACATTCGGATAGAGCAGGGCATCCACGCCTGACAGTTCCCCGTTAGAAGATTTCCTGAACATTTCCAAATCGGAGGCAGAATATTGAGAAAGCAGGCCATCGTTAGCCAGGGCTTCTTCAAGCAGGACAACCGAGTTATAGGAATTCAGAAACGAATCGTTTCGTGTAGGTGTCTGATACTGCCAGTTGGCTGTAAGACTGACAACCGGTTTTTGATCTTTCCCCCGCTTGGTGGTAATCAGCATGACGCCATTTGCGCCTCGCACACCATAGACAGCGGTTGCCGAAGCATCTTTCAAAACCGAGATCGATTCAATATCGTCCGGAGCAATTTGGGAGAATTGACGCTCCACACCATCTACAAGCACCAGGGGCTGCCCGTTGCCTGCAAAAGTGGCTATTCCGCGAATGTAAATTGAAACATCGTCAGCACCCGGTGCTCCGGATGATTGTGTCGTAAACACACCCGGGATCTTACCGACGATCGCCTGTGACACGTTAGCTGCCGGCGATTTTATCAGGTCTTTATTGGATACTTGCGAGATGGCACCAACCACACTTTCCTTTTTCTGTCCGCCATAGCCCACTACTACCACCTCCTCCAGCAACTCCATATCTTCCTCCAGGGTGATGGAGAACGTTCTTTTTCCTGCTACAGGTATGATCTGTGTCCGATACCCCACGAATGATATTTGCAATTCCGATGCATCACTGTTCACAGTGAACGTGAAGTTACCATCTATATCTGTAGCAACACCATTGACTGTTCCTACTTCCTGTACTGTAGCTCCAATGGCGGCTTCACCGTCCACAGTGCGTACCACACCACTCACCGTTTTCTGTTGGGCGTAGATATTGAACTGAAATGATAGCAGCAATAAAAGCAACAGCAATCGGAAAGTTGAATTTCTCAATACTATTATTTTCATTTTATTGTTTTTCATAGATAGAATTATTTAATGTATGGATAGGTAGATATTGAAATGAAGTCCAAATGTGAACTATCTGGTGTGAAACAGCTGCCTAACGGTCCGGTCGGGAATTCGTCATGGAAAATTGAGTAATCCATTGTGTCACCCATAACCGTAGTTACTTTAACGATTATATCCAAGCGTGTATCTATTCGACGTATCGTTAAATCAACAAATGCACCCTGCATATCTTCAATGAATGTGTCAAAGTTGAAATTATGCGAGATGTTCTCGCCCACATAGTAAGTACCCCAGCCATAAGCGTCGGAGCGAAGTACCAAATATTCAGCCACACCTTCTGATCCGATAGCAATACCATTGGTCAGCACAAGTACCCAATTGTTCCAGTTTGTACCTCCGGTACCATAGTTGTAGAACTGGTACTTGATCGCGCCGTTTCCATCGAACGTTTTTAAATCTGAGTGAATAGTCCACCAAACGCTCGAATTATCGACAGCACCAAACGTGTTCTTGCCTTTCTCGTAGAGGGTGCCGGTATATACTTCCTTGGCATCGATTTCAATATAAGACTTTTCAACTGTCAGGAACGCGCCCCAATCACCTTTCACTCCTTCCTGGGAGTAGGTATAGGTATATTTCTTGCCGGTAGTGGTAGTAGTGATAGCTGTCATTTCCAGGCGTCCGTCCATGGTTTTCAGTGTCAGATCCACCGTAGCGCCATTCATATCGGCAACGAAATTATCAAAATTGTAATCTTGTTGTATGTTGTCTGCATTGTAATTGGCCGAACCCCAGCCATATGCATCGGAACGTAATACGAAATGTTCGACATAACCTTCTTCTCCTACTGCCTTGCCATTGGTAACGACAATCAACCAGTTCTCCCAGTTGTTCGCTCCGCCCGAGTTGAAGTTTTTGAACTTATAATTAATAATACCATTTCCAGTAGTATTTACCGCATCCGAGAAAGCGCTCCACCAACCGGTTGAGAAGTCGGTCGCTCCTACCGTTATAAATTCCTGGAACTCTTCAGCCCCGCTGTCTATTACCGGTTTGGCTTGTTCTTTGCCGGTGATTGTATTACGATAGACTATCAAGTCATCCAGCCACCACTCTGCCGGCTGCTGGTTAGAACCGTTACTGATATACATATTGGGTGCAGTTGCCATGAATTGAACGAGTTCTTCCCATGTTGTATAATCTGCTTCGCTATTTGCGACAATCCGCTCAGCCACTTTCACACCGTTAATATGGATGTTATAACCGCTATAGGTGACAGCTACGGCAACATATTGCCATTCTTCTGCCGTGAAGAGAGAGGGTTCTCCCTGGTGCTGTGAATAATCAACACCATTGAAATCAATCTGACCATTTGCTGTGAAGAACATCTTTTGCGAGCCATCTTCATTTTGGAAAGAGAGTAAAGCTCCATCTCCATCTTCTACGGATTGCTTCGCCCAAAAGGTGAACGACACTCCATTTTGTACTTTCACATTGAGAAGTGGATTCGGGATCCTTACATATCCACCGTTGAGGTGGAGCACATTTCCAAGCGAGTCGTCACTTACTATCACGGGCAGTTCTCCTCCTTCATATGTGGAGAGCGTTATTGCCTCAGGGTCTAAATCCTCTTCGAAACTCAAGTTCAAGACTTGCTCAAGTCGTGGATAGACCTGATTCCCGGCGGGAGGGTCAATTAGTCCCCATTGCTCACCGCATGATGAAAAACAAAAGAGAGCCACCAGCATACTGCCGAAAGTGAGTTTATTAATTCTTCTTTTTCTTTTCATGAGTTAAAAACATTAAAGATTAAACAAAACATGAATACAAATGTATACTCTTATCTATGTTACGTGGTGGACTTTTGATTTTTTTAGGTGGACAATATGCTTACTCAAAAAGCTATAGCCGGGGGATGTGTTTTTTTTACTGCTATGGACAAATCAGATGACTTAGAATATATTCACACATGTGTTCACATATTCACTTAAATGATTGTAATTTACGATGTCGAAGGCGGACGAATAAAAAATTGTATATGCCGGAACCGAAAAGAACCTGAATGCTAACTACTGGGTAAAAATACTTAAATTGTCAATATCCGATTCACCAGGTGATAAACAAATAAATAGAGGCCGTCTCATAAAAAAACCATGAGAAGGCTTTTTTTCAAATTCCATTTCCTGTGAATCGCTTAATATGGCGTAAAGCTATATTTATATTTAGCCATAATAAGCTCTTTACATCTTCGGATCTGTTCGAAGGATATTCGAAGGATATTCGAACGATATTCGAAGAAGTAGCAAAGGTAATATATCTATACCTCTATGAATATTACCTTCATCACCTCCCGATTATTCCTTTCACGGATACCAGACAAGGAGGTTTCCCGCCCTTCCTTTTATCGTGAAAAAGAGAGACTGTCTCAATTTTGAGACAGTCTCTTTTTATTCCAATCACAAATTAATCACGTTTATTTTATAAATACCCGGGATTGTTCTCCCATTGTACATCTTTATTGCGTTGAATCTCGCTTAACGGAATGGGTAAGAGCAGGATCCTCGGTGTCAGGCCACTGATGGTTCCTTTGATCGTACTCTCCGTATTCAATTGCGCTCTTTCAATCAAAGTGCCGGTACGCATGAGTGTCATACGACGGTTTTCCTCTGCGAACAGTTCACGGGCACGTTCATCGAGGATGAAATCCATATCAATATCTCCTGCCGAAACTTTTCCAATGTTGGGGTCGTTCGTTTCGATACGGGCTTCACTGAACGCCCTGTCACGAAGGATGTTGATATCAGCGGCTGCACCACTTGCATCTCCGTTTTTCAAACGTGCTTCAGCCCTGAGAAGATAGGTCTCACCCAGGCGCATCATGGGGAAGTCTTTGATACATGTCCATCCCCATCCGTCAGCAGGATCATATGAATCCCATTTTCTGGTATATGGGAACATTGACTCCAGTGTGTCACCGGGTGCGTTGATCACCCTGTCTCCCGTCTTCACGGTCCTCACCTCCACAGCATTGGGTGAGTCGGCAGCAACACGGAACCCGTTGGCGTCAATCCCGATGGTTGCACTCCAGTTGGGAGCATTGTAATGGAACTCACGGGTAATGTTGAATTCAGAATTGCGCATATCACCCTCTTCATACAGCTGATATTTGACCCAGTTGCTGGGACGCATACGTCCATTTCCTCTACCACCGTAAAAGCTCATCATGCCTTCCGTAGGATCATTCACTTCGTAGGCCATTCCCGGCACATTGTGATAGGCAGGAACCCATACACGCCGATGTTGCGGTGCATTGGTGAAACCACCCGTCACGTTCTTCGTGTACTCCAGCTCGAATGTCCAGATGGCTTCCGTGTTTCCCTGCGAACGACGCTGATTGCCGTAGATAAACATATCATTGAAATAATCACCCGGTTTGTTCTGATTCTGATGAACCCCATAGCGACTCTGCACAAGCGATAGTTTCTGACTGTTTATGATGCTGTTAAGGATATGTTCGGCCAGATCGGGTTTGCCAATCCTCAGATATACTTCTCCCAGAGCCTGCATGGCCATATATTTATTAGCCCGGCTCTCCGATACCAGATCGTTGATATCAGGCAGGTTTTCTGATGCATACTTCAGGTCTTCTACGATCTGCTCATTCACCTGAGCCACGGGGGTGCGTTCAAAATCGGTCCTTGCCGATGCGGTGGGTTCTGTCAGTAAAGGTACATCGCCAAAGAGGGTGGCAAGCATGTTGTAGGTGTAACCACGGAAGAATAGTGCTTCTCCTGTCTTTTGGGGATCACCCTCTTCACCGATAGTCTTGAGTGCATTGTTCGCGTTGTTGATAATGCGATAACATTGTGACCACATATAGCTTACACCTGCATTTTCCGCATTCAGGTCTTCATATTTGAAGAAGGGTATCTCTACTCCCTGTATACCACCGGGAGAACAGACGTCTGTACCTACCTGCCATAAGCAGAGCCACCCCTGCTGGTCGGCCCATGTCCACAGCTGGCCGAAGGTATAATGTATCCCTTTCAGTGCGGCTTCTACACCTGCATCATCTGTCAATGTTTCGGGTGCATAGGATGAATAGGGTTTTTCGTTCAGGAAATCATTACTGCAGGAAATCGCATTACATAGAATGGTTATCCCGATTGTCAGATATAATAATTTGCGCTTCATAGTTTTAATGCTATTATAATGTGAGATTAATACCAAATACGAATGATCTGACAGCCGGATAGTTGATATCCCAGTCTTCACTACCGCGTGAGATGTCTCTCTCTTCAGGGTCCCAGCCAATCCAGTCAGTAAAAGTATAGAGGTTACGTCCGCTCACGTAAAGGCTCAATGCCCCAAGTCCCAGATTCTCCACCATGGTTTGGGGAACAGCATAACTCAGTGTGACATCCTTAATGCGGGTGTAGTTGGTTTTCACCGGAAAACTATATCCGTGTGGATTGGAGTTCTTACTTAACGAACGCCATTCGTCGCTCTTGTTTTCAGGTGTCCAGTAACCAATTTCAGCCAGGCTGTTACGTCGTTCCAGCTCGTCTGAGGCCATGCCGATATGTGTATTGTTCCTTATGGCTCCCTGTACGGTTTGAATAAAGAAGCTCAGCGAGAGGTTCTTGTAGGAGAGGGTGTTGGTTAAGCCCCCATTCCACTTAGGGGCTGTCTGTCCCAGTATTTTACGGTCATTATCGTCAATCTTACCATCAGGAGTTCCCTCGGGGCCACTGATATCTGCCAGTTTCACATCACCTGCTTTAGCGATGGGATCCCAGTTGAGATGATCACCTCCGGCAATCTCATCTTCCTGCCAGATGCCCACCTTCTCATAATTACGAATCACGCCAATAGGTTCATCGATAAACCAGCCACTGCCGATATCATCCATACCGTCACCATAGAGTTCCACTATCTTGTTCCTGTTGGCCGAGAAGACAATGGTGGAATTCCATCTGAAATCTCTACTGTCAATATTGACCGTGTTCACCGTAAGCTCAATCCCTCTGTTTTCGGTCTCGCCAATGTTGGCAATAACCTCAGAGAATCCTGATGCACCGGGTAATTTACGGGATAAGAGCAGGTCGTAACTGTTCGATGCATAGAGGTCGAGAGAGCCGTTGATGCGGTTTCTGAGTAAGCCGAAATCAACACCCAGGTTTAGACTTTTCTTGGTCTCCCAGCTCAGGTCGCTGTTCCCCAGTCTGTCAGCCACCATGGCGATATTGGTCTCTCCTCCGAGTGCTATCTGAACATCACGCATGGTGGTGAAGGTTCTGTAAACCTGCACAGCCTCATTTCCGGCTGTACCGTAGGAGAGCCTTAATTTCAGATTGCTGATGGTGTTGTTCTCCCTGAGGAAGTTTTCATTGTGCAGATTCCATCCTGCAGCCACAGAGGGGAAGACACCATATTTCAATCCTTCCGCAAAGACGGAGGAGCCGTCGCGGCGTACGGTGAAGGTGAACAGGTAACGGCTGTCGAATGAATAGTTGAGGCGACCCATCTGAGAGAGTGCCGCATACTTGTCGGCATATGAGGTCACATTGGCACTTGATCCTGCCTGCATTCTGTTCCATCCGAGCTCATCGTTGACGAATCCACGTGCCCTGGAGTAGCTGTCGCTGTATTTCCTCTGTTGTGCGGCATATACAGCCGTCAGATCGAAATGATGCTTTTCGATATCCCGCGCGTAGGTGAGGATATTCTCAACAGTAAAAGCTTCCGTTTCATAATGCCATAACTCAGCTGTGCCCAGCAGGTCATTTGCTACCTTGCCTGCATACTTGTTCTCACGTCGGGGACTATAAGTGAACCCACCATTCAATCTGTATTTCAGGCCCTCCAGGGGCTGCCAGATTTTTCCGAAATCGACATCGGCATGGCCGTTCAGGTTCAAATTATACTCACGCCGTTCATGTTGAGTGAGTGTCGGGAGCAGCGGATTTGACCATAATGTCTCACCGAACATTGGGTAAATCGTGTAGGAACCATCCTCCTCGTACATCCTTCCGTAGGGTGACATCGCCTCTGCATTCAACAGATTGGCACGTCCCCCATCCCTGTTGTGAGATACAATATATGTATTGGATCCCACCTTGAGGTAACTGGTCACATTTGCCTCGATGTTGGTACGGAGAGAGAAACGTTTGTAGTTGTATCCCTTAATAATACCCTTCTGGTCGAGCATGTCACCGGAGATGTAGTAGTTGAAATCATCGGTTCCACCGGAGATGTTCAGGTTATGATTCTGAAGGATACCTGTCTGAGAAACGGCGTCAATCCAATCGGTGATATGTCCGTTCTCGTAGTTATCCACCTCATACTGATACTTGACATTCTCATCATACATCGGTGAGCCGTTGATCCTATTCCCCTCCTTGTAGCGTGCAAGCAGCTCTTCGGGAGCAACCATTTCAGGGACATGTGCAAAGTCCTCTGTGCCGATATATCCGGCATAACGAATGGTGGGTTTGTCGCTTTTGCCTCTTTTTGTGGTGACAAGAATGACACCATTGGCACCATTCATACCATAAATAGCTGTGGCAGAAGCATCCTTTAATATCTCAATAGACTCGATGTCGTTGGGGTTGATATCGTTGATTGATCCGTCCATCTTTGAGATGGGGATACCATCCACCACCACATAAGGGTCGTTGGAGGCCGTCAATGAGCCTCCTCCGCGCACCAAGGTGGTCGGAGCCTCTCCCGGCATGGATGAGACCTGTTGAATCACAACACCGGAAACAGCACCCTGTACGGCCTGCATCACATTGGTTACCGGGATCTTTGATAGCCTGTCTCTGGGAACGGAGGCTACGGAGCCGGTAATATCCGACTTTCGCTGGGTACCATACCCCACCACCACCAATTCGTCCAGTGTGCGGGTATCTTCTTCCAGAATAATGTTCAACGATTCGCCTGTTACAGAAATCTCCTGTGTGTGATAGCCAATGTAGCTAATCTGCAGCACTGCACCTGCCTGCACATCAAGAGCAAAGTGCCCGTTGATATCTGTGACGGTACCGTTGGTGGTTCCCTTCTCCAATATAGTGGCACCGATAACCGGTTCACCGTTCAGGTCGGAAACATTTCCTGTAACACGGTTCTGGGCATAAGTCATAAAGCTGCATACACTTATGACCATGCATGTGATAAATGTTTTTAACTTGTACATAGCTTTGTTCATGATTTAAGATGATATAACATAAGATGCACTAAATGAATGTATTAACCGGAAGGTCAATTATCGATGAATTGTTCCATAGGCATGTGTTTTAAATTATAAACTCGAAGAGGTATGTATCAAAAATACATTATTTTTTCAGAAAATAACTCTGATTATCATTAAAAGATTGTGGAAAAATAGAAAATTTAATTATTTCTTCTGATAGACTCTCACGTAATCTATCTCATAGTGTAGCGGAAAAGCGGCTTCATCGGGTGTGCCGCCGTGCTGACCGCCGATTGCCAGGTTCAGGAGCAGGTAGTGGGGTTGCTGGAAGGGGTTTTTAAAATCACCCAGTGATCCGTTGATGGTCTCACTCAGGAGTGTTTCGTTCAGCAGTTCCCCGTCGAGGTAGAGGCGGATAGCTTCTTCATCCCAGTCCATGCGCCAGATATGAAATTTATCGGCCCAGTGCGGATCTTTTTTGGTGAAATGGGTGAAGGGAGTAGCGGAGCTGTCCCACATGGCGTTGTAGCGTTGATCCGTCCCCCACGCGGTATTAGCCAGGATATGGGGCTCGCCGTCGATAAGGTAGTACTCCATGATATCTATCTCGCCGTTTGAGGGCCACTCCATATCAGTTCCCAGTGTCCATATGGCCGGCCAGGATCCTCCGGCAACAGGTATCCGTGCCCTGACCTCGAAGCGTCCATAGAGAAACTCCTTTTTACTCTGGGTTTTGATTGATGATGAGGTGTATCCGACATGGCTTCTGCTTTTTCTCCAGTCGTTGCTTCCCTCTTCATACATTGGATTCTCCGCGGTCTCCCTGCGTGCCGAGATAGTAAGGATACCCTCCTTGCAGAGAGCATTCTCCTCCTGATACCACTGCAGTTCATTGTTCCTTACGAATCCTTTCTCGAAAGACCATACGTTGGTATCGGGCCTTCCTTCATTCTCAAATTCGTCACTCCACACCAGGCTGTAACCATCATATTCAGGGGGACTGTTCCTGTCGGCAGTCAGATCATCAAAAATAGCGAGCGACCAGTTTTCCATCCATCTGAGTATGGGGTATCCGTTTTCGAACAGCACCGGCAGCCAGATATAACGGCTGTCGCCCAGGCTTCGTGGTTTCCACCTGTCGGCCATAAAGATAAAAGCATCCTCTTTGCCGGCGACCGGCAGGATGAAGGTACTTTGTGATTCAAAGGTGCGTTCAGCTCCTTCTCCTCTTGCAGGGTTGGGCATTACGTTCCATTCTCCCATGATCTCACCGGCCACCAGCAGACGTGCAGCGTTGGGTTCCCATCCGGTGCAACCGGAGGTAATCATAAAGTAACGTCCATTCTTCTTGAAGATTGCCGGTGCTTCGTTATGACCACCCGCTTCCACGCGTATATAGCGGCCGCTATGACTCAGGTAATCGTCCGACAGCTCTGCTATCTGCAGTGTCAGATTCTCCTCCGAGGCGTAGATATGATACGCTTTCCGGTCCTCATCAACAAACAGTGTCATATCGCGCGACATCTGTCCTCCCTGAAAATCACGCCGTACGAACATCCCCTCGTTCACATCCTTGCTCCATTGCGGTGTCCACCATTCAGCATGATCATCAATGGTAACCTTCAGCTGCTGCTCTTCGCCTGACATGTTGAGCGGCCAGTGTCCGCTGTTTACCCGTGACGATTTCAGGTAGGTGAAAGGTCCCGTGGGAGAATCACTTGTTGCAACACCATACTGCGCGGCAGCATATCCCTGCCCCTTCAGTTCGAGATGGAAGTACATCACAAACTTCTTCGTGGCCTCATTATAGATCACTTTAGGCCGCTCAATGATACATCCTTTCGCGATGGGACTCTCTTCATCCACTGAAACCGGCATTACCACCCCTTCATTCTTCCAGTTATAGAGATCCTCAGACGTATAGCAGGTGACTCCCTCTTCGGTGATATAACCTCTGTGAGGACGATGTTCCCCGTACCAGTAGTAGGTGCCATCGTGGTAGAGAATGCCTCCGCCATGTGCGTTGATATGATTGCCCTGGTTGTCCCGCCAGATTGCACCGGGGGTGAAGGAACTTTTCGATTGGGCATACTTCACCATCTCAGAAGCTGCAAGAAGGAAGGCACCTACACCAAAGTCGGCTGTTGTTTCCGGACCTACGTTTTTGTGCTGATCGGCCCTCTCGCCAATAGGCTGCACATATCCCACCTTTCCGTCCTCCTGGAGGGCGATGGTTGTCAGATAGCTCCATGCTTTCTCTGCGACGGGAGTATACTCCTGCTCATTCAGATAACCGTTATTGATACCCCACAGATAGCCGTAGAGAAAGAACGCAGTACCACTGGTTTCATAACCGGGTGCCTGCTGCAGATCGAGAATACTCCTCGACCAGTATCCTTCGGCCTGTTGTGATGCTTTCAGCGATGAGGCCATCTTCCGGAATATTTGAATATACTCATCGCGATGAGGATCGCTCGCGGGTAAATCTTCCAGCACTTTTGCCAGTCCGGCGAACACCCATCCGTTACCACGAGCCCAGAAATCTTTCTTCCCGCTTGCTGTCTGATGCTTCGGATAGAGGTATTTGGCATCTCTGTAAAAGAGACCTGCCTCTTCATCATACATCAGCTCTCTTGCAAAACTGAAGTAGTCGTGAAGTTTATTGAGATAGAGCTCATCGTGTGTTATCTGGTATAATTTCGTCATCACCGGCATCACCATGTAGAGACCGTCGGCCCACCACCAGTAGTCGTTCTGTGGTGTGTTCATCTGATGCTCCATCACTTCCATGGCACGTGCGATCTTATGATCTGCCGGTGACAGGTTATAGAGGTCGGCATAGACCTGAAAACAGATCTGCCAGTCACCAAAAAGTACATATTCATCCGTTTCCCCGTATGCGTACTTCCAGTTTTCTTTCTGTTCTGACTGAGCCCCTTTCCAATCATTCTTCTGAGCCCACGCTTCGGAAAAGCGGAGGTACTCCTCTTTTTTTGTCACCTCATACGCTGCCATATTGCCGGTGTGATAAGCTGCACGGTGCCAGAACGCATCACCGTGATCGGGGTTGTTTAATTGCCAGTAATCATTTGCCTTATTAATTACATCCAATGCTTCGGCTCTGGCTTGAGCCGGTTGAGTACTCGATGCCTGTACCCTTGAAGTTGAATTACAGCCATAGGCTACATTCAGCAGCAGAATAACGGTATAGAAGGCAATCATTTTAATCTTGTTCATTGCAAAGAGATATGTTATGTGTTGGTACTAAGAATAAGAGGATTCGCTCTTTTATCTTACAAAAAACCTGTTTTTCAATAATATAGAATTGGAATATTAAAAATAATAATTGTTTTTCAATTTTTAATTAAAAAGTAAAAAAAATCGGGTAGGCAACGTTAATTCAAACGCTGACTACCCGATTTATCTTGTCATTTCATCATTACTTCATTCAATTGCTGGCCGGTACGCCTGCTTCCAGTGGCCAGTAGGGGTTTTGGTAGATGGTCGACTCTGCCGGGTCACTTCCTCCGGGAGAGGTGAGCAGAAACTGCTTGATCATGATCGGTTCAAGATAGTGGGCCATTCTCCATGTACATCCATTGTAGCCAGCCTGTCCGGAGTAACGTTCAAAGGGACGGAGGTATTCACTCTTCTCCGGAGGAGAAACAGTTGAGTTTGT
>LSQX01320505.1_pt1 | contig 30147 bp, 30 predicted proteins | sample 654561 | NCBI WGS metagenome assembly LSQX01 (sample SAMN04489861, study PRJNA283612) | anaerobic digester metagenome | isolation source: 4 biogas reactors fed with cattle manure at either 37C or 55C with and... | place: Denmark: Kongens Lyngby | collected 2014 | reverse complement strand
ACTATATATTATTAGTCTTCTTTTTTAAAATTTTAAAATATAAAATGATGATGATGATGGGCTGTTGATAACAGGGATAACTATTTTTGAAAATGCTTGCAAAATCGGATATCCACATTTTATAAACACTTATCCACAATCAATAGAATGTTGAACAAATTAAATTTCATCGAGATACAAAAATATTCCAAAAACTATCCACAGCTTTTAATAACTCAAATTGGCATTATTTATTCATAAATTTCATGGATTTGGCTGTTGATGAGTTTTATTTTTCCGAGGATAATTTCCCCAAAATTGCTTGCGTTATTTTTTTGCCATGAAAGAAATAATAGCAATTAGAAAAATAAGGATGAAAACAAAATTTAATTGTCCTTATTTGTTAACATATATTAACACGAATTCTACACAAATGTTACGATTTTATTAAACTTAATGAAATCAATGGGTTATATATTTCTCTTAAAATCCTCTCAAAATAAATTACCATACGGAACTGCTTGTTATCTTTGCTTTTAAAATATTAATATCATGAAAATTTCAATTGGAAACGATCACGCCGGCACTGCATACAAAAACAAAATCATAGCTTTTCTGGAGGAATCCGGTTACGATATTGTAAATCACGGAACGGATTCTGAAAACAGTGTAGATTATCCTGATTTTGTGCATCCGGTAGCAAAAGATGTATCAGAAGGAGAAGCTACTTTTGGAATTATAATTTGTGGAAGTGGAAACGGTGCAAATATGACAGCCAACAAACATCAAAAAGTACGTTCGGCATTGTGCTGGATGAAAGAAATTGCAGTTTTAGCTCGTCAACATAACGATGCCAATGTTATCAGTATTCCGTCACGCTATACGAGTATGGAACAAGCTGTGGAAATGGTAAAAGTATTTTTAGAAACCGAATTTGAAGGAGGCAGACATATAAACCGTGTCAACAAAATTCCTTGTGCTGTGTAATAGTATTTTCTTTAGATTCTACTTTTCATTTTGTTTATGGAAATTTCAGTGAAACCTTATCAATCGCTCAGCAAAGATGAATTGTATGCTATTTTAAGAATACGCACTGAAGTTTTTGTGTTGGAACAACATTGTGTGTATCAGGATTTGGACGGGAAGGATGACAAAGCGCTTCACATAATCGGGATGGAAGATAATATGATTGTAGCTTATGCCCGTTGTTTTCCTCCCGGAATTTATTTTAAAGAAGCCGCAATTGGTCGGGTTTTGGTACGTGAAAATTACAGGAAATTAGGCTACGGTCATAAAATAGTGGATGCAGCCATTGGTGCGATAGAAACGCATTTTAATGCTAAGGAAATTCGAATTTCTGCACAGCTCTATTTAGTTACTTTTTATGAACTTCATGATTTTAAAACAGTAGGAAATCGGTATTTAGAAGAAAATATTCCTCACATTTCGATGATTCGGAAAGTTTAAATTCGAATCAGGTTGTTTTCCAAATTTAAATCCTGAAGCAATTCATCCGTAAACCGATAATGTCCGCGGTGTGTGATTACTTTAAAACGCCGGTTTTTCATTTGCGAAAGCGTTTTAAGAAATTGCCATTTTGATTTGAGTAATGAAGGCTCATTAGATTTTAAGCCAATTTCAAAATAGTGTTTAATTCCGTTACGAACCGCGACAATATCAGGAGTAATTGAAATATTTTCGCCTGCTTTGCGATACGATTTTGGAGCTTCATAACCTTCAATCGGAGATTTTATTTCTTCATATCCCCGAGATTCAAGGTAAGCAATGGTTTCTTTTAAAAGTTCTGTATTTTTTTCTCTTTCTGCATTTGTCATAAGAATGCAAATTAATAAATACAGACATTTTTAGGCGTTAAGGATTTTATAAATTAGAAATTATCGGTGTTAATAACGGGAATTTAAGGATGCTTTAGTTGAGAATTGACTGATAGCGTTTTTGATCGTTTAAGACCTTTACGGCTTCTAATATTTCCGGATTGTGAGAAAGTTGATATTCATACAACCCTTCACGATAAAAATACCGCTTTAAAATCTCATCGGTTAAAAGGGATTTTATTTCTTCTTTTCTGTTTTTAATTTGATTTAATTTTGCATCCTCTATGGCTTTCATCAGTTGTTGATACGCTTGAGAAATATCTTGTTCTTCCAATTCTTCATTTGCGATTTTATATCCTTCCGAAAACTTTTTCTCTGCTGTAGTTTGATAACTAAAATCACTTTGGTCAATAAATTTCAAAAACTCATTAAAATCGGAATCGTTAAGCTTGAAATTGTCCAATTTTTTAATGTCGTTGTTGTAATAATATTTTGTGGCAAAATCAAAGATGATGTTATCTCTGATTAAAGTCAACGTAATAGGCGATTGGATGGCCGAATTTAGTTCTATATCCGGTGAAATTCCGCCTCCGTCATAGACGGTTCTTCCTTTTCGTGTTTTAAAGGCATTGGAATGTGTTGGATCCAACCGAATCGGATCACCGTTTTCATCATATTCTCCGTAATTTACAGATTGAATACAACGACCGCTTGGGGTATAGTATCTGGAAATGGTCACCTTTAGTTGTGTACCGTAATTTAAATTTTGAGGACGTTGAACCAAACCTTTTCCAAAACTTCGTGCACCGATAACGACACCTCTGTCCAAATCTTGAATGGCGCCGGCAACAATTTCACTGGCAGAAGCGCTTTTTCCGTTAATGAGAACCACAAGCGGAATATCTTTATCTACAGGTTCATTCATGGTTCGGTACACTTTGTTGTATTTTTTAATATGAGATTTTGTACTCGTAATAACTTCGCCTTTCGGAACAAACAGGTTGACGATTTTTATAGCCTCGGTAAGCAATCCTCCCGGATTCCCTCTTAAATCGAGAATGATTTTTTGAGCTCCTTCATTTTTAAGATTTATGAGTGCTTCACGGGTTTCTGTGGTAGCACGCGCACTAAATTGAGAAAGGACAATATATCCCGTTGTAGCGTCGGCCATGGTATAAAAAGGAACCGCTTTTAATTCTACCGCACCACGTGTAATGGTGGTTGTATGCGTTTTATTTGCTCTTTTGTAAGTAACTTCAACCGAAGTTCCGGGAGCGCCTTTTAAAAGTTCCGCAGCATCATCTTCAAAAGCATCAATATGAATATCACCGATTTTTATTATTTCATCACCGGCTTTCAATCCGGCTTTATCTGCGGGATAATCTTTAAAAGGTTCTACGATAATTATTTTATTTTTATCGTGTTTTACGTTTGCGCCAATTCCGGTATAAGTTCCGGATCTGGATATTTTCGCATCTTCAACTTGCTGTTCGTTCCAATAAACGGTATAAGGATCCAAGTCTTCCAACATTCCTGTAATTGCTTTATTCATAAGCGTGGCAGGAGAAATTTCATCGACGTAATTCATGTTGAGTTCCTTGAAAAGGGTCGTGAATATTTCGATTTGTTTTGCAATTTCAAAAAAATCACTTTTAAAACTCACAGTGGTGAATAACATTCCAATTAAAAGAACGGCAATTCCAAGGCGCTTTTTAAGTTTCATGAGTCATTAATTTTTTATAGTTCTTTCATTTAAATAAGTCATCAGTGAAATCATTTTTTTCTCTAATGTATGGTAATCAGGCATTTGTTTTCCTATATATATAAATAAAATTAGAAGATTTGCTTCTTTTTTTACGAGCCTGTGTTTGTTTAAACGATAAATTTCGCGAAGTAGTCTTTTAATTCTATTCCGCTCTACTGCTTTTTTAAAATTTCTTTTGGGTACACTAAAAGCAACTTTGTTATTTTCAGATTCAGAAGTTTCTAAATAAATGATTTTTAAAGGGAATTGAATATGTTTTTTTCCATTCAAAAACAGGTTTTCAATTGTTTTTGAACTTTTTAATTTTTCGTTTTTAGGAAACTTCTGATTCACAAGGTAAAGATATTAAAAACAGAAACCTCATCGCGAAAAATAGATGAGGTTTCAAAATAAAGCTCTAAAAATTATTAGTTCTGTTGCCAGATATTGTTTTCCCAATTTATATCTGCCATTCTCTGAGTGGCATCAATCACGATTGTTTGCGGTTTTTTTTCCAATTCAAAAGTATAGGTTGGATATGCCCACGCCCAATCGTCCAGTACGCTTCTGTTTAACGTAGTGAACTCATTTGTTTTTTCTCCCCACATTTGGCGCAGCGGAATATAAATCAGTTCATGCGTACCGTCTTCATAAGAAACAAAAATGTCTAATGGCATTGGCATCAATCCGATTCGTTCTAATGTTACTGTTGCTTTATTATTTTCAGTTGTAACAGATTTTATTCCGTAATCAATGCTGTTTGTAGTTTGAGTAAAATCTATGAGATACCAATCCAATTGCATGCCCGAAACTTTTTCGGCAGTTCTGATAAAATCGTTAGGAGTGGGGTGTTTGAATTTAAAATTTTCATAAAATTTTCGAAGTGTTTTACCCAAATTTTCCGTACCCATAACATATCCCAGTTGATTTAAAAAAACCGAACCTTTTGAATATGAATTTATTCCGTAGGAACGATTGGTTTCATAGCGGTCTGCATGAGTACTTAAGGGTTGTTCGTTTCCGCTTGTAGCCATGAAATAATAATTTCGATACGATCCGGAATGCGGATTGTCTTTATTTTCTTCCATAACCACATTCATTGCTTCATCAGCAATAAAAACTGTAAATCCTTCATCCATCCAAGGATGGCGGCTTTCATTGCTGGCAAGAATAAACTGAAACCATTTATGAGCAAGTTCATGTGCGGTTACACCCACCAAACTTTCCAAGGATCTTTTTCCTGTAATCATCGTACACATTGCATATTCCATTCCGCCGTCTCCTCCTTGTATAACGGAATATTGTTCATAAGGATAAGGACCTACAAGTTCATTAAAAAACTCCATCAACGCAGCAGTTTTTGGTTGTAAAGCTTTCCAATTTTCACGAATTTCCGGATCGTCTTTGTAGAAAAAATGAAGCGTCACGCCATTGGGTCCTTCATAAGTATCATGGATATAGTTTGAGTCTGCTGCCCACGCAAAATCATGAACATCGGGAGCAATAAAATGCCATGTATATTTTCCTTTTTTTGGTTTCATCCATTTTTGTCCCGGAGCGGTATATCCGTGTCCTACTTCTGCCGGATTTTGAAGATAACCCGTTCCTCCGATGGTATAAGCAGCATCAATAGTAATTTTCACATCGTAATTTCCCCAAACGCTGTAGAATTCTCTTGCAATATACGGATCGGCATGCCATCCTTCGAAATCATATTCTGCAATTTTTGGAAACCATTGGGTCATGGTGTACGCCACTCCTTCTTCATTGTCACGACCGGAACGTCTGATTTGTATAGGCACCTGAGCTTCCCATTCCATATTAAAAACAGTGATTTCTCCGGGTGCAATGGGTTTGTTCAAATCGGCTTTGAGTACGGTTCCTTTGATGGTATAATTTAGTGATTCTCCATTTTGTGTAAACTTGTGAGGTCGAATGTAACCGATTTCATCAGGTTTGAGTTTGGAAATTCTATCCCCTATTCTTCCGTCAGGATCTTCAATTGTCCGTGAACGAACATCCATTTCACTCCCCGGTTGAAAGGCATTAAAATAAAGATGATAGAAAACATACGCTAATGTATCCGGTGAATTATTGGTGTACTTCAATTCTTGTTTTCCTTGATATTGATGTTTTTTAACATCCATATCAATTTCCATCACATAATCTGCCTGTTGTTGCCAATAGCATGTGTTTTGAGCAGAAACAACAGAGACGGTTATGAGCAAACTGCCCATAACCGTCTTTGAAAAGATATTATTTATAAATGAAATCATTGTCTCGAGATTTTATCTGCCATAATCAATGCATTGTACATGTTTACAATTTTTCCGGATGTTGAAATGTTTCTGAAATTGTCACGGTTTTGTGGATTGCCACCAAGAATAACTTCAATATTTGGTGAAATTCCGCTTTCCAAGATGATTTTTTTAACCTGTGGAGCAGTTAACTTAGGATAAAGCGAACGAATCATCGCTGCAACTCCGGCGACGTTTGGCGCAGCCATGGAAGTTCCGTTTAACAATTTGTATTCGTTATTGGGCGTCGGTGCATAAATTTGAACACCGGGTGCAAACACATCGACATTTATTTTTCCGTAATTGGTAAATCTGGCGAGCATATTTTCTCCGTACTCATAGTTTAAAGCTCCCACCGTAATAAATGAATCTGCAATTTCAGAACCATTGTCCCACTGATCGTTAGGATAGACATTGATAGTATCTAAATCATAGGCATCATTTCCGGCAGCATTGACGATTAACACATCTTTTGAAGCAGCATATTTAATGGCATCATATACCCACTCGGAATTTGGAGAAAAATATTTACCGAAGCTTGTATTTAGAATTTTTGCTCCGTTATCAACAGCATAACGAATTGCCAATGCAATGTCTTTATCGTGTTCGTCACCGTCCGGAACAGCTCTTACAGCCATAATACGAACGTTGTTTGCAACACCGTCAGTTCCGATGCCGTTATTTCTTTCAGCAGCGATAATTCCGGCTACGTGCGTTCCGTGGAGTGCATTTTCACGTGTGGGATCAATACTTACCACATTGTTGTCTCCATAATATTTGTCATTGATATCGAAAGGATCATCACCCAAAACTTCTCTGAAATCTTCTTCTAAATTGAAATGATATTTCAATCTGTTGTCAAAATATTCAACTCCATTTTGCAAATCTTCAAGCACTTGATCAATAGAATCTCCAAAACTCAACATTTGCGTAAGCATAGCAATTCGTTGCGCATCTTCTTGTGTAGGATCTTCTATTGAATTTAAATCATCAATGGTATAATCTTCTTTTCCGAATCTTTGAACCATAGCTTGATGTGCAGGTTCAATTTGAGCAATCATAAAACTATAACGCGTTTTATTGTTTGCCGTTTCGGCTACTTTCTCATCAAAATCTTTTCTTGCTTTTTGATATAATTCGAAGTCTTCCATATCGGAAGGAGCAATTTCAGAAACATCTTTATCTTCAAATTTGTCTCTGAATCTTCTTACAATTCTTGTAGATTCCATTTGATCGCCCAAAATATCTCCAAGAAAATTCCATCCGTGGATGTCATCAACATAGCCGTTATTGTCATCATCAATATTATTCCCTGCAATTTCACCTTCATTGACCCATAACACATTTTTTAAATCTTCGTGATCAATATCCAATCCGCTGTCGATAACACCTACAATCACTGTTTTTCCTTTACGGTTTTTTATTATTTCTTCATATGCGCGATCCACGCTCATTCCGGGAACAGTATCACGTGTTAAATCCATTGCTGACCAAACTTTAATTTGTTCATCGGTCAACGGAACATTTTTAGTAGGAATATGGTCCACATTGGTGATGGGTGTAGCTACAATGGCAGCACTCCCGCAACTTGCCAGGACAGAGGCAATAATCAGAGAAAATAAAGAGATTTTTATTTTTTTCATTTTATAATAAATTAGGAATTAAAAAAGTCATTTAGAGTAAATTTTTCATTCAGTCGCACCCCTTTTTCCGTGTGTTTAACAGTTATAATCGGGTTGTATACATCGTGTTCCAAAAAAAGATAATAGCCTTCTGTTGCGGCTTTATCAAGGAATTTTTCTTTTTCTGTAAGCGTTAATAACGGTCGGGTGTCATATCCCATCACATAGGGAAGTGGTAAATGTCCTACGGTAGGTAATAAATCTGCTGCATAGACCAAAGTTTTTCCTTTGTATGAAATATGCGGAATCATTTGTTTGTCCGTATGTCCATCAACATAAAGAATTCCAAAGTCCATTTCGTTAGCATTTGAAAAATCCCCTTCCGGTTGTTTGATAAATTTTAATTGCCCACTTTCTTGAATCGGCAAAATATTTTCAGATAAAAAGGATGCTCTTTCGCGTCTGTTTGGTTGTGTTGCCCATTTCCAGTGGTCTTTATTACTCCAGTAGGTTGCATTTTTAAAAGCAGGTTCATAACCCGTTTTGTTTTTATTCCATTGAATGCTTCCGCCACAATGGTCAAAATGCAGATGCGTCATAAAAACATCGGTGACATCATCCGGGTGAAATCCCAATGATTTTAAAGATTTTTCCAAAGAATCATCGCCCCACAAATAGTAATAACTAAAAAATTTTTCATTTTGTTTGTTTCCCATTCCGGTATCAATCAGCGTTAATCTGTTTCCGTTTTCAATTAACAGACACCGGGTGGCAAGTTCAATCATGTTGTTTTCATCTGCCGGATTTGTTTTGGACCATAATGATTTTGGAACAATTCCGAACATGGCTCCTCCATCAAGTTTAAAGTTTCCGGCTTCGACAGCATATAAATTCATTCTAATGAAGTAAAGTTTTGCAAATTAACCAAAAAGCGAATTTAAGATTAAATAAGGACATATTTAAAGTACATTATTTAACAATTAATTATAATTTTAGCCTCAAATTATCGAAATTATGAAAACGACACTGCAAATACTGATGGTCATGACACTCTTTTTCATTTTTTATTCGTGTAAAAAAGAGGATGATGTCCAATGTTTTTCATGCACTTCGGCAGAAACCCTTGATTTTGAAATTTGCAGAGAAAGCAATGGAAATGCCTCGATTAACGGTGTTGATACACAAACTCCGTACGATGTTTACTTAGCTGATTTACAGGAAGAAGGAGTAATTTGCAAGTAAATCATTAATCATTTAATTTCAATACAGCCATAAATGCTTCTTGAGGAATTTCGACGTTCCCGATTTGACGCATTCGTTTTTTTCCTTTTTTCTGTTTTTCCAAAAGTTTGCGTTTTCTGGAAATATCTCCTCCATAACATTTTGCCGTAACGTCTTTACGAAGTGCTTTTACGGTTTCTCGTGCAATAATTTTGGCTCCGATGGCAGCTTGAATCGGAATGTCAAATTGCTGACGCGGGATTAATTCTTTTAATTTCTCACACATTTTTTTACCTATTTCATAAGCACTGTCTCTATGAATCAAGGCAGAAAGCGCATCGACCGTATTTCCATTTAAAAGGATATCGACTTTAACCAAATGTGAAGCCCGCATTCCGATGGGACTGTAATCAAACGATGCATATCCTCTTGAAACTGTTTTTAATCGGTCGTAAAAATCAAAAACGATTTCAGCCAGAGGCATATCAAAAGTAAGTTCAACACGGTCGGTAGTTAAATACGTTTGATTTGTGATGACACCACGTTTTTCTATACACAAAGACATTACGGGACCGATGTATTCCGCTTTTGTAATAATCGTGGCTTTGATAAAAGGTTCCTCTACTCTGTCTAAAATAGAAGGATCCGGCAAATCCGAAGGGTTGTTTACCAAAATTGAAGTTTCAGGTTCTCGGATGGTATAAGCTTGATAAGAAACGTTAGGAACGGTTGTAATCACCGTCATGTCAAACTCTCTTTCCAATCTTTCCTGAATAATTTCAAGGTGGAGCATTCCTAAAAATCCACAACGGAATCCAAAACCCAGTGCAGCAGAACTTTCCGGAATAAATACCAAGGATGCATCATTGAGCTGTAATTTTTCCATAGAATTTCGAAGTTCTTCGTAATCTTCTGTATCTACGGGATAAATTCCTGCAAAAACCATGGGTTTTACATCTTCAAATCCGGCAATCATATTTTGAGTCGGATTTTTTGCATCGGTGATGGTATCACCAACTTTGACTTCTTTGGCTTCTTTAATTCCGGTAATTAAGTACCCGACATCTCCGGCTTTTATCGATTCTCTAGGATATTGTTTTAAGCGCAACGTACCTACTTCATCGGCATAATAGGATTTGTTGGTCGCCATAAATTTGATGTGCTGTCCTTTTTTTATCTCTCCGTTAATGACTCTAAAATACGTTTCAATTCCTCGGAACGGATTGTAAACAGAGTCAAAAATCAAAGCTTGGAGCGGAGCTTCCGGATTGCCTTGAGGTGGCGGGATTCGTTCAATGATGGCTTGGAGAATGTTATCGACGCCAAAACCGGTTTTTCCACTGGCAGGAATAACTTCTTCCGGGGAGCAACCCAATAAATCTACAATATCGTCGGTAACTTCCTCAGGATTAGCAGACGGCAAATCTACTTTGTTTAAAACCGGGATGATTTCCAGATCGTTTTCAAGTGCCAAATATAAGTTGGAAATGGTTTGAGCTTGAATGCTTTGAGCAGCATCAACAATTAATAACGCGCCTTCACAAGCTGCAATGGAACGCGAAACTTCATAAGAAAAATCAACGTGTCCGGGGGTATCAATAAGATTTAAAATATATTTTTCGTTGTTGTAAACATAATCCATTTGAATGGCATGACTTTTTATGGTGATGCCTCGTTCCCGTTCCAAATCCATACTGTCGAGTAATTGCTCTTGTTTTTCTCGTTCGGTCACAGTTCCGGTGACATCTAAAAGTCTGTCTGCCAAGGTACTTTTTCCATGGTCAATGTGAGCAATAATGCAAAAATTACGGATGTTCTTCATAAATTTCGTTCAACGAATGTTAAGCTGCAAATATAAGGTAATTGTATGTTTTGACGTGGTACTATTTTATAAGTCTGAAACAGATTGTTATTGATAGGTTTACTATTTTTTTTATTAGCACACTATATAAAATAGTTGTTTATGTGATAATTACTAAATTTGCACCTTCAAAAAAAGAATACATTGCCAAAAATAGGAAATATAGAATTACCGGATTTTCCGCTTTTGTTAGCTCCGATGGAAGATGTAAGCGATCCTCCTTTTCGTGCGTTATGCAAAGAACAAGGAGCAGATGTTGTTTATACCGAATTTATTTCTGCCGAAGGGCTCATCCGAGATGCTGCAAAAAGTGTAATGAAATTGGACATTTACGAAAAAGAGCGTCCAGTCGGAATTCAAATATTTGGAGCTGTTTTAGATTCTATGCTGAAAACGGTTGAAATAGTAGAAGCTACCGGACCGGATATCATAGACATAAATTTTGGTTGTCCGGTAAAGAAAGTAGTTTCAAAAGGTGCCGGTGCCGGGATTTTAAAGGATATCGATTTGATGGTTTCGCTTACCGAAGCGATGGTGAAACACACGAATATTCCGATTACCGTAAAAACCAGATTGGGATGGGATGAGGAATCCATTCGTATTGTTGAAGTGGCTGAAAGATTGCAAGATGTCGGATGTCAAGCACTGGCTATTCACGGCAGAACTCGAAAACAAATGTATAAAGGCGATGCGGATTGGACTTTGATTGCTGAAGTAAAGAACAATCCGCGAATGCATATTCCCATTTTCGGTAACGGAGATGTAAACACTCCGGAACGTGCAAAAATAATGCGGGATGAATATGGACTCGACGGGGCTATGATTGGTCGGGCAAGCATTGGTTATCCGTGGTTTTTCAGAGAAGTAAAACACTATTTAAAAACCGGTGAACACCTTCCCCCACCCACGATGAAAGAACGCGTGGAAGCTGCCAGAAGACATTTGCAAATGGCAATTGATTGGAAAGGTGAAAAATTAGGGGTATTTGAAACGCGGAGACATTACACCAATTATTTTAAAGGGATTCCAAACTTTAAAGAATATCGGATGAAGTTGGTTACGTATGATGATTCCGCCTCTGTTTTTAGAACCTTGGACGAAGCCCTGGAAGTTTTTGGAGCGTATGCGTTTGCTTAATTTTTCGACATAGATTTCAGCTGCACGCGCCTGGAAGCTATATACGAAGCCAATATTCCCAAAAAACTGATTGTGATAAATACTACAATCACATTTACAAATTCAATTTTTGCAGGATACGGCAAGGTAGGGGTGATGTATATCAATCCGAATTTGATTTGCAGCCAAACCGCCACCAGACCGATAATAATACCGATAATACCGCCAAGAACAGTCATTAATGTTCCTTGGAAAAAGAAAATTCTCCGAATTTCTGTATAGGTTGCTCCCAAATTATTTAAGGTTTCAATATTTTTTCTTTTGTCAAGAATCATGATAATGATAGAGCCAATTACATTAAAAAGTGCAATAATCAGCACCAAGGTAAAAATTAAATAAACAGCGAGATTTTCTGTATTTAACATTTTGTACAAGGCATCGTTTTGTTGAATTCTGTTTTTTATTATAACAGTATCCCCAAAGATGTCAGCGAGTTCACTTCTTACCAAAGCTTCATTTTGAGGAACTACAAGTTTGAGTTCCAGAGAAGAAACTTCGTTTTCAGAAATCGATAACAAATTACGAGCAAATGAAAGTTGGGTAAAAACATATTTTGCGTCTAATTCTTCATTTACCTGATAAACTCCCGAAACCACAACATTTGCTTTATTGAAGGCGCTTGAAGGATTCATCACATCTATTTGACCGGTGCCCGGTTTCGGAACGTAAATTTCTACTAAATTCATATAATCCCAAAGCGACAAAGAAAGTTTGGCTGAAGTGGTCAGACCGATGACGACTTCATTACGATCCGGTTCAAACCATTCGCCAACCATTAAAATACTGTCAATTGAAATAACTTTTCCGTAATTATCATCGACACCTTTTATGTATGCAATGTGATTCTTATTTTTATATTGTAAGAAAATTCGCTCTTCGATAATTTCGGAATATGAAGCGATGCCCTCCACTTGAGATAAGCGGTTTCTTATGGTTTCATCAAACGGGATAAGTTTTCCTTTTTCAGGATAAATTTTTAAATCACTATCAAAGATATTGGTAAACTGAAGGCTGAAATCTTTTAATCCCGAAAAACCCGAAAGCACAATCAGCAAAGAAAAAGAACCAACAATTACTCCGAGTGCAGCAATAATAGTAATGATATTTATCGCATTGTTACTGCTCTTGGAAAAGAGATATCGTTTGGCTATATAGAGTGAAAAATTCACTTATGATTTTTTTCGTTTATTAAGCAATTCAGGGTTTGTAATAGGGTTATCGGTTCCTTTTAAAGCTTTATTTATTTGTTCGATATACTCGATAGAATCATCGAGATAAAACACCAAATCGGGCATTTTTCGCAATTGATGTCGGGTTAATTGTGAAATGCGATGTTTAATTTGAGACTTTACAAGATTCAACTCTTTAGTAAAACTTTTTCCTTTATCAGCAGGGAAAATACTGACATAAACTTTTGCTAACGATAAATCTACAGTTACATGAACCTTGCTTACAGAAATGATAATGCCTGTTTGACCGGATTCTCGCAAAAGATTTTGCAATTCCTGAGCTAAATCTTCCTGAAGTAACGATGCTATTTTCTTTTGTCTGTTGGTTTCATTCATAGTTACAAAAATAAGATTTAAATGTTTACGATGCGCTTCTACAAAGATTGAAATAAAGAACTTATGTACCTTTGTAAAAACCTTGATTTATTACGATGAATAAAATAGAGCATATCGGGATTGCCGTAAATAATTTATCAGAAGCCAATGATTTATACGAAAAACTTCTTGGTGTGGCACCCTATAAAACCGAAGAAGTGGAAAGTGAAGGCGTAAAAACTTCTTTTTTCAAATGTGGAGAAAGTAAAATAGAACTTTTGGAAGCTACTAATGAATCCAGTCCGATAGCAAAGTTTGTTGAAAAAAGAGGGGAGGGGATTCATCATTTGGCATTTGCAGTTGAAGATATTGAGGCAGAAATAAAACGGTTGACTTCACAAGGATTTGTACTTCTAAATGAAACTCCAAAAAAAGGAGCTGATAACAAATTAGTCGCTTTTTTACATCCAAAATCGGCTCATGGAGTTTTGGTTGAATTATGTCAGGATATCAAAAAATAATTTGTAATTAAAATAAAGAGTATTACATTTGCATCCCTTTTAAACTTCGTTTATGAAGGTTTAAAAGCAGGTCCTATAGCTCAGCTGGTTAGAGCACTTGACTCATAATCAAGGGGTCCCTGGTTCAAGCCCAGGTGGGACCACATCTTTATCTTAAGAGGGAATACTCTTAAGAACAATTGGGTAAATGTAACTTATTTAAATTTTAATGATATTTTCACTTAAAATTGTAGCTCTTATTGAAATAATTACTACTTTTACCAACTGAAAAACATTCCCCTGAATTATTTGGTATCTATGCTGACAATTTTATATACTACATTAGCCTTGCTTGTACAGCCAGCTAAAGCACCACCTCCACCGAGACTTGGAAATACACCAAATGCACCCCAGGCTCCAATTGACGGAGAATTATGGATATTGCTCTTAATAGGATTGATTGTTGGAATATTCTTTTTATACAAGCAAAATAAATTAGCGACTAGAAAATAAAATAGATACCTCTCAAATTAGTAATTTATTCCCTATCATTTTAAGATTAATAAAAAAAAGAAGCTGCCTACAACGAGACAGCTTTTTTTAATTTAGAGCTTTTAAACTTAGTTTATTTAAGCTCATCATATTTTTGCTGAACAGCATCCCAATTCACAACATTCCAAAATGCTTCAATGTAATCCGGACGCTTATTTTGATATTTTAAATAATAGGCGTGTTCCCAAACATCGAGTCCTAAGATAGGATGTCCTTCGTTTATTCCAGGCATCAATGGATTGTCCTGATTGGCAGTAGAAACAACTTTAAGTTCTGAATCCTTAACCACCAACCAACTCCATCCGGAACCAAACCGAGTTTTTGCTGCTTCATTAAATTTAGATTTAAATTCATCAAAACTTCCAAAACTTTTATCGATAGCTTCTGCAAGCGATCCGGTTGGTTTCCCACCGCCATTAGGAGCCATAATTTCCCAAAAAAGATTGTGATTGTAATATCCACCGCCATTGTTTCGAACAGCATTGTTGTTCATATCCAAGTTTTTAAGAAGCTCTTCAATGGAAACATTTTCCAATTCTGTTCCTTTTATTGCGTTGTTTAAATTATCGGTATATCCTTTGTGATGACGCGAATGGTGAATTTCCATGGTTTTAGCATCAATGTGAGGCTCTAAAGCATCATAAGCATAAGGTAAATCAGGTAATTTGAATGACATAGTATAGCTATTTACGTTAATAATTATTAAATTCTCCCAAAGATACTAAATACATTTCATTAAAAATGTTATAGATTTAATAAGATAATTTGGTAAAACCTAATTTATCAAAGAATCATTTTCCCGAATGGTGTCCTTTCTTTCTATATGTAAAGAATCTATAGGAACGTTTTCTTGAGGAGTGATTTCGGGCTTCCAATGAACGTCAAATTCTTCCCAACTTTTCTTGACCGTAGGAAGTATTGCCGGCGCAATTGCTGCAAGGGGTTCATATAAAACTGAAGATTCAGTATTTTTCGGGGAAAGAAATCGATAATTTTCAGAAGCGTTGATGAGCATATTGAGAAAACTCAATACAAAGACATATTTGGCAATGTTAAAAACACCTCCTAAAATTTTATTTATGGTTCCCATCATCATCACATTTAATGCTTTAGTCATAATGGAACTCATAAGGTTCAGTAAAATCACAACGATTAAAAAGACACTCAGATATCCTATCCAAATCATGATGTCGCTTCCCAAATTGAAGATTTTTTTAAGGTATTCTGTCATTTGTTCACCAAATAAAATAGCTGCGTAAGCTCCTAAAACCCATCCCAATAAAGAAATAACAGATTTGATGAACCCTTGTTGATAGCCGATGAAAAATGCAAAACCTAAGATAACGAGTATAATAATATCAAGTGAAGTCATTCAAAAAATTTGCTAAAGATAAAGAGCAATATGAAAATTTACAACAAAAGATTCCTCATCAAGAGGATGAACGTTGGTTTATAAAAATATCTTCAAAAAAACAAGCTATCTTTGCACCGTGAATAAATAGGATTTTATGGCAAGGGATGAACAATTAAAACAACGGTGGGAAGCAATAGTAGAATTGTTGAGCAACCGTTTTGCAGATGGTGAAAAACTGGATTTGGATGCAATTATCTATATTATTGGTCTTCAAGAATTAGGAAGATTTAAGCGCAAGTTTAAAAAAGATCATAAATTGGATTTGATGCACATCGCAATTTGCAGACTGCTTCAACCTTATGGATTTTATGAATTTGATTATGTTGATGAAGAGGGTTGGCCACACTATAAAATTGTAGAAAAGTTACCTCACTTAAAAGCGGGTGAACAAAGTGTCTTGATGAAAGAAGCCATTGTTCACTATTTTTTAGAAAAAGAAGTGATTCACTAATAACCTGAAGAATAACAGAATTTCCATGATAGAAAAAATAAAAAAACATCTTGAAGAAATAGAAGCTTTTACTTCTACAGACAAGGATGCAATTGAAAGTTTTAGAATACGTTACTTAGGAAAAAAAGGATTATTAAACGAATTTTTCACGGCGTTTAAAGACGTTCCTAATGACCAAAAAAAGGAATATGGTCAGGTTATAAATCAATTAAAAAATGCGGCTCAACAAAAAATTACCAGTTTAAAAGAAGCCATAGATGGAACTACGCAAGCATCCGGAAAGTATGGCGATCTTTTCCGCACAGGAGAACCTTTTGAATTGGGTGCACGCCATCCGATATCGATTGTAAAGAACAAAATCGTCGAGATTTTTTCACGCATCGGATTCAATGTATCCGAAGGTCCCGAAATTGAAGATGATTGGCATAACTTTTCTGCATTAAATCTGCCCGAATATCATCCGGCGCGCGATATGCAGGATACGTTTTTTATTCAGACAAATCCGGATATCTTATTACGAACACATACATCTTCGGTACAAGTACGTTATATGGAAAACAACAAACCGCCAATTCGTACAATTGCACCCGGAAGAGTGTATCGAAATGAAGATATCTCTGCCCGATCGCATTGTTTCTTTCATCAAGTAGAAGGTTTGTATATCGACAAAGACGTAAGTTTTGCCGATTTAAAACAAACGTTACAATATTTTACCACCGAGATGTTTGGGAAATCTCAAATTCGCCTGAGACCTTCCTATTTTCCATTTACCGAACCCAGTGCAGAAGTTGATGTGTATTGGGGACTGGAAACAGAAACAGACTACCGAATGACAAAGGGAACGGGATGGTTGGAAATTTTAGGATGCGGCATGGTAGACCCGAATGTTTTAAAGAACTGCAACATCGATCCGGATGAATATTCCGGGTTTGCTTTTGGAATGGGAATTGACCGTATCGCGATGTTGTTGTATCAAATTCCGGATATCCGAATGTTGTCCGAAAATGACATCAGATTTTTAAATCAGTTTGAAAGTGTTTGGTAAAATTTGAGGTGTTAAATAAATAACAAAAAGGGTTATAAAACAATCATAATGTGCTAAGTTGCTGTATAAATTAATCAATCATGGGAAAATTTATACTCCTTTCACTGCTGGTTCTGGCTTTTTTTGTTGTCATTTATTTGACCTTTATTATTGCTAAAATCAAAATTATTTTTGGTTCGATTTTACTGGGAATTTCAGCAATTTTGTTTTTTGTTGTATGGTTAATGTGGAAATCAAGAGATAAATCATGAAAGACGATATTGTTTTTTATAAAGCGACAAATGTTTATATAGCTGCAATAAAAGAATGGGATGAAGATTTTACAGAACTTCATTGGAATGTTTATTTAATTAATAATCTCGATCAGCCTATTCATACGGTGTTTGTAGTTTCCCGCGGAAAAAGTGACTCATTAAAAACATCCACCCTCCGACATTTTTTTAAGGACATCGCTCCAAAAAGCTCATCAAAAGTGGAATTTATGGTTCCTGAAGTTTTAAACTTCACAAATGAATATCTTATTTCGTTCTTTATTGGCAATCGCATTTATGAACGAAAATTTACTTTTAATCCCGGCACCATCAATGAAAACAACATCATTGATTTACCGGTGATGGAAGAAGAGGGAATCTTGGCGCTGTAAGTTATGACGCAAAAATTACGCATACGCATCGATTCATTTTCATTTGATAAAAAACCGCTTTTACAAAACATCGAATTTTCAGTCCTTCCCGGAGAACACCTGAGTATTCTCGGCAAAAGCGGCTCAGGAAAATCAACTTTGCTCCATCTGATTTACGGATTGATACCTTTGGAAAATGGTGGGGTGTATTACGGCAAATCGAAAGTTCCGGGACCTTCCGATTTATTGATTCCCGGTGCGGAATACATGAAAATGGTCACACAAGATGACACGTTACTGCATTACGCTACTGTTGCTGAAAATATTGCTACCCACCTTACGCATTCTGATAAAAACAGAAACAGGATTGATGAATTACTGAAATTGGTTGATTTACTCTCTTTTAAAGATGAGAAAGTACAAATTTTAAGCGGTGGACAAAAGCAGCGCATTATGATTGCAAAAGCATTGGCGAACAAACCTAAGATTTTACTTTTAGACGAAGCTTTTAGCAACATTGATTTTGTACAAAAAATTAAATTGAGACAAAAGATATTTCAGTTTTTAAAACAAGAAAACATTTCATGTATTTCAGCAACACACGATTCTGAAGAAGCACTTTCATATGCGGACAGAATTTTAATTCTTCACAACCAACAAATTTTAAAATCTGGAACTCCTGAAGAAGTATATTTTGGCGTAAAAACTGAAGAAGAAGCCGGCTTTTTTGGAATATATAATTTGATTTCACCAGCAGTTTTCCCGGAATTGACAAAGAAAGAAATGATAAAATTTCCACATCAATTAAAACCCACCCAAAAATATTCGGGAGATTTTTCTGTAGAAATCGTAGGAAATTATTTTAAAGGAAGTCATTATTTAGTTCAAGGGACGTATAAAGACCGATATTTTTATTTTAAACATTCAGAAAAATTGTTGCTTGGTTCACAGCAGTGGCTTAAGATAGTATAAGCTATGATTATTTTTAAGATATTTATGCTACGCCATTTTTTTGAGGCAGTAATTTTATGAAACCATTCATCTCTAAAAATTTTAAACAAAAAGCGAAAGACTTTGTCCGGAGCACCGATTTTTCCAAAGCATTGCTTATCGGAATTGCACTGACCACACCTATTGTTCTCGGAGTTTTTTTTGATTTAGTGCAGTATGGAATTGTTATCACAATGGGTGCAATGTTGGCATCTCCAAGCGACACGAGCGGAAGCCTTTCCCACAAATTGACCGGCGTTTTTTTGTCAATGGTCATTGCCGTATTGATGAGCATCATCGGAGGTAGTCTGAGTTATTTTTCAGAACTGAAGGTGCTGGCAATCGGAATTTTGACTTTTTTTATTGCTTACCTTTCGGTTTACGGATTTCGTGCTTCATTGGTAAGTTTTTCAGGATTGTTTGCATTGGTCATTAGCTTTTCTCCCGTTGCCGGTGACTTAGTGATTCTGGAACGCGCAGTCTTAATTGCAACAGGAGGCGTCTGGTATATGTTTTTGGTTTATGGGTGGCATTTGCTTTTTCCGAAAATGCCCACCGAATTTTATCTTTCTAAAACGTTTGACCTGACTTCGGAATATTTAAAAATTCGCGGTCAACTTGCTTCAAAAGCGAATAACCGTGACGAATTGTTTAAGAAATTACTCATAGTCCAATCGGAGTTAACGGATACTCATGAAACGCTACGGGAAATTTTAATTTCCACGCGTAAAGGTTCCGGACAATCGGTTTATGAAGGCAAACGATTGCTGATTTTTGCACTGCTGATTGACATGTTAGAACTCGCGATGGCAAATCCGGTTAATTATTCCAAAACCGATACATTTTTTGAGAAAAACCCGAAATATCTGACCGATTTTCAGCACTTACTGTTTGAAATGTCACGACGACTCAAAGAAATTTCTAATCATTTGTCTGCGCCAAAACGATTAAGCAAACATTCGCGCATCATAGAATTTCTGAAAGAAGTACAAGAAGATGTCGACACCTATGGCCGTGAAAATGAAATAGACAAAGAGTCGGCTACCATGCTACGAAATCTGTATAAATATCAATCCGAACAAGCTTCAAAAATTGAAAAAATTGAATGGTTGATTTTAGGTCCGAAAATTTCTGAAGTTCCGTTTATCAAAACTTCTGAAGCACAGAAATTTTTAACCAAAGAAAGTTACAATCATCGTGTGCTTGTTGAAAACCTAAATTTTAATTCTCCGATTTTCAGACATTCATTGCGTTTATCGGTAGTTACTATAATTGGTTATTTAATTGGAGACTTTTTTGAAGTTCAAAATTCCTACTGGATATTGCTTACCATCATAGTCATTATGCGTCCGGGTTATGGATTGACCAAACAACGTTCCCAAGAACGTACTATCGGGACACTTCTGGGAGGTGCCATTGCTGTGGTAGCTGTGCTGCTGATTCAAAATGTTTGGATTTACGCGGTGCTCGCCATCTTTTCGTTAATGACTTCTTTTACGATGATTCAGAAAAACTTTAAAGCCGCTGCGGTTTTTGTTACTTTAAGTGTGGTATTTTCGTATGCATTATTTACTTCAGACATCTTTTCAGTCATTCAATATCGAGTGGTAGATACGTTGATTGGAACAAGTTTGGCAATAGCCGGCAACATTCTGTTATGGCCTGCCTGGGAAATTCAAGGGATTCAGAAAACATTAAGCGAAACAATCGCAGCCAATAAACAGTATCTGAAAGCTATTGTTGCATTTTATCAGAAAAAGGGAGAACCTACATCAGAGCTTAAAGTTAGTAGAAAGAAAGCCTTTTTGGAGCTGTCAAATTTGAGTTCGGCTTTTCAAAGAATGACACAAGAACCCAAATCTCAGCATAAAATTATGGAACAAGTTTATGAAATTGTGGTGCTGAATCATACTTTTTTATCTTCTTTGGCGTCTTTAAGCACCTATATTATTACGCATCCAACTACTAAAGCATCTGAAAATTTTAAAAAAGTTTCTGATTCCATAATTTCAAATCTACAAGTTGCGGAAGATTTGTTAAATGGTAAGATTGAATCCTCGGAATTATTGACAAACAAGGTTTATACACAGGCTGTTTTTGACGCTACTTACGGAATTCATTACGAATCCATAGCCAAAGCAAATACAGATGAAATTGAAGAAAGACAATTAATAAGAGAGCAGTTAAAATGGTTGCTGTCATTAAGCGAAAAAATCCCCAAAGTATTGATTAAATTGCCGCGGATATAATTTTATTGTACGTTGGTTATCATCAAAGATTGTTGGTTAAAATTAATGCTGTCTCCTTTTCATTTTCCTTTTAATTCCATTCCGATTGGGGAATTTAAAGCGATACAGTGGACTTCTTGATTTCCAATTTTAAGCGAGCCGGTTGAAATACTTATAAAATAAACAAAATTTGTTGTGGTCACAAGACTTCCCAACCGGATGTAGTCTGAAGTTTCATGAATATTAATAAGGTTTGTGAACCATTGAAGTTTTTCAATTTCCATCAGTTGTTTTCCGGCAGAATTTTTTGACTCTTCTTTTAAAGCATCTTCAATACTATCAATAGTTTGTTTGATTTTAGTGAATCGAATTTGGATTTGATTGATGCAGTGTTCCAATAATTTTTCTTTTACTTTAACCGTATCCATAAGCAGCCTAACAAGTAACAATTAATCAAAATTAAGGGTTTCCAGATTGTTCATCTGCCGTTGAATCCAATTGATTCTTCTGGAGATATACGATGACGGAGGATGGGCTTTATAATTTCTGGGATTCGGCAAAATTGCAGCAATTGCCGCAGCATTTTGTTTGGATAACTTAGCGGCTGATTTGTTGAACCAATATTCCGAAGCAGCTTGTGCACCAAAAATGCCGTTTCCCATTTCGATACTGTTTAAATATACTTCCAAAATCCGTTCTTTAGACCATAAATTTTCTATTAAAAATGTAAAATAAACTTCCAATCCTTTTCGTATCCAACTCCGTTGCGGCCATAAAAAAACGTTTTTTGCAGTTTGCTGTGAAATGGTACTTGCACCTCTAAGAGTTTTTCCGGATTTGTTGTGTTCTATGGCTTTTTTAATTGCTTCTTTATCAAACCCATTATGGTTTAAAAAATTTTGATCTTCTGCAGCAATAACGGCCAATTGAAGATGTGGAGAAATAGACTCCAACGGAACCCATTGGTGTTTGATGGTTAAATTTTTGTCTTCCAAAGAACGAATCGCCATAAGTGATGTGTAGGGAATCGGGACAAATCGATACACGAGAACCCAAAGCACAGTTAGGATGGAAAACCATAAAACACCTTTTAAAAACCATTTAAAAATTCGTGCAATCATAAAGATTTATAACAAACTCTTGAAAATATGTTTTGTTTAATGAATTATATAAAGAATTATAATTGATTAAAGTTAAATAAAAAAAGCATCATTTATTCTTGAAAAAAAAATAATGATGCTCTTTCAGACTTTTATTGATAATTGCCTAATCTTCTTGTGGCAACATTTTGAAATCATTCATAAAGGCAGTAGTATAATTTCCTGCCAGATAATTAGGATCATCCATCAATTGTCTGTGGAACGGGATGGTTGTTTTAATCCCTTCTATCACAAACTCGTCCAATGCGCGCTTCATTTTGTTGATGGCCTCTTCTCTAGTCTGTGCTGTAGTAATCAATTTAGCAATCATTGAATCGTAATTTGGCGGAATGGTATATCCTGCGTAAACGTGTGTGTCCAATCGGATTCCGTGACCACCCGGAGCGTGTAATACTGTAATTTTGCCGGGTGAAGGGCGGAAATCATTATACGGGTCTTCCGCATTGATTCTGCATTCGATGGCGTGCAACTGAGGGAAATAATCTTTTCCGGAAATGGGAATTCCTGCAGCTACAAGAATTTGTTCACGGATAAGGTCATAATCGATAACTTGTTCGGTTATCGGATGTTCCACCTGAATTCGTGTATTCATCTCCATAAAATAAAAATTCCGATGTTTATCTACAAGGAATTCTATGGTTCCTGCACCTTCGTATTTGATGTATTCGGCTGCTCTTACTGCTGCATCTCCCATTTCTTTCCGAAGTTTCTTTGTCATAAAAGGACTCGGAGTTTCTTCGGTAAGTTTTTGGTGTCTGCGCTGAATGGAACAATCTCTTTCGCTCAGGTGACAAGCTTTTCCCGTGCTGTCGGCAACAATTTGAATTTCGATATGTCTTGGTTCTTCAATGAGTTTTTCCATATACATGCCGTCATTTCCAAAAGCAGCTCCTGCTTCTTGACGCGCACTTTCCCAAGCTTTTTTAAGGTCTTTTTTATCCCAAACCGCACGCATTCCTTTTCCACCGCCACCGGCTGTTGCTTTTAGCATGACCGGATAACCTATTTCATCGGCAACTTTCTCGGCTTCCTCATAGGAGGACAAGATGCCTTCACTTCCGGGAATGGTAGGAACTCCCGCAGCTTTCATGGTAGCTTTGGCAGTTGCTTTGTCTCCCATTTTTTCAATCATTTCGGGAGAAGCACCTATAAATTTAATACCGTGTTCGGCACAGATTTTTGAAAACTTGGCATTTTCGGCTAAAAATCCGTAACCGGGATGTATTGCATCTGCATTGGTAATTTCTGCAGCAGCAATAATATTAGCCATTTTCAGATAGCTCAAATTACTTGGCGGAGGACCGATGCAAACTGCTTCGTCAGCAAAACGGACATGCAAACTTTCTTCATCGGCGGTCGAGTAAACTGCAACAGTTTTTATTCCCATTTCACGACACGTCCGTATGACACGTAAGGCAATCTCTCCTCTATTGGCAATTAATATTTTTTTGAACATGCTTTTAAATAAAATTTCTGACGCTTAAAATCAGAATTTTCAGTTTATTAATTAGGATGGATCAACAAGAAATAGCGGTTGGTCAAATTCTACAGGTGACGAATCATCTACTAAAACTTTGACTATTTTTCCGGATACTTCGCTTTCAATTTCATTGAATAATTTCATCGCTTCAATAATACACAAAACATCTCCGGGTTTAATAGTGTCACCCACTTCAACAAAAACGGGTTTGTCTGGTGAAGGTTTTCTGTAAAAAGTCCCGATAATTGGTGACTTAATGGTGATGTATTTTGATTGTTCACTCTCCGCTGAAGCCGGAGTACTTTCTTGGGGTGCCGGTGATTCGGGTGCGGCCATTTGTGGTGCGCCGGGTATTATTTGTGGTGCTTGAGAAGGCATATTTGGGACTTGTTGAATATAAGTCATATTTTTACCTTCGTCTGATGAACCTGTTTTAATGGTAATTTTCAGATCCTCAGTTTCCAGTTTAACCTCGCTTGCTCCGCTTTTCGCCACAAACTTGATTAAATTTTGAATGTCCTTTAGATTCATATTGCTAATTTTAGTCATACGTTTAAGAGTTAATTTTAGTTTCCCCGTAGGCCCATTTAAGATAAACAGCTCCCCAGGTAAATCCTCCTCCGAAAGATGCAAAAATTAAATTATCGCCTTTTCGAAGTTGTTTTTCATAATCCACCAAACACAACGGCAAGGTTGCCGAGGTGGTATTTCCGTATTTGTGAATGTTAATCATCACTTTTTTATCATCTAAATTCATGCGCGATGCGGTAGCATCAATAATTCTTTTATTTGCTTGATGCGGAACCAGCCAATCTACATCTTTTTCTGTAAGATTGTTTCGCTTCATTATCTGCTCGCATGAATCTGCCATATTCGACACTGCAAATTTAAATACAGTTTTTCCTTCTTGGAACACGTAGTGTTGTTTGTTGGCTACAGTTTCATGTGATGCCGGAAGGATAGAGCCGCCTGCTTCAATTTTCAGAAATTGTCTTCCTGTACCGTCAGAACGTAACAATTCATCTTGCACACCCATACCTTCATCATTAGGTTCAAATAAAACCGCTCCGGCGCCATCACCAAAAATAATACAAGTTGCCCGATCTTCATAATCAATAATTGACGACATTTTATCGGCACCAATAAGAAGTACTTTTTTATATCTTCCGGATTCAATATAGCGTGCTGCAGTAGACATCCCGTACAGAAAACTGGAACATGCAGCTCCCAAGTCATATGCAAATGCATTGGTAGCTCCGATTTCGGTTGCCACAAAAACTCCGGTCGATGCAACCGGCATATCGGGTGTTGCCGTTGCCATAATGATCATATCAATCTCTTTTGGATTGATATTGTGTTTTGAAAGTAAATTTTCAGCAGCTTTGATTGCGAGATAAGAAGTGCCTTTTCCTTTATCTTTTAATATTCTGCGTTCTTTAATTCCTGTTCTTGTTGTAATCCATTCATCATTGGTATCCACCATGGTTTCCAATATTTTATTGGTAAGAACATAGTCGGGAACATAACTGCCCAAGGCAGTGATTGCAGCAGAAATAGTTTTCATAAAACAGAATTAAAATTCTTACAATAGAATCAAATTTATCTCAAAAAGATTGAAATATCTAAAATATTCCAATTTTATGAGACAAATAGACGTAAAATAAATTAAATAAAAATAAATGCCTCCAAGATAATAAGGAGGCATCTGTTTTATAGAGGGTTTAAACAGAGTTATGCTTCTTCTGTTTCAGTTGCATCAATAACTACCTGTCCGCGATAATACAGCTTTCCTTCATGCCAATGTGCTCTATGGAAAAGATGTGTTTCACCTGTTGTTGGATCAACGGCCAAGGTTGGTGCTGTAGCTTTGTAGTGCGTTCTTCGTTTATCCCTTCTTGTCTTAGACGTTTTTCGTTTAGGATGTGCCATTTCTTAACTTATTTAATTAATTTTTTTAAATTTTCCCATCTGGGATCGATTTCGTTTTCTTTATTTTGTTCGGTTTCTGTTTCGGCATTTGGACTTAATTCTTCCAGTTTGTCGAGAATATCACTTTTTAAAGTTCCGTCTTTTACTCCCGGATGAATACGCTTCAAGGGAACAGCCAAAACTAAAGTTTCATATATAAACTGCTGAATATTCACATGGTGACTTCCGTGGGGGAGAATTAACAAGTCTTCATTTTCATCATTGTATGCTTCTCCAAATTTCACGACAAATTCATAGGTTCCTTCAATATGAAGGTCAAATAATTCATTGGTCAAGTCACACGGAACCTTTACAGATCCGTCAAATAGTAGATTAAATTCTAATAATGTGCTTTTCTTCTCGAGAAGAACCTCGAGATTTATTACAGCATTATCAAATTCATCATAGTCAAAATGCTTAAAGAACGTATTGCCAATTTCAAAATTAAAGCGGTGTTCTCCTATCTTCAATCCTACAAAAGGGATTGTAAATTCTATCAATTCCTTCATTTTCACACCTTTTTTATTACCTCTTCCTCAAAATAAGGCGGGGGCAAAGATAAAGCAAATTTATTAATTGTACTTGTTTTAGAATCTCTTTTTTGATGAAGTTCGTTTTTGAGTGATTACTAAGGGGTTGGCGGTAAGAGTTTTGTGCTCCTCACGATTTCGATAAATTTTAATTGCCATAAAGACAGCTTCACGAAACGAATCTTCCCGCGCAATGTTTTTTCCGGCAATGTCAAACGCGGTTCCATGGTCGGGAGAAGTTCGGATATAAGGCAAGCCGGCAGTGAAATTTACACCTTTTCCAAACGCGAGTGTTTTGAAAGGAATTAATCCTTGATCGTGATAACATGCAACAATGACGTCAAAACTTTTATAATTGTCTGATCCAAAAAAACTGTCGGCTGCATAAGGTCCGAAAACCAATTTGCCTGATTTTTTCATATCAGCAAGCACAGGTCTTAAAAGTGTATCATCTTCATTCCCGATGACTCCATTATCTCCCGTATGCGGATTGATTCCTAAAACCGCAATTTTGGGCTTGGAAATTCCAAAATCTTGAATCAATGTTTTATGAATGGTATCAATTTTTTTCGCGATATGTTCATAATTTAAGTGTTCTACTACATTTTTTAAAGGGATATGATCGGTGAGCAATCCGATGCGGAGGTCTTCGGAAACCATCAACATTAAGCTTTCACCACCTAATTCTTTAGCCAAATAATCAGTATGTCCGGGAAAATTAAAAGTATCTGATTGAATGTTCGTCTTATTTATCGGAGCTGTCACTAAAGCATCTATTTTATTGCTTTTCAATGCTTTTACTGCCGCTTCTAAAGATTTCAATGCGTAGCTCCCGCCCATGCTGTTTTCTTCTCCAAATTTAATGGCGACAGCCTCTTTCCAAATATTTAAAACGTTTACTTTATTGACAATCACATCGTCTATACTGTCGATTCCGTGAAAATTTAAATCTGATTTAAACTGTTTTTTATAAAAAGAAATTAATCGTGCGGAACCAAAAATAACAGGTGTGCAAAAATCTAACATCCTGGAATCCTCAAAGGTTTTTAGAATAATTTCACCACCAATGCCGTTGACATCCCCAATGCTTATTCCAATTTTAATTTTATCCTGTCCGTTCATAAATACTGCCCTTTAGAATTGCTATTTTTGTAGTTACAAATGTAAAGAAAACTATAATGTTTACAGGAATTATTGAAGAAATCGGGAGAATAAAACATATTGAAAAGGAGGGTTCAAATATTCATTTTATTGTTTCAGCCGATTTTACGAATGAACTGAAAGTCGATCAAAGTGTCTGTCACAATGGAGCGTGCCTAACAGTTGTTGAAATTTTCTCTGATTCATATCGTGTAACTGCTATTGAAGAAACCTTGCAAAAAACAGCACTATCGGAGCTTACACAAGGTTCGGTGGTCAATTTGGAACGGGCTATGAAATTAGGCGATCGTTTGGATGGACATATTGTTCAAGGGCATGTAGATGCAACCGCTGTGTGCACCAAAATTAAAGATCAGGACGGGAGTACGCTTTTCTATTTTGAACATGCGCATCCTGAGTTTAATACCGTAGAAAAAGGTTCAATCACTGTAGATGGTGTCAGTTTAACTGTAGTGGAATCCGGAAAAGGAATGTTTAGTGTTGCAATCATTCCTTATACTTTTGAGCATACAAATTTTCATACGTTGAAAGTAGGAAGTAACGTAAATATCGAATTTGATGTAATCGGAAAATATGTTCAGAATTTAGTAAACCCTTATTTGTAAAAATTAAGTTGTAACAATTGTACAAATACATATAATTAAAAAACCGCAATCGCCAAAATAATAGGAGGTTGGGTTTTGTTTTGTGGAGAATATCGGAGTCGAACCGATGACCTCTTGACTGCCAGTCAAGCACTCTAGCCAGCTGAGCTAATGCCCCATATTCAGCTGCAAATATAAAAATTTTAAGCTTAAAATGGTACTTTTAAAAATAATGTTTAACGAACGAAAGGATGGAACTTGCCTTATACTATATTCATCTTGTAATAATAATATTATAAAAATTCATAGACTGAAACGACTTATTGCTTCTTAAACAATACGAATTCCTCTTATTTTCTCACATTACTTTAGAAAAGGTCTTTTTAACATGACTTTCAGCCGGGCTGCTCTGTTCTCAAATTTTCATATGCATTTCATCTTAAACTTTTTCAATAATCGCATATAAGATTTTGCAATTTAAAATTTATATTTGCCGGCTGAATATAGTAATTTCATCATCAAAATTTGAAGGAGAAGCATTTATATGGCAGAGAACAATCTTGTCTACAGCGGGAAATCAAAAAATGTATATAATATTACAGAGGGTCCCTATAAAGGTAAATACAAGTTAGTATTTAAAGATGAAGCTACAGGATATATAGAAGATGGAAAACCCGTTTTTGACCCCGGCTACGATGCTGTTGTCGGAGAGATCCCCGGTAAAGGGGCAATTGCCTGCAGATTTGCCACCTATTTTTTTAAACTGCTTAAAGAAAAAAATATACCATCGCACTATATTGATACAGTGAACGACAATGAAATGATTGTGGAGCCTGCCAACCCTTTTTCACTGCCACCCTTTTCAGCCGATATGCCGGGCTCAGAACCCCTCATGAACTTGGAATTCACATGGAGAAACAGTGCCACCGGCAGCTTCTGGAGGCGATATCCATTTGTCAGACCATGTAAAAATATACATAAGATTGTTGAAACATGGACAAAGGGAGATAATGACATCCTGATCACTTTTGAAGCAATAGAAGAGACCGGAGCAATGAGCAGGGACGAAATAATCAACAGTATTGAATTGGTTAAAAATATAGCGGAGATTGTGTCAGAAGAGTTTGCATCAAAAGGACTTCATGTATTAGATGGAAAATTTGAACTGGGAAGATTAAAGCACGGAAACGGAGAAATTGTGATAATTGATGAAATATCACCCGATGTTTTGCGTGTTTGCAAAGGTTATTCACCCGATAAAAATGGCGATTGCACAATATATGGCAGATGTGCTGTTTCCAATATCATCAATGGAAAAAGAACAATAAAAAATAAGAACCAGGTGCCTGCTGCTGATTTTATTAATATTTTTCTTGATTGATAATGTAACTTTGGTAAAGATTTTGTTGTATTCAATTATAGCAGCTTACAAAATTGAATTACTGTTTATGCACTAAGTTTTAGGCCGGTATAAGATTAAAAAATGAAATTAGTAAAAAATTGATTTGCAAGTAACAATTATTTTTTATCTTTAACCGACCAAATTTGAACACTATTTTTAGGAAAAACATAAAAAAATAACGCTATGGAACTTAAAAAAACACCAAAAGCAGACCTTGAAAATAAAAAGAATATATTTCTTGGTATTGGATTAGTCGTAGCATTGGGACTTTTATTTTTTGCTTTTGAATGGAAAACCACACCAAAAAAGACCGAATCTCTCGGCCAGATACAAACACAGGAAGTAGAAGAAGAAATTATTCCAATAACACGTGAAGAGCAAAACACTCCACCACCCCCGCCTCCTCCAAAAGTTGTTGAGGTATTAAATATTGTAGCAGATAATGTACATATTGATGATGAACTTCATATTGAAGATACAGAGGCAGATGCAGAAACTTTTATTGATGTGGCCCCGGTTGTTACCACAACAGTTGTTGAAGAAAAGGAAGAGGAAGAGACTAAAGTATTCTTCATTGTTGAAGATATGCCTGAATTCCCCGGAGGTGAGGCAGCCTTGCGGCAGTTTATTGCAAATGCCATTAAATATCCGGTAATTGCTCAGGAAAATGGTATTCAGGGTAAGGTATTTGTTACTTTTGTAGTTGATGCCGACGGAGGTATTTCAGAAGCAAAAATTACCAGAGGTGTAGACCCTTCTCTCGACAAAGAGGCACTTCGTG
>LSQX01065771.1_pt4 | contig 30149 bp, 24 predicted proteins | sample 654561 | NCBI WGS metagenome assembly LSQX01 (sample SAMN04489861, study PRJNA283612) | anaerobic digester metagenome | isolation source: 4 biogas reactors fed with cattle manure at either 37C or 55C with and... | place: Denmark: Kongens Lyngby | collected 2014 | reverse complement strand
TTTAATATATGCTGATAGTCTGCAATATCAATTATATTCGCGGCATCTGCGGCAAGCAGCTGCAGTCCGTCCGCATTCATTTTGCCCGTAAGCATAAAGTTCGCAAGCAGGCAGTCAAGAGCGTCGCAAACAGAGTCGCCGTTGAGGTCGCCTTTTATTACAGTCACATAATTCGTTACGGCGCCCGTTGTTTTGTCAGTTGCGGTTATGTTCGAGCCTGTGCCAAAATAGCTTTTGCCGGATACCGTCAGTGACGGAGTGCTTGAAAATGTTGCATTTGTTTGCGGGCAAATGTCAGCGGCAGAGCTTTTACCCTGTAATGAGCTTTTAATAAGCTTTCCGAAAACGGTGTTTACAGTGACATTAGAGGCGGGCATAGTGAAAGAATAGCTTTGATTTTTTGAAACGGGTGTTATATCAATACTACCGTAAGCAGTTGAAGCAGATACATTAAAAACCGCATAGTCAGAATTAGGCGTTGTATTTATATTCACAACATCACTATTCGAGGAATAGATAATATCATAAAGTCCATTAGACAGCGAAAAACTCCCGTTTTGAGTGTTGCCTTTTGTAAGTGTGTACGCAGTACTCGTAAACGCCTTAATACGAGCATTTTCATCATAAGAGGCTAAGTCAGTCCAAGAGGAACCGTTGCTGCTGAGATAGCTTTGCTTTGCGGCTATGGAGTTTATGTTTTTTAGAGTAAGATTACCGTTGACTAAATTCACGGTATATGTCGTATCCATTCCCGCATCCCCTGAGGGGTCAATCAGCTTTACTACGACTGAAAACCTGTTGCCGTTAGCAAGCTTTACGGGATTGTTAAGAGGAATTGTATGAAGTCCCGAATAAGTTAAAGAGCCCGTTTGTGATGTAACGAGTGTGCCGCTGATAGGCGATGTGTAGTTTGACGGCAAGTTGTTATAAATTGAAACTTCATAAGAAACATTCGTATTATGCATATTTGAAATACCGACAGCCTTTAAAAGCTGGCTGCCCTTTGCCGTAAAGACATTTGCGCCATAGATTGTATTGCTTCCTTGGAATGAAAAAGCGCCCGTTGCCGCGGTTCCGTCATATTGATAATTATATTCGTATTTTTCTGTGCTTTCCGGTATATAAAAAGCGGCATAATTCTTATAAGTCCCTAAAGATAACCCCGTAAGCGAAGTATCATAGTAAGAAACCCAAAAATAACCGTTATTGCCCCATGTTGAATCCCAACTATTTTTACAAAGCCAAGCGCCCTTATTTTGAGGATATGGGGAATTAAAGTTTGAGGCGCCGAAATTATCATCCCACCCAACAAGAGTAACGGCATGATTTGGATTTGTGCCCGACTTATAAAAATAAGCGTATTTTGATGAATTGTAATTTGCCGCATTCCAATAAATGCTTACTGATGCGGCGCCATACTCCATTAAAAGCGCCTTAATTTCATCTTGGTCTGCAAACGAAACAAAATATGCATCCTTTAATTTTACCAAGCTGTTAAATGCCGAGCTTCCAAAAGGAGCTATGTTGTTTTCTAAGTTGCTGTAAGGAAAAGCCGTTTCAGAGGCTGCTCCAATCCAGTTAAAGAGGGCGGCAGTAGTAAATTCATCATTTCCGCCAAATTCGGATAACTCTTTCGCAGTCGTTTGCTGTATGTCGGACTTATATAACCGCACACTGTCACCCGTTAAATTTCCAAGAGGGTCTGCTATATTATCTCTGTGGTAGACAAAATAGGCAATATGACTTTCAGAAAGATTGAAAGAAGTACTGTGTCCGAGACTGCTAATTGACGCAGATTCAAGGCTCGCCATAGCGGAGTGTGCCCAACAAGTATTAAAACTACCTTGGTTTTTAACAGAGGTGACGCTTCCGCTCGCTCTGCTGTCATAAGAGGCGGGCAGATTTACAGAATTATTAAAATGATATTTTGTGTCCGATTTTACTGATTTAGGATAATATCCCGTATTAATATAAGAAGATGAAGCGTCCGCATAAACATTTGATAAATAATCATCAGAAAGTGAATAAATACAGAGATTATCAAACTCACTGTTTGCAGATGTTGCCAATAAAGAAAAATGCTGTGAAAATACGAGGATATAAAACGCAAATATAAGCGCAAGAGTCTTTTTACAATAACGATTTTTCATTCTTTCGCCCCTTCCGAATGCTAATTAAATTCTTTTTGACAGATGTGTTTTTTGATATTCTTCAATTTCTATATACCAATCGTCAGTAAGTCCCTGTCTTTCTAAATATTCACTCCAAATATCGCCGAAAGGTAATGTATTAAACCTTTCGTTTAAGTACATTAATCTTCCGAACTGTGCTGTATCTTGAAGCTGTTTTAATGTATCGTGAGGCAAAAGAAGCGCCCACAATAAAGCTTTTTGTGTGGAGCGTTGACCTAAAACCCACGCGCCTAAACGGTTTATGGACGCATCAAAATAGTCAAGCCCAATAAGTGTTTTATCAAGCGCATTAGAGCGGACAATCTCCTTTGCAATTTCTTTGACCTCATCTTCAAAAAGCACAACATGGTCACTGTCCCAGCGGACGGCTCTTGTAATATGCAAAGCAATTTTATCACTAAACGCAAGTAAAGAGGGGATTTTATCAGAAACAGTTTCGGTAGGATGATAATGTCCGTTGTCAAGCAGGCAGCAAACGCCCGTTTTCGCGGCATAGTTTTGGTAAAACTCACTGCTGCCTACCGTGTAGCTTTCAAGCCCTATGCCAAAAACCTTGCTTTCAACAGCGTCAACAACGCCGGAAAGCTTTTCGGCAAAAATTTTATCAAGACTGTCTTTTAACCTAAGCCGAGGAGTTAGCCTGTCCGCAGGCACATCTTTATATCCATCCGGAATCCACACATTATTAAGTGAGTGTGAGTTCATTTCATCGGCAAAATATTTTGCTATCTTGCGGCAGGCTATGCCGTGGTTTATCCAAAATTCTCTAATGCTTTCGTCGGGAGAGGAGAGAGAAAGCCCATCCTTCATTTTTGAGTGTCCAAAATATGTAGGGTTAAAGTCTATGCCGTCAAGTCCTATAGACTTTGCGAAATCCACCCAAGGCGCAAAATACTCCGGAGTATATTTATCACGGTCAACTTTTTTAGCGTCATTGCCTAATATTGCGTAGCTTGCATGTAGATTAAGCCGCTTTTTTCCGGGCATCAGGGAAAAGGCAAAAGCAATATCAGACTTTAATTCTTCAAAGCTTTGCGGCTTGCCGGGGTAGTTCCCCGTTGCTTGAATTCCACCGTCTAAAGAGCCTGTACTGTCAAAGCCCGATACATCATCACCTTGCCAGCAGTGAATGGAAATCGGAATTTCCTTTAGCTTATCAAGCGCCTTTTCAGCATCCACTTCGTATTGCTCATACATTTTCTTTGCACTTTCAAATCTGTTCATATGTACTCCTTTTAAATGTTAATTTATAACACAGCTTATAAAATGCTTTATAAATTAAGTTTAATTATATACCCCATTAATATGTAAATATCTAATATTATCAAAAATATAGCTACTGAGCGCCCTGTTTTTCGCATCAAATGTATGCGTAGAAATAAAAATTGTATCTATACTCGGCTTGCCGATTATTTCTGTTACAAAAAGGCTGTGATAAAACCTGCCTGTAAAGTCGCCAAGCTGTATAACATCACCGAGCATAATTTCCGAAACATTTACCTCACTTGCAAAGGGACCTTTTGTTTTGTTTGTGGTAAGGAAGTTATATAAATACTTAACGCCCGTCCACGCGGGAGCGCGGTTGTTAAGGGAAACAAAGTACCAGCCGTAAACGGGCGTGTAGTTCATAACGCCGCTGCCTGCATAAATGCATTGGGAAATAAAGTTTGTGCAGTCGCCGCCTATATTCGTAAAATCATAATACCTTGGGTTTCGTTTCAGTGACCATAAAAGCGCGTAGCTGACAGCCTTTTCACGATTATAAATATTAATAACAGGCATAATATATCACCTTTGGCTATGGATTTAATATATATTATGCGTATTTGCCGCAAGGTGATAAAAACTGAATAAGCGGGAAAAACCAAGTAAAGTTTATTTCGTATAATAAGTAAAAATAATATTAAATATAATGTACCATATCTCCCGCTTATTATCAAGATAAAAATGAGCTATTATTGACAATAACAGAAAAAGGTAGTAATATATTTATTGATAAGGAGGTATTAAATAGTATGAAAAAGTTTATGAAAACACTGTCTCTGATAATGGTTAGCATTATGCGTATTTCTGCTTTTCCCTTGGCTTTTGCATCAGGCGGAACAGACCTGAAATTTAATGATGACGGCAAGTTTGTTATTCTTCAATTTGCGGACTGTCAGGATGTATATCCCGCGAAAGAGGCAATGGTGGCATTAATTAATGAATCGCTTGATTTTGTAAATCCGGACCTCGTTGTTTTTACGGGTGACAATGTTGTGACTGACGATATCCGTGCGTATGACGAAATCTTAAATCCTGTTGTAAACAGAGGAATTCCTTTTACGCATTGTTATGGTAACCATGATGCTGAAAATAGCGAGCTATTCACAAGAGATGATTTGCTTGCAATTTATCAGCAGTATCCCGGTTGTCTTACTTATGACGATGACCCCTCTCTTTCCGGTTCTTGCACACATAATCTTCCGATACGAAGCTCTGACGGTTCAAGAGTAGCCTTTAATATATGGATGTTTGACTCCGGCGACTATATGGTAGACAGTAAAGGAAATAGGGGCTATGGCTGCGTAAGAGCAGACCAAGTTGAGTGGTACAGAAACAAAAGTATGCAGCTTGAGACGGAAAACGGCGCTCTCGTTCCCTCTTTAGCATTCCAGCATATTGTTCCCCAAGAAATTTTCGAGATATTTTACAAGTCTCCTATTGCGATTGATACGATTACAATGGAATTTGAAGATGGCAGCGTTTATAGCTATGTTCCGGATTTTTCAAAGTTTGAGGGATATATTTTTGAACCTCCTTGCCCGTCGCCGTACAATTTTGGTCAGTGGGATGCTTTTATTGAGCGTGGCGATGTGTTGGCTTTAGCCGTAGGGCATGACCATACGAACTGCTTTATAGCCGATATAAGAGGTGTAGACCTTATTAATACGCCGGGTGCCTCTTGGCGCTCATACGGCAATGATTTAGTCAGAGGCTGCAGAGTATTCGTATTAGATGAAAATGACCCTTGGAACTATGAAACATATGTAGTTACCGCATCAGAGCTTGCTATTGTTGACGGCTCACAGATACCCGATAAAGAGGACTCTCTTGCAAATTATTGGACAGTTGTCATTTTCAAAAAGCTGCTTGACTATTTCAGAGTGTTCGTCGGCAACTTTAGTTTACCGTTTTAATGTGTAACTGTTAAGGTATACCTTATCTCTGCGCCTTTGTCTTTATTGACCGAGGCGCAGATTACGCTTGACAAAAATCGCTGTTTATGCAATAATATGATGAATTTTTGTGAATATGGAGGTCTTTATCGTGCGTGTGATTACGGGGCTTTCAAAAGGCAGAAAGTTAAAGACTTTACAAGGCATTGATGTCAGACCTACCTCGGCAAAAGTTAAACAAGCATTATTCAGTATTATACAGTTTGATATTGAAGGCAGGCGCGTTCTTGATTTATTCGCCGGTTCCGGTCAGCTTGGGATAGAGGCTTTGAGCAGATTGTCTGACAGTGCAGTTTTTATTGACAGCTCAAAAGAGGCTGTAAATATTATAAAAGAAAACCTTGAATTTACAGGCTTAAAGGATAATGCACTCGTCTTAAATACTGACGCGTTATCATATCTATTTAATACTATTGAAAAATTTGATATTGTTTTTATAGACCCGCCATACAATTCAGAGCTTGCTGAAAAATCGCTAAAAAGTATAGAGCAAGTGTTAAATAAAGGTGCAATTGTTGTTTGTGAAGCTAAAAAGACTTCAGATTTTCCGGAAGAAATAGGCGGCTTTTCATTAAAGAGATACGAGTATGGTAACACAACTCTTTGCATTTACAGATAGGAGTGGCATTTTGAAAACGGTTGTTTGCCCGGGAAGTTTTGACCCGGTTACTTATGGACACTTAGATATAATTAAGCGTTCTGCAAAGCTTTTTGATAAAGTTGTTGTTGTTGTTATGCGTAACCGTAATAAAAATATAGGCAGCTTTACAGTTGAGGAGCGAATAGATTTCCTTTTGCGTTGTACAAGTAACCTTAAAAATGTTAAAATAGATAAATATGACGGATTACTGACGGAATACGCGAAAATAATAAACGCTGACGCTGTTGTAAAAGGTTTAAGAGCCGTTTCCGATTTTGATGACGAGTTCAGACAAGCGCTTGCAAACCAGAAACTCAATCCTAATCTTGAAACCATATTTTTTACAACGAGTGCGGAGCATATGTTTTTAAGCTCAAGCGTAGTAAGGCAAGTTTGCGAGCTTGGCGGTGATATTTCAGCATTTGTGCCGCCCCAAATTCGTGAAGATATAATAAAAAGGTTGTCAAAAACAAGAAGCGTTTAACTTCTTGTATTGAAAGGGAGAGATATTGTGAGTGTTGATACTTTACTAAGCGATATTGACGAGATACTTGAAAATGCTAAAACCGTTCCGTTTTCGGGTAAAGTTATGGTAGACGCTGACCAAATTTCAACTATTATTGAAGAAGTGCGCTTCAATATGCCGGAGGAATTTACGAAAGCAAGAAAAATTGCGACAGAGCGCCGCGATATACTAAACGATGCCCAAAATACTGCCGATGAAATTATCGGAAAGGCAGAGCAAATAGCAAAAGGCATGATTGAAAAACACGAAATAACGGCAGGCGCAAGAAAAGCGGCGGAAGAAATCGTTCAGCAGGCAAGAGCAGAGGCAAGCGAGCTTCTTGAAACTACGCGAAGAGAGGCGAACAGTATTATGGAGCAAGCTCATAAATGGTCTACTGATATAAGGGAAAGCGCGGGCGAATATGTTGAGGATATCATTAAAACATCTGATGAAGCTTTAACCCAAAGTGTAAATGAAATTCGCAGGGCACGCCAACAACTGCGCGTTGCCGCCTCAAAGAAAACAGAGCAAAAACCTGACCTTGGCTAAAGGTAAGCCGGCTAAGCCGTCTTAACTGTACGAAAGGAAAAAAAGCGTTTATGGCTAATAAAAATCTTTGTATGGGTTGCATGAGGGAGCTAAAGGAAGAGCGCATTTGTCCAAATTGCGGTTTTTCCGTCTCCGAAACTCAAAATCCTCCGTTTCTTTCAATCGGCACGGTAGCGGGAGGCAGGTACCTTATAGGAAAGGTCCTACAGCATAATGGTGAGGGCGCAACATATATAGGGTACGATTTAGAAAGAAATATAATTATAAACATTAGGGAGTTTTTGCCGGAGACTTTAGTTTCAAGAGCTGAAAGTTCAAGTGAAATTAACATTTTGAGTGACTGCGAACATGCATTTTCTGACTGTATGCAAAGCTTTCTTGAATTATGGAGAAAGCTTGCGCGTATGCGCGGGTTGTCTGCTTTAATTTGCGTTATTGACATAATAGAGGATAATAATACGGCATATGCTATTTTTGAGCCGCTTCACGAGTGTATGGCGCTTAGGGACTTACTGCTTGAAACGGCAACGGGGTATATTGATTGGGAGTTTGCAAGGCAGTTGTTTATGCCCGTTTTATCCACGCTTGGCACACTTCATTCCGCAGGTATAATTCACCGCGGCATTTCGCCTAATACTCTGCTTTTAGGTAAGGACGGCAAGCTTATTATTACCGGCTTTTCAATAGGTCAAGTCAGAAGCACGGGCGGGGATTTGCCCGTAGAAATATTTTCGGGATATGCGCCTATTGAGCAGTACGGCTTTTCGGGACAGCAAGGACCGTGGACAGATATTTATGCTTTCGCGGCTACGCTTTACCGCTCACTCGTAGGCAGTACTCCTATTGAGGCTACAACGCGTATTACGAATGACAAGTTAATGATTCCCGCAAAATTTGCCGAGCTTATTCCCGCTTATGTAATAAACGGACTTATAAAAGCCCTGCAAATAAAACCTGAGGATAGAACAAAAAATGTTGAAGCGATGAGAAACGACTTTTCGGCATCTCCGATAGCCGCCGTTCAGTCAGGCTATTCAACATTTACAACAGAGGGCGATACAGGAGAAAAAAAGGGCGAAACAGAGCTTATAGATGTAAATCTTTCCGATAAGAAATCTAACAGAAAAACAGCGGCTATTGCCTTTGCTGTCAGTGCAATTATTTGTTTTGCAGCATTGGGGGCTGTCCTTTATTTCGTGTATATCGACAGATATGGAGAACCTACTACAACACAGCCGTCTGTTTTATCGGGTGAAACAACGATGATTACCGTTGTGAATTTCGTCGGTCAGTCGTCAGATATTCTTTATGAAGCGTATTACACAACGAATTATGATATAAAAGTGAATTTTGTCTTTAATCCCGATGTGGAGCAGGGTATTATAGTAAGACAAAGCGTTCCTGCAGGCAGCACTTTTTCAAGCGCACAGCGGCTTCCTATAACTATAGATGTCAGCAAGGGAATTGAATACATAAAACTGAAGCTTTCTGATTATGTCGGCAAATCGTATGAATCTGTGAAAACGCAGCTTGAAGCGTCAGGTCTTAAAATTAATTTGAACGAATCCTCATATAAAAATGACGAGCTTGCGGGAACAATAGCTTTGATGACGGGCGGCGCTATAAGCAATAACGAGCTTACCGCAAAGCGCGGGGATATGATTACAGTATATGTATATATACCAACTGCAACAGAGCCTGAAACAGAGCCGCCTGAAACAGATGACTTTGGAATAGTGATAAACGACGACCCTTACGAAGAAGATTTTTATTTTTAATATAAGCTTTTGCCAATCTTATTAAGGTTGGCAAAAGCCTTTTTCTTTTAACTAAAAATGCGAAAAGGAAGTGTATTATGCTTAACGAAAAGCAAATTGAAAGAATGTTATCAAAGGTTTCAAGATTTCTTACTACTCTTGAGCCGCACATATTTGAAAAAGTCGGAGAGCTAAAAGATGTAGTAGCTTTTGAAACGACAGATGAACATCATAAAATACCTGAACATACACTCTTTAATCCCATATCAAGTGGTTTTAAATGGGGCGGGGAAAGCCATTACTGTTGGTTTAAATCCTCTTTTACAGTGCCAAAAGAGCTTTCCGGCAAGGATTTGTTTCTTATGCCGAAAGTTGGCGGCTATGAGGCTATGCTATGGGTTGACGGTGTGCCTTTTGGTACATTCTGTTCAAAAATAGTGTTCACAGGTCATGGAAATCATTACTGTGACTTACTTGTGCAAAACGCCAAAGAGGGACAAGTTATTGATATAGCGGTTGAGTATTATGCGGGGCATTCCTATAAAGGCTGCCTGCCGCTTGAGAATGAGCCAATTCTTGAATACGATTATTCTTATAATTCTTTTGATATTTGTGTAAAGAACTATGAGGTAGAGGAATATTATTTTGACCTTGAAGCTCTCGTTTTGCTTGAAAGTGTGCTGCCTAACACCTCTTTTAGAAAAGCGGAGCTTATAAATACACTTTATGAAATACATAATAATGTTTATTATTCATATGACGATGTTGACAGAGAAACATTCCTTTTAGCGCTTAGGAAAACAAGTCCGATATTAAAAAAAGCACTAAGCGTTAAAAACGGTCCCGAAGCACCTAAAGCCTATGTTATAGGGCATTCCCATATGGATACGGCGTGGCTTTGGCATGTTGGCGAAACCATTAAAAAATGCGCCCGTACATATGCTAATCAAATAAGCCTTATGCAGCAATATCCGCAATACAACTTTATTCAAAGCTCTGCTTGCCATGGTAATTTCATTCGCGAGCATTATCCAGATTTATTCAGGCGCATACAAGAAGCAGTAAAGCAAAATAGATATGAGCCTAACGGCGGCGTATGGGTTGAGTGCGACTGTAATGTAACATCGGGTGAATCTTTGGTGCGTCAATTCCTTTGGGGACAGCGTTTTACGAGAGAGTATTTCGGCTATACTTCCAACTGCTTTTGGTTGCCTGATACTTTCGGTTACAGCGCCGCAATTCCGCAGATTATGAAAAGCTGCGGTGTAGACTATTTTTTAACGACGAAAATCGGCTGGAATGATACTAATATATTCCCGTATGATACATTTTGGTGGCAGGGGTTAGACGGTACCCGTGTATTTACACACTTTAACAGAACGCATATGCCGCCTACTGCTGACAGGATTTATTCTCAGGTTTATGACGAGGGCAGGGGCGTTGGAATAAAAGAGAAAACCGTTAATGATAAGCTGCTTATAGCCTTTGGCTATGGTGACGGCGGCGGCGGACCGCAATTTGAGCAGATTGAGGCTGCAAAAAGGTTAAAAGACTTAAACGGTTGCCCAAAAACAGAGTATACGCTCGTAGGCGACTTTATGAAAGAGCTTGAAGAAACTTCAGTAAATCCAAATGTTTATAAAGGAGAGCTTTATTTAGAGCTTCACAGGGGAACGCTTACAAACCAACATGAGATTAAACGCAATAACCGTAAAGCGGAGTTAGGGCTTCGTGACCTTGAATTCTTTGTTGTAGATAAAGCCGTAAAGTCGGGCGTACCTGCCGAAAGCACTGAAACAAAGCCGCTTTGGGAGTTAATGCTCTTAAACCAATTCCACGATATTCTGCCGGGAACTTGTATCCCAAGAGCGCATAAAGAAAGCAGAGAGCAGACTTCTCATATAATAAAACGAACGGGCGAACTCGTCTCGCTATATGCAAAAGGCAGCGAGGCGGCAGTTACATTTACAAATACGCTGTCGTTTGATAGAAATGACCCTGTAATAGCGAAAGTGCCAAAAGGGTATGCGCTTGACTGTGATTACAGTCAGCAAGCGTATGAAAATCTTGACGGGGAGCATTGTGTTATTGTAACAGGCTTAACCATTCCGGCATTTTCATCAATTTCTTTTGGGCTTGTAAAATGTAAATCAAATGATTTAAAAAATAATAATCAAAGCCCGTTTAAGCTAAAAGACAACGAGCTTACGACAGAATTCGCAAAAGTAAAATTTGACGATAGGGGCTATATATCCTCGTTTATTGACCTTTCTGTAAATAGGGAGCTTGTAAACGGCTTGCCGTTTAACACTTTTGTTGTTGCAGAGGATTTGCCGACAGCTTGGGACAGTTGGGATGTGGACGCTGATATTGAAACGAAATTTATGGACTGCGCCGCACTTTTATCAAGAGAAATAGTATCAAACGGCAGTGCCGCTCTTATTATTCGCAGTAAGTACAAGGTTACTGAAAAATCGTCCGTAACACAGGATATGATTTTCTTTTCAAACAGTAAACAAGTGCGTTTTGATACTGTTATGGACTGGCAGGATGACCACCGCTTTATGAAAACTGTGTTTGATACTGCTATAATGCAGGAGTTTGCCCGCTGTGAAGTTCAATTTGGTTATACAAGGCGACCGACAACGAGAAACACAAGCATTGAAAAAGCAAAGTTTGAAGTGCTAAACCATAAGTATACCGATATTTCAGAGTCGCGTTTCGGAGTAACACTTCTTAACGATTGCAAATATGCCGTCAGCGTTGAAGGCGGAAGCATAAGGCTTTCGCTTCACAAGGGCGGTACAAGACCGGACTTTACGGGAGACCATGGCAGGCACCGCTCTGTATATGCATTTTTACCGCACGAGGGTGACTTTAGCGCAAAAACCGTTACAAAACCCGCGTACGAGCTTAACATTCCCGCCGTAGTGACAGACGGAGTATATAAGGCGGAAGCGCTTATTTTACCGGAACTTGATAATATTATAGTGGAGTCAATAAAGCCGTGCGAGGATAACGAAAAGGCGTTTATAGCTCGTCTTTATGAGTGTGAGGGAGCATATGTAAATACAAAATTGGCGTTTTCAAATTCAGCTAAAAAGGCTTTTATCGCAAATATGCTTGAAGAACCTATCGGCGAAAAGCTTAATATAGCATCATGTGAGCTAATTTTTAAACCGTTTGAAATTAAAACGCTCAAAGTCTATTATTAACAATTTATACTTGTAGTGGTTTTAGCTTATAATGAAAATCACATTTACGCAGAAAAGTTTAATATATAATGTTGATTAATACTACTAATTGTGGTAGTATAAGTAAGTATATTAATATGATGGAGTGAGGTTATGGTTGCCGAAATGCTGCAAAAGGTTTTAGATGCAGAGCAGAAAGCACAGGAGATAATTGACGGTGCCAATGTTGAAGCGGAAAGCATTTTAACAACAGCTAAAGAGCAGGCGGAAAGCATAAGGTCAAACATGGCGGAAAACGCGAAAGCTGAACTTTCTGTTATAGATGAAAGTATTACCCAAAGGGCGAACTTTGCACAGCTTGATGCTAAAAGGCGCGCCGATGCTGAAATAGAAAGGCTTAAAACTGTGACGGATAAAAGACGCAGTGAGGTTATCGGAAAGCTTATTAAAGAAGCTGTAAAAGTTGATTTATAACAGGGGAAAATAAAAAATGGCGAAACTCAAAATCTCGAAAATCGAAATTATAACGCCTCTGTCTGACGGACAGGGGATAGTTGATTTTATTCAGCGCACAGGAACAGTTGAGCTGTTAAAAATAGAAAAAGAGGGGCTTTCTCATGTTGACACTTCGGGCACTCTTTCTCAATTTGACAAATACTTAAATGCCGCAAATGAGGCAAACCGTGTTTTAGCTAAGTATTCAACAAAGAAGCAGTCTGTTACTGATATGCTTTCAGGCAGAACAGAGCTTTCTGAAGATGATTATAAAACTCGTACAGCAGAAACTGATAATATTTTAGCCGCTTGCTATGATATAAACTCTGCAGTTAAGAAACAGGCGGACAATAAAGCCGAAATAGCAAGAAATCAAACGGCATATGACTTATTAAAGCCTTGGCTCATTTGTGATATACCGACGAATACGACTAAAATCGGGGGGCAAAGTGTCTTTATAGGCGCAATTCCGAGAGAATACGATAAAGAAACGCTTATTGAAGATATAAATAAATATGCGCCGAAAGCACAAGAGTTTGAGGTTTTTATACTTTACTCGGACAAGTCTGTAACAAGAGCCGTAATCTTATCCCATAATTCTTGTGAAGCAGAAATTGAAACGGCGCTCAGAAACCTTAATTTTACGCGTCCCGCAAATCCCACAAGGCATTTGCCGTCAGAAAAAGCTGAAAGGCTGCTAAATGAAATAAAACGATTAGAAAAAGAAAGTGCCGAATATACTGAAAAAATCAAAGGATTTGCAAATAAACGGGACGATATAAAGTTTTTAATAGATTACTTGATGATAAGAAAAGAAAAATATGAAGCTATTAAAGACCTTGGTATGACGGACAATGTTATCGTAATAACGGGATATGCAGAGCAAAATGTCGCATTAAAGCTGAAACAAGAACTTGAAAACAGCTTCTTTGCCGCCATTTCGATATATGAGCCAAAAGAGGACGATGATGTACCCGTTTTACTGAAAAATAAAGCGTTTTTCAGCCCTGCCGAAAATTTAGTGGGTATGTATTCAATGCCCGCTAAAAGTGATGTTGACCCAACGGCATTTACCGCTTTTTTTTACTATTTCTTTTTCGGTGCGATGCTGTCTGACGCCGGATACGGTATGTTAATGGTTATAGTTATAGCATTGGTTCTTAAAAAGTTTAATGTTGAGCCAAAGCTAAGGAAATCATTAAAAATGTTTTTCTGGTGCGGCGTTTCTACCGTAATATGGGGCACTTTATACGGGAGCTGGTTCGGTGACATTATAAATGTTGTAAGAGAAAGCTTTTTTAACCTGCCGCCAACTCGGCTATATTTGTGGGTGGACCCGCTTGACAATCTTTTGGGTGTAATGGTTTGGTGTTTTGGCTTTGGCCTTGTTCACCTGTTTACAGGATATGCAATAAAAGGTTATGCACTTTGGAAGAGTAAAGACAAATTCGGAGCATTCTCTGAAACGATACCCACATATGTGTTAGTCTTAGGAGCGGCCCCTTATTTCGGCGGTTTATTCGTAGATGTTCCGGACAGTCTTAAAAGTATCGCCCCTTATTTTATTGGGGTAGGCGCATTACTCGTAGTATTAACGGCAGGTAGGGACAGTAAAAGTATTGTTGGCAAAATCGGCGGTGGTTTCTATGGGTTATATAATGTCTTAGCTGGGTATTTAGGTGATGTGCTTTCCTATTCAAGGCTTTTAGCCTTAGGGCTTTCCACAGGAGTAATTGCGAGCGTTATTAATATGCTCGGCGTTATGGTTGATAATGTTTTTGCGAGAATAGTAATGCTCGTATTTGTCTTTATAATAGGGCATACCGCAAACTTTATGATTAACATTATCGGCTCATATGTTCACGCTTTAAGACTTCAGTTCGTTGAGTTTTATCCTAAGTTTTATGAGGGCGGAGGCAGAGCCTTAAAACCCTTAGAAATAAATACACAGTTTTTCAGATTTAAGGAGGATTATTAATGTTGGATATGTTTGTGCAGTGGGGCGGCGTAGTTTTAGTGTTTTTTGCCGCGGCGATTTCCGTTGTCTTTCCGGGGCTCGGCTCCGCAAGGGGAATAGGGCTTGTGGGACAAGCAGCATCAGGGCTGATTTCCGAAGACCCGTCAAAATTCAGTAAAGTGCTTATTCTTCAGGCTCTGCCGGGAACACAGGGACTTTACGGGTTTCTTACAACAATACTTTTACTAAACCAAACAGGGCTTTTAGGCAGCGAGGCGGCGGCTATTGACCTTAACACAGGTATTAGATACCTTCTTGCGGTGCTTCCTATTACAATTGTTGGTTATTTTTCCGCTATACATCAGGCGAAAACATCTGTAACGGGTGTTGCGATTGTTACGAAACAGCCTGAGGACAGCACAAAAGCCGTTATATTCGCGGCTATGGTTGAAACTTATGCCGTTATTGCACTTCTTACTTCACTTCTTATGGTGTTCAGCGTTAAATAATGAATAGCCGAATATAACCGAAAATGGAGAAGAAATATGTCGGGAATTGAAAAAATCACAGAAAAGATATTATCAGACGCTAAAAGACAGCGTGAAAGAATAATAAATGAGGCAAACAAAAAAGCCGAAGAGCTTATAGAAAGCGTTAAAGCAGAAGTACAAGAGGAATATAACAGCATAATTGCTGATGCTAACAGAAAAGCAGAAGATGCCGATAAAGTATCAAGCTCAGGCGGTGAGTTAACATACAGGCGCTTAGTACTTGCGGCAAAAACTGATATTCTTCAGGATATTCTAAAAGCTTCTGTAAAAGCGCTCAATGAGTTGCCTTCAAGTGAATATTTTGAGGTTTTATCGGAAATGGCAGTTTCTCATGCCCATGAGGGCAAAGAGGGTTTAATCCGATTTAATAAGGCGGATAAAAATAGGCTCCCCGCCGATTTTTTAGAAAAAGTCAATGCTCGTCTAAGCTTAAAAAACGCACTGACTATTGATGACGCGACGGCGGATATTGACGGGGGTTTTTTGTTGGTTTACGGTAATATTGAGGAAAACTGTGACTTTAATGCGATAGTATCATCTAAAGCCAACAAGCTTTCTGATATTGCCGCAGATACGCTGTTTTTTAAGGAAGAGCTATGAACAAATATGATTACGCACATGCCGTAGCGCGGATAAGATATAACGAAATGAAGCTGCTAAAATCTAAAGATATAGAGCAGCTATTAAGTGCGTCTGATTACAGCGAGGCTTTAACTAAAATCAAAGAACACGGTTATTCGTTTGAAAAGAGTAGAGATGCTAAACAGGCGCTTGACAATGAACTCTTAAAAGCATGGAAGCTGTTACAGGAAATTGCTCCTGAAAAAGAGCTGCTTGATGTTTTCGGTGTATTAAACGCTTTTCACAACCTTAAATCCGCGCTTAAATCCCGTGTGTCACGCTCTAACGACGAGCCGTATTATCTTTTTCCCTCATCGGTCGAAGTTTCAGTCATAGAAGAAGCTGTAAAAATAAACGATTTTTCACTGCTTCCTGACTATATGACACAAGCGGCAAAAAAAGGCTATAAAGCACTAACGGAAAATGAAGACGGACAGCTAAGTGAAGCTATAATTGACAAAGCCGCTCTTTCACATTTTCTTTTGATGTCTAAAAAAACAGAGTGTGAAGAAGTTATAAAAGCCGCAAATCTAAAATGTGCTGAGGCAAACATAAAAATTGCGTACCGCGCCGCTGTAACGGGCAAAGAGAAGGGGTTTTATGAGGCTTCGCTTTCTGAATGTGACGGGATAGACATCAATTCGCTTTCAAATGCCGCTCAAAAGGGAGTAGACGAACTTTTAGAATACTTGAAGACTACGAGATACAAAGAGGCGGCGGCACTTCTTACTGTAAGCAGTATTGCTTTTGAAAAGTGGTTCGACAATTTTTTAATTGTTATCATTGAAAACGCTAAAGTTGAGCCGTTTGGATTTGCACCTTTAGCTGCTTATTGGTTTGCAAAAGAAGCTGAGATAAAAAATATCCGTATACTATTAAACGGAAAGAAAAATAATGTTGACAATGATACCATAAGGGAAAGGATGAGACGGCTTTATGTATAAAATTGCGGCAGTCGGCGACAGAGACAGTATAACAGGCTTTGCCTCTGTTGGGTTTTCAACATTTAGTACTGATGATGCAGTTGAAGCAAAAAAGATAATAAGAAGTCTTGCAAACAGCCAGTATGCAGTCATTTTTATAACAGAAAAACTTCTCCAGCTTATCCCTGAGGAATACGATAGATATAAAGAGCTGCCCGTACCGGCAATTATACCCATACCGGGAGTAACAGAGAATACCGGCTTTGGATTGTATAATGTAGGTAAATTCGTCGAGCGTGCAGTAGGCTCTGATATTATTAACTGATTTCCATGAAAGGAATTTGAATATGAGTAAAGGTAAAATACTAAAGGTTTCCGGTCCATTAGTTGTGGCGGAAAATATGCGTGACGCAAATATGTTTGACCTTGTGCGCGTGAGTGAACATCGCCTTATAGGTGAAGTTATTGAAATGCGCGGCGATAAGGCGTCAATTCAAGTATATGAGGAAACATCAGGGATTGGCACGGGCGAGCCTGTGGAGACTACGGGCGCGCCCTTGAGCGTTGAATTGGGACCCGGACTTTTAGGCTCTATATTTGACGGAATACAAAGACCTTTAGAGGAAATAAGAAATAGAACGGGAAACAACCTAAAAAGAGGAATAGAAATCCCCTCATTAGACAGAAATAAGAAGTGGCACTTTGTACCCACGCTTACTGCGGGAAGTAAAGTAAGCGCGGGGGATATTATCGGAACTGTTCAGGAAACAGATGTAATACTTCATAAAATTCTTGTTCCCTCAGAGCTAAAGGGCGCTATAAAAGAACTATCTGAGGGCGACTATACTGTTACTGATACAATAGGAATATTGACGGATGAAAAAGGTAATGAAATACCTTTAACGCTTATGCACAAATGGCCTGTCAGAAAAGGCAGACCGTATAAGAAAAAGCTTTCACCCGATATTCCGCTTATTACGGGTCAAAGAGTTGTGGATACATTTTTCCCGCTTGCAAAAGGCGGTGTAGCGGCAATCCCCGGTCCTTTTGGAAGCGGTAAAACCGTTACACAGCACCAGCTTGCCAAATGGGCAAAGGCAGATATTGTTGTATATATAGGCTGTGGTGAGCGTGGAAATGAAATGACAGATGTTCTTAATGAATTCCCAAGACTTATTGACGAAAATACGGGAAAATCGCTTATGGAGAGAACCGTTTTAATAGCAAATACCTCCGATATGCCCGTTGCGGCGCGTGAAGCGTCAATTTATACCGGTATAACTATTGCCGAATATTTCCGTGATATGGGTTACTCTGTGGCGCTTATGGCGGACTCTACTTCAAGATGGGCGGAGGCGCTTCGTGAAATGTCGGGCAGGCTTGAGGAAATGCCCGGTGAAGAGGGGTACCCCGCATACTTAGGCAGCCGCCTTGCTCAGTTTTATGAAAGGGCAGGTCGTGTTATAACTCTTGAAAGCAGCGGTGCGGAAGGGTCGCTTTCCGTAATCGGCGCTGTTTCACCCCCGGGAGGAGATATTTCAGAGCCTGTGGCGCAGGCAACTTTGCGTATTGTAAAGGTTTTTTGGGGGCTTGATTCTGCACTTGCTTATAAAAGGCACTTTCCGGCTATAAACTGGCTGACAAGCTATTCGCTTTATGCAGATTCACTCGGCGAATGGTTTAATGAAAATGTTTCAGAGGACTGGACAGAGCAAAGAAGCAGGCTTTTAGCCTTACTTTCAGATGAAGCGGCACTTGAGGAAATAGTAAAACTTGTGGGTATGGATGCGTTATCTGCAAATGACAGATTAATAATGGAGACGGCGCGCTCAATAAGAGAGGACTTTTTGCATCAGCTTGCTTTTCATGAGATTGACACATATACGACGCTAAAAAAGCAGCATTTAATGATGAAGCTTATCATTGAATATTATGACAATGCTTTAGAGGCGCTTCAAAAGGGAGCGGATATTGAAGTGCTTGCCGCTTTGCCTGTAAGAGAGAATATTGGCAGGTTTAAGTATGTTAAAGAAACGGATATTGACAAGGAGTTCCAAAAGGTACATCAAATCCTTGTCCGTGAAGTGGCACAGTCCGTAAGAAAAAGGGAGGAGCTTTAATGCCAAAGGAATATAGAACAGTCGAAGAGGTCGCAGGTCCTTTAATGCTCGTTCGCAAAGTCGAGGGGGTAAAGTTTGATGAGCTTGGTGAAATTGAGCTTCAAAACGGCGAAACAAGGCGTTGCAGAGTTCTTGAAATAGACGGTGAAAATGCTCTTGTTCAGCTTTTTGAAAGCTCTACGGGAATAAATTTATCAAACAGTAAGGTTCGCTTCCTTGGCAGGCAAATGGAGCTTGCCGTTTCTGAAGATATGCTTGGCAGAGTTTTTGACGGCTTAGGCAGACCTTTAGACGGCGGACCTGAAATACTGCCTGAAAAGCGTATGGATGTAAACGGGCTGCCAATAAACCCTGCCGCAAGGAATTATCCGGAGGAGTTTATTCAAACGGGTGTTTCCGCTATTGACGGACTTAACACGCTCGTCAGAGGGCAAAAGCTTCCTATCTTCTCCGGCGCTGGCTTGCCGCATGCACAGCTTGCCGCTCAAATTGCAAGGCAATCAAAAGTGCTTGATGACAGCGAGCAGTTCGCCGTTGTTTTTGCCGCTATGGGCATTACATTTGAGGAGTCCAACTATTTTACAGAAAGCTTCAAGAAAACAGGTGCTATTGATAGAACCGTTATGTTCACAAACCTTGCCAATGACCCCGCGATAGAAAGAATTGCCACGCCGAAAATGGCGCTTACAGCGGCGGAATATCTTGCATTTGACAAGGGCATGCACATCTTAGTTATTCTTACTGATATTACTAACTATGCGGACGCTCTGAGAGAGGTTTCGGCGGCAAGAAAAGAGGTACCCGGCAGGAGAGGCTATCCCGGATATATGTATACTGACCTTGCGTCAATTTATGAAAGAGCGGGGCGGCAGAAGGATAATAAGGGCAGTATTACCTTAATTCCTATATTAACTATGCCGGAGGATGATAAAACCCATCCAATCCCCGACCTTACGGGCTATATTACAGAGGGGCAGATAATTCTAAGCCGTGAGCTTTTCAGAAAGAGTATATCTCCTCCTATTGATGTGTTGCCATCGCTTTCAAGGCTTAAAGATAAGGGTATAGGAGAGGGTAAAACAAGAGAAGACCATTCAAATACTATGAATCAGCTTTTCTCCGCATATGCAAGAGGCAAGGACTCAAAAGAGCTTATGGTTATATTAGGTGAGGCGGCTTTAACGGAAATTGACAGGCTTTATGCAAAATTTGCCGATGAGTTTGAAAATAAATATGTATCGCAAGGCTTTGAGAATAACAGACCTATTGAAGAAACGCTTTCACTCGGCTGGGAGCTGCTTCGTATATTGCCTCGCGCAGAGCTTAAAAGAATTAGCGACGAATTACTTGACGAATATTATTAAGCATTTATCATTTGAAAGGAGGCGGTTAAAATAGCAGTTTTACAAGTTAATCCGACAAGAATGGAACTGATTAATATAAAACGCAAGCTTGCGACGGCGCGCAGGGGACACAGGCTGTTAAAGGACAAGCGTGATGAGCTTATGCGCCGCTTCCTTATACTTGTACGCGAAAACAAGCAAATAAGGCGAGAGGTTGAAAAAGGTCTGAAAGAGGCACAGGCACACATGGCGTTTGCGGGAGCTTCACTTAAAGAGGAAATTATAAACACTGCCCTTATGCTGCCTAAACAAGAGATTTTTGTTGATGTAAAGCAACAAAATGTTATGAGCGTTCTGCTTCCTGAGTTTGATATTAAGTACAAGTCCGGCGATGAAAATGATATTTATTCATATGGATATGCTTTCACCTCGTCTGACCTTGATATGGCTGTAAAAAGCTATGCGGATATTGCCGTAAAAATGGTTAAGCTTGCTGAAATTGAAAAAGCTTGCTCTCTTATGGCAGGAGAGATTGAAAAGACGAGGCGCAGAGTAAATGCGCTTGAATATATAATGATTCCTCAATATGAAGACACGATTAGATTTATAACTATGAAGTTAGACGAGAATGAAAGAAGCGCCACTACAAGGTTAATGAAAGTTAAAAGTATGATGCTTGAAAAAGTTCACCGTTACAGCGAAAGGGGAGAGCAGCTTGACTGATTTTGACGCTTTTCAAGGCGGTGTCGAGCATGGCGGGCTTCGCAACAAGAACGAAATAAAAATACTTGTATGCTATATTTTGTCAAGAATTGAAGAGCCGATTTTGAAATATCAGCTTGCGGACAGCCTTACGGGTATAGGTCTTGTTAATTACTTTGAAATTAACGAGGCAGTTGATTCTTTAATCTCCTCAGGCGCAGTAAAAAACTTTTTAGACAATAAAGAGCCGTGCCTTACTATAACGGACATAGGGCGCGATATTGCGTCAACACTTGAAAAGAGCCTTACGGTAACGGTGAGAGAAAAAGCCGTTAATGCGACACTTAATCTGCTTTCGCGGTCAAAAAAAGAACAGGAAAATAAAATTGAAATAAAAGAAACAGAAAACGGTTATTTCATAACATTTACAATGTACGGATTTTCTGAAGAAATACTTAAAATTAAACTTTTCGCCGCTGATTTAATGCAAGTAAATATGTTAAAAGAGGGTTTTTTACACGACCCCGTAGAACTTTACTCAAAAATAGTAGAACATTTAATAAACAATAACTAATAATATATGAAGGAGCAAATTATGGACAATAAAGCGATGTATAAAATAGGTTACGGTCTTTATGTGCTGACAGTCAAAGACGGTGAAGCTGACAACGGCTGTATTACGAACACTGTAATGCAGGTAACGACTACGCCAAACAGAATAGTCGTAACGGTCAACAAGCAAAACCATACACATGACTTAATGCTAAAGCAAGAAGCATTTAATGTTTCAATTATTGATGTTACCGCTCCTTTTGAGCTTTTTAAGCAATTCGGATTTAAAAGCGGCAGGGATACTGACAAGTTTGCGGATTTTGACGCTAAAAAGAGAAGCGAAAATGGTATTTACTATGTTACAGAGCATTGTAATGCCTATATCAGCGCAAGAATAATTTCAACTACTGACCTCGGAACGCATACAATGTTCGTAGCGGATGTTACGGACGGTGCGGTATTATCAGATTATGATTCTGCGACATACGCATACTATCACAGCAATATAAAACCAAAGCCGGACAATTCCGGTGTAAAGGGCTGGCGCTGCAAAATATGCGGGTACATATATGAGGGAGAGGATTTACCGCCCGATTTTATATGCCCCATTTGCAAACATCCCGCCTCAGATTTTGAGAAAATCGAATAGAGAAAAGAAAGCAGTTAGAATATAAGGAAATTAATAAAATTTGTTAAATAACTGTTGACATAATCAGAGAATTATAGTATATTATATTTCGCCGCTACAAATAGGTAGCGGGCAATGGGAGCATAGCTCAGCTGGGAGAGCACTTGCCTTACAAGCAAGGGGTCATAGGTTCGAGCCCTATTGCTCCCACCAAAAGTGGCCCGGTAGTTCAGTTGGTTAGAACGCTAGCCTGTCACGCTAGAGGCCGACGGTTCGAGTCCGTTCCGGGTCGCCATTTTTTGCCTCTGTAGCTCAGTTGGTAGAGCAGTGGNNTGTCGTTGGTTCGATTCCGACCGGAGGCACCAGTTGGCGGGGTGAGCCTGCGGCTCTACCCCCGTCAAGCAGAGTAAATAAAATATGCACATTGTGCGGATGTAGCTCATCCGGTAGAGCGCCACCTTGCCAAGGTGGAGGTAGCGAGTTCGAGCCTCGTCATCCGCTCCATTTTTTTAATTTTACGGCGACATAGCCAAGCGGTAAGGCAAGGGTCTGCAAAACCCTTATTCCCCAGTTCAAATCTGGGTGTCGCCTCCAATAAAAGACTGTCGATTATTCGGCGGTTTTTTTATTTATATTAAAAATTTGCCGCCCTTAATATAAGTCGTTTTCTTGACAAAAGAGATGCTATTGTATATTCTATTATTAACAATTATTTGAAATAGTATCACAAATTGCGGACAAAATTTGCGGCTAAACGGGGAGGGTAAACCATGAACTTTCAACAGGCGGCTTCGTGTTACGCGGCTAATCCGACACAGGATGTTTTACAGCAGGTAACAAAACAGCTTCTTTCACAGCTCACCGCGCGTGAAAAAATTCGGCTTCTTTCGGGTCATGCTTTAGGTACAACTATCCGTAATATATTTCTTTACCGCCGAAAATATAATGCCACCGCGTATGCGGCAGGCGGCTGTAAAAGGTTAGGTATACCAGCGCTGTTATTTACAGACGGTCCGCGCGGCGTTGTTATGCGGCGCAGCACCTGTTTTCCTGTGCCTATGCTGCGCGGCGCAAGTTTTGATGATGAGTTGGAGTCTCGTATCGGTGAAGCGATTGCTAAAGAGGCTATTGCCGGCGGCGCAAATTACTTTGCCGGTATTTGTATCAATCTGCTTCGTCATCCCGCATGGGGCAGAGCGCAGGAAACCTATGGTGAGGATTCATATTTATTAGGGCGAATGGGCGCGGCGTTGACCGTTGCCGTACAGAAATACGGTATGATGGCATGCCCTAAGCATTTTGCTTGTAATAGCATTGAGGATTTGCGTTTCGCTGTGGATGTGCAAATGAATGAGCGTACACTGCGTGAGGTTTATTTACCGCATTTTCAAAAATGTTTTGACGCGGGCGCGCTTTCGGTGATGGGAGCTTATAACAAGCTCAACGGTACATATTGCTGTGAAAGCAAAGAGCTGCTGACGGATATTTTGCGTGATGAAATGGGTTTTAACGGTGTTGTTACCTCAGATTTCTTTTACGCTATTTATAACGCCCGAAAGGCGCTTACCGCGGGATGCGATGTTGAAATGCCTTATACCTTCCGCTATCTTGCCTTGCCGCGGCTTTTACGCAAAGGCAAGATTTCAGAAGAGACAATTGACACGGCGGCAGGGCGTATGATAAGCGCGCTGCTGCGCTGTGTACCAAATATAAAAGAGGTTTCGCGCAGCACAATTCTTTCCTGTCAGCATATTGCCCTCGCGCGTGAGGCGGCGCAAAAAGGCATGGTACTGCTTAAAAATGAAGCGGTGCTTCCAATTACAGAAAAAGCGCCTCGTATAGCCGTTATTGGTCGCTATGCGGACCGAAAGAACTGGGGCGACCATGGCAGCAGCAATGTATTCAGTCCTTATTGTGTTACACCTTTTAAGGGAGTGCGTGCGGGATTTACAGGGGGAAAGACAGTCTGCTATAACGGATGCAATCCTAAAAAAGCGCTTAAAGCCGCCGCGGGCAGTGATTATCTTGTGGTTTGCGTGGGCAGTGACCATAAGCAAGAGGGCGAGTTTATGTTTAATTTAGGTGAGCGTAAAACCAAGCCGCGCGGTGTTGGCGGCGATAGGGCGTCTTTACGCCTGCCTTTTGAAGATATCGCGCTGGTAGAGACGCTTTGCAAAACGGGCAAAAAAGTCATTGTATATGTAATGGGCGGCAGCGCATATGTTTTAGAGGATATACTTAAAGCTCAGCCGCAGGCAATTCTCATGGGATTTTATGCGGGCCTTGAAGGCGGCAATGCCTTGGCTGATATTCTTAGCGGAAAAATAAATCCAAGCGGGCGGCTGCCCTTTACAATTGCCGAACGCGAAGAGGACTATCCGCCGTTTTTGCGGGTAAGCGATGATTATCGCGAGATAACCTATGGCTATTATCATGGTTATACACTGCTGGATATTGAGAATAAACGCGCACGCTTTCCGTTCGGATTTGGGCTTTCATATACAGATTTCGTATTCGAAAACCTAAAGGCGGAAGTAACGGCACAAGGAGTTGCTCTTTGCTTGACGGCGCGGAACATTGGAGCTAAAGCCGGAGCAACTGTAGCGCAGTTTTATGCGGGGTCAGACGAAGCCGTGGCAGACCGTCCGTTAAAGCAGCTGAAAGGCTTTCGCCGCATAGAGCTTGCAGCCGGTGAAAGCCGGGAACTCTCTGAACTCTTGCTCTGGCAAGAGCTTCGATTTTATGACCCTGTCACACGGTCATGGGGGTTAGATAAGGTATATAATTTTTACGCGGGGGCGAATTCCGAGCAGGCGATGGATTTATCCGTAACTGTCAGCACTCCTGAAGCTGTGAAGATATAGAAGAATAAAAGACGGCTTCAGAAAGGAAGGTCTATGAGAAATAATGCTTTTTTTGCGCCGGACGCCTATCTTGCGTCATTATATAAAAAACGGCTGGCAACGCCTTTTGCTCAGGTTAATACCGCCGAGCAAGCACAAGCGGCTTGTGACGGGGTGCGCAAATCACTCAGGGATTTGCTTGCGCTCAATATAATTGACGGGCAGTGTGCCGCGCTTGAGCCAACAACGCTTAAAACAGCAAAGCGTAAAGGGTATACCGAAAAGCGGCTGATATTAAAAATTTGTGACGACTGGAATATGCTGCTTTATCTGCTTATCCCTGAAACGCCTAACGCGGCGGGTGTTGTTGCTTTGAGCGGTCATGGCTATGGAGCGCGGCAAACCTTGCGGCTTGACCGACGCGGGAATTACCGCATATTTAATTTCTTTGATAACTATCAGAAAAACTTTGCCGCCGTTTTAGCGCAGCAAGGCTGCACCGTTGCTATACCCGAACTGATTGCTTTCGGAGAGGCGCGGCTGCAAAAAGACAGGCATAAGCCTTTTTATAACAGCTCCTGTTATGCTGTAACCTCAGCTTTGCATTTGTGCGGTACATCTACAGCGGCGCTGCGCGTATATCAGGCGGTACGCTGTCTTGACTTTCTTGAAAAACAGGCGTCTGTTGACCCTTTGCGTTTAGGCTGTATGGGGATTTCGGGAGGCGGATTAATTTCTTTACTGACCGCCTGCATTGACGAACGCGTCAGCCGCGCCGTTGTCAGCGGATACATAAGTACTTTTGAAACAAGCATTTTAGCGCGCTGGCATTGTGCGGATAATTATATTCACGGCTTGCTGGGTGTTGGAGAGCCTGCTGATATTGCCGCCGCAATTGCGCCGCGCAAGCTCTCTATTGAGTCAGGGCGGCGTGACCCGCTGTTTCCTATTGACGGCGCGGCAGAGGCGCACGCGAATATTCAGCGTATTTATGAATGCTTGGGCGCGAAAGACAACCTAATAATAGATGTGTTTAACGGTAGACATCAAATCAGCGGCAAGAAATCATTTCGTTTCTTTTCTGAATGATAGTCAACAGTAAAGTTTTAGTATAGTCAAAGGAGTTATTATGGAATTTTTATTTCGTACTGTCGCGCTGCTGCTGGCTGCCGCTAATTTTTTGTGGTATAGCCCAAGAATGTTAGCTGATACGGCGGCAATGGGGACGGATTATTTAAGGCTGTCGCACGACTTGCCGAAAATCCCGCAAAAGCAGATGCAGACAGACATTGCGTCTGCCGTTAAACAATTACAGCATCCCTTTATATTAGCGAATAAAGCGGAGTTTGAGCGCGCCCGCACAGAATTAGAAAAAAAGGACGGTGACGCCTATATAAAAGCGGCATGCCGTTATACTTTAGAACAGGCCGACTGTCTGCTAAAAACACCTCCTTGTGAATATTATTTTTCAGATGATGAGCGTTTGCTTGAGGTTTCCCGTGAAGTACTCAACCGTATAATTACCTTGGGGTTTGCCTGGCAGTTGACGAATAAACTGCAATATGCACAGCGCGGTTGGTCAGAGCTTTTGCAGGTCTGCAATTTTAATGATTGGCATCCGAAACATTTTCTTGATACCGCCGAAATGGCGCTGGCGGTTTCTATTGGTTACGATTGGTTATTCACGGCGCTCACACAGCAGCAAAAAGATTTATTGGCGCAAAAGGTATATGATTACGCGCTGGAGCCGGGCGACCCGAATAAACCCTCGCTGCTTTTTTCCAACTGGTGGACATGGTCAAAGATTAATTGGAATCATGTCTGTTATGGCGCTTTAGGTATAGCAAGCATGGCGTTTGCAGACAGGTACCCTGAATACGCCGCAAAATTTCTCAGAAAAGCTTATTACAATATGCCCGCCGCCGCCACCTCATTCAGACCCGACGGTGTTTATGTGGAAGGTAACAGTTACTGGGAATACGGAACATCCTATCTTGTTTATTTCATTACGAGCTCACGAAACTTTTTCGGAACCGATTACGGACTTTCCAAGCTGCCCGGATTTAGTAAATTAGGACATTTTCCGCTTTATATCAGTACTCCGACCGGTGCGTTTAATACGGGTGATAACCGCAGCTTCCCGCCATATGCGCCCGTTATTTTTTGGTTCGCTTCCGAAACTAATGAGCCCATGCTTTCCCTTTATCAGCGGCAGTCATATAAAGATACTCACATTCGCCCCTGTGATGACCCGCCTACGGGTATTCAGACCTTCGCCTCGGAACAAGCAAAGGAATTGGCGCTCGGCGCTTTGTGGTGTGAGCCGGAATTAAAAAGCGATGCAAAGCAGTTAGACCTTGAAGCTTCAGTTCATTTGAAATCCGATGAAAGTCAGGAATTTGTTTTAATGCGCAGCGCCTACTGTGACCGGGCGGCAACCTTCGCAGGAATAAAAGGCGGTTATAATTACACAAATCACGGTGATTTAGATATTGGTTCCTTTGTTTTTGAAAGTCAGGGCGTGTGTTGGTTTGAGGATTTAGGCAAAAGTGACTACAATGGACCCGGCTACTTTACGGGCATTGTCGGCGGAGGTCGCTGGAAGAATTACCGCAAACGGGCAGAGGGGCATAACACGCTTGTTATCAACCCTGCGAATGCCTCGGAAGATCAATATCCATATGCGCGCGCGGTGTTTTCATCCTTTAATGATGATACCGCTGTACTGGATATGACGCAAGCGTACTTGCGCAGCAGTGTAAAATCAGTTATACGGGAATTTCAAATGCTGCCGTCTTACGCGGGTATTCGTATTACAGATACTGTCAAATGTAAAAAAGCGAGTGAAATCTATTGGTTCGCACACACTAAGGCTGAAATTGAAGTTGCCTCAGACGGTAAAAGCGCAACGCTGCGAAAAGACGGCAAGACAATTACCGTTACGCTCAATAAGGGCAGCGAAGGTACATTCACCGTTATGGACGCTATCCCTTTGCCGCAATCCAAGGCACGGCAAAATACTGAAGAAAACAGCGCTTATAAAAAGCTGACAGTACATCTGTCAAATGTAAAGGAGACAGTGATTTCAGTTACAATTTTTGCGCAATAAAAACCCCATATGCCTTATAAAAAAGGAAATATCGTTCATAACGCCTCTTTTTCTCATTTGAAAAGGATTATTGGCGGGAGTTTTTATTAAAAATATAGCACATCTTGTCCTGTTTTTCATATTATGGTGTTGGAGGTGCCGCCTTATGTCAATGCCTGAATTTCCTGAACCAAACCCCGATTATGCTAAAAGAAAATCAAGAATTTTAAGGTTTTTATTAATAACAGCCTTAACGCTTATCGCCGCGCTCGTATACATCTTTTATTATTTCAACCTGATACCCGGCAAAGCGTATTATGCAAAGGATTTTGATATACAGGTTTTACAAAGCACAAAGGACTTAAATGAGAACGGTACGGACGATTATACCGATATATTGATTGGCGCAAAAACAGACGCTCAAAACCGCCCTGTATATGACGGCAGATACTACGGCGGCGGCGGTTATCCGCCGAAAAATATCGGAGTTTGTACGGATGTTGTTTGGCGCGCATTTAAGAATGCCGGTTATTGCTTACGGGATATGGTTGACAATGATATTAAAAATCGCCCTGATTCATACGGCGAAATTACGGTTCGTGACCGCAATATCGATTTTAGAAGGGTAGGGAACCTAAGAGTCTTTTTTGAAGAGTATGCAGAAAAGCTGACACTTGATATTAATAAAATCGAAGAGTGGCAGCCGGGCGATATAGTGATATTCGGAAATGACAGGCATATTGGTATAGTGTCTGATAAAAGAAACAGGAAAGGTATCGCCTATATTATTCATAACGGCGGTCAGCCTAAAAGGGAAGGGGACTATTTGAAAAGAGGGGATGTAACAGGGCATTATAGATTTGACGCATCACAAATTAATGATAATATCATCGTTTTGTGGTATGAATAGGAAATTGAAGCTTTACGGTACAAATCCCGTATAAATATAAAGCCCTTCATCTGTATAGATATTTGAGATTTGATAAAAATCCCCCTCTTTTTTGACGGTTAGCACGGCGGTATATTCCCCGGAGGGTCCCGTTGAGGTTTTGGCAGAAAATAAGAGGGAATATATTATAGTGAGATTGTCTGTCTTGTCTATACCTGTTATTTTATAACCGCTAATCCATGGGCTTGATACGCCTGTAACCCAGTTCGGAAATGTGTTTTCGAGCTGTTTTTGATATGTATTTTTAAGCTGTTTTGTCATAACAGAGTATTGCATAGCGCCGCTTCTCATTACAACTGCGTTTGACCATACATTTACGGCGTCATAAGCAGAACAGACACCCACAAAATCCATAGCCGCTATTAATAAATCGCTGCGTGTTCTGTAAATATCTGCTTGGTTTGATACGGGTTTATTTTGTTTTACTGTAGTTAAAGACAGCGTCACAACCGTCAAAACTAATAGAGCTGTTAATACAAAAAGCGCTAAAAGAGTATGGATATTTTTTATTTTTATTGCCAGAAATCTCAACCGTTTCACCCTTATATAAAATAGTGTACTATTTTATATGACAAAAAGGATAAAAAAAGACTGTATTATTAAACACAGCCTTAGTTTTATTATAGATTTTTAACCATTCTTTTATAGTAAGGCCAAAGTCCCGTTTTATCGGGAGTATGCTCAGGGAGCTGCCAGAAATCGTAGCCGGGATAATCGTTTCCTTCAACTATTCCCGGTCCGCTTTCTCCTATATAAACATCCCAGCCGATATAACGCATATCATCTACCATCAAAGCGGCTTTAAGGGCTAACTGTACCGCTTCTTTAACAAAGGGGAGCTGATACCCGTAAAGCTTTACTTTAGTATCAGGGTGAGCATCAAAGGGTACAAGCCGCGAGGTATGACCGCAGCCTTCAATTTTGCCCGTTTCCCTGTCAATAGGGCAGCAAACGCCGCCGTTATCAAGATTGTCCACAAACTTGCCGCCGCCGCCGAACTTTGCGGTAGCGTACACACAGTGAGGCACACCGTCGTCTGTTACGAGCGTAACTATACGGTATGTGTTTACGGAATGCGGGTAAACTGCCGAAAGCGCGCTGTGCTGAACTATAAACTCCTCGACTAAACCGAATTTACCGTCCGTGATATAATGGAACATATCTTCTATAGTCTTAAAATCACTCTTATGGAGTTTTTCAATGCCGGCGCCGCTTTCACCTATGTAGGGCTTTGCGAAAATGATGTCTTTATCCGCTATGAAGCGCTCAAACTGCTCAAACGAAAGGTCTTTAATATCAAGGACTTCACGACCGAGAAA
>LSQX01225906.1_pt1 | contig 30172 bp, 20 predicted proteins | sample 654561 | NCBI WGS metagenome assembly LSQX01 (sample SAMN04489861, study PRJNA283612) | anaerobic digester metagenome | isolation source: 4 biogas reactors fed with cattle manure at either 37C or 55C with and... | place: Denmark: Kongens Lyngby | collected 2014 | reverse complement strand
GTGGCAGAGTCCGGACTCTGCCACCATGGAGTCCGGGCAGGGAAAAATCACGCCGCGCCGACTTGAGATACTGGAGTTGCTCAGAAACACCGGAATAGTCAATTTGACAGCGTTCTGCCGCCAATGGAGTGTTTCACCGGGTACAATCAGGGAAATGGAAAAGCACGGCATGGTAACTGTTACGGAGTATGCCGAGCAGAGAAATCCCCTGTCGGGGCGTAATTTTCTGCCGTCGCTCCCTCTTGCGCTGTCTGAAGAACAACTCAATGCCAAAAACATAATTTGCGATGCATGCAATGACTCTTTCAGCAAAAATCCCCCGAAGCCGGTGTTGCTGCACGGCGTCACAGCAAGTGGAAAAACAGAAGTATATTTGCAGTCTATAGCGCATGTGCTTGAGAAGGGTTTGGGTGCTATCGTTCTGGTGCCCGAAATATCGCTGACACCACAGACGATACAGCGTTTTGCCTCGCGCTTCGGTGATACGGTAGCCGTGCTGCACAGCCAGCTGAGTGATGGCGAACGGCACGATGAGTGGCACAGGATTTGTGATGGCAGTGCGAGAGTGGTGGTGGGTCCCCGTTCTGCTGTTTTTGCACCGGTCGACAAACTCGGGATAATAATTGTTGATGAGGAACATGAGCCGAGTTACAAGCAGGATGAGGCGCCGCGCTATAATGCCCGCGACATTGCCGTCATGCGTGCACGGTATGAATGCTGCACCGTTGTTCTCGGCTCGGCTACACCATCTCTTGAAAGCTGGAATAATGCCTGTAAGGAAAAGTATGTTCTGGTATCGATGACACGACGTGCTGTAGACATGATGGTACCGCATACGGAGATAATTGACATGCGTGCCGAAGTGGCGAAAACAGGAAAACTTCCCATATTTTCGCAACGACTTATCGATGCAACAAAAAGACGTCTTGAAACAGGCGAGCAGGTAATGTTTTTTTTGAATCGGCGCGGTTATGCCCCTAATATTGTATGTTCTGCTTGCGGGTATGCCGAGGAATGCCCGGACTGTTCCGTCGGCATGATATTTCATAAGGTGGACAATCTTCTCCGCTGTCATATTTGCGGCGGTTTCCGGAAAGTGCCTGAGGCGTGCCCTGAATGTAGCAATCCTGATTATAAATATACGGGAGTCGGTACACAACGCGTTGAATCTGCGGCAAAGCTCGTTTTTCCACACGCGGCAATCGAGCGCATGGATGCAGATACTACTTCGCGCAAGTTCGGCCATCAGGAAATACTTGATCGCTTCCGGGCGCGAAAAATAGATATTCTGATAGGTACGCAGATGATTGCCAAGGGACTTGATTTTCCTAACGTAACGCTTGTTGGTATTTTAAATGCTGACTCCGGATTGTATATACCGGATTTCAGGGCGGCGGAGCGTACATTTCAGCTTGTGGCACAAATGGCAGGACGTTCAGGACGCGGTGCGACGTGCGGTGAAGTGCTCGTTCAGACACTTTCTCCCCTACACCCTGCTATAGTGCATGCAAAAACGGAAGACTTTATCGGGTTTTCTGAAAAAGAGCTGGCGGAACGCCTTGAACTCTCCTATCCTCCGTTCACGCATTTTGTTTGTATAACATTCAGGGGAGAGAAAGAGGAGGTTGTTTCAAAATTTGCAAACGACTTTGCCCGTGTTTTTGGTGACTCAGAGCATTTCATATGCGGTGATCCGTGTCCTGCACCGTTGGCTAAAATAAAAAAACAATGGCGCTATCAATTTACATTGAGGGGAGAAAAAATAAGATTCATATCGAGAAGAATTCGTGCGGTAATGGCAGCCCTGAACACTCCTTCAGGCGTTCATCTTGCAGTTGATATAGACGCAATTAACAGTCTCTGATTCTGGGAGGTGCAGCTTGTGCAGACAATTGACCTTATTGAGGTTGCCTCGCAACCACGGCTCATGAGGACATTCGCCCTCCAGCCTGGCTATGCGCATCCTTACGTAATGGAGGGTGAGCGTCCTCGCGAACCGCCGTTTGGTGGGTGAGCCCGGGATCCCTGAGCGCCTGCTCGGGTTTGATTGCGTGATGGCATAATCGTCCCGTACTCGTACACGATTTCACGCAGTAATCTTATCCCCGTGTACGGGAAACGGGGTCCCCTCCGCTATGGACGGGGACCGCCTCCCTGCAGCCACTTAGCGAGGAGAGCTTACGCACCGATGTAGCGTTTTATGCTGTTACCGATACGTTCCAGGACTCTGGTGCGGCGGTCGTCATCGGGATCCAGTGTTGTGAGGCGAAAGCCCTGTATGTCGGTATGGAAGCCGGTCAGCGGCGTTACGCAGACACCCTCAGACGCCATCATGTAATGCACGAAACGTTTATCGAGTTGAACTCCCCTGACTGACTGTTCAACAAATTCGCGAATATTTGAATCTTTTATCGGCAGTGTCTGTTTGTCGTTCAGCACACCATCCTCAAATGCCACGCTGAAATAGAATGCTCCCTGTGTGGGGCGCACGATCGTGCCGGGTACATTTTCCTTGAAATATTCGTATACCTGATTGGATCTCCGTTCAAACATCTTCGCACGTCTTTCCTTCAGGTCCATATAGCGCGGATCGCCGTATATTTCGGGAATTGCCAACTGCGGCAGGGTAGTCGAGCAGACTTCCATCATTTTGCTTTTTATAAGTCCGTCGCAATACTCGCGGAACTGTGTTGACGAGTTCGAATTGAGCATTTCGACCCATCCGCAGCGGGCACCGGGCCAGGGTACGTCTTTCGATATTCCACGGAGGGCGAGTCCGGGAACTTCGCCGAGAATCTGTGACAGATGGAGTGTTTCTGCTCCGTTGTAACAAATATGGGCGTAAATTTCATCGCAAATGATAAAGATACCGTAACGGCGTGCTATATCAACTATGCCATCCAGTGTTTTGCGGGTATATACAGCACCTGTGGGGTTATCAGGATTTACAATTGAGATTGCCACCACTTGCGGGTTGTATTTGACCATGTTTTCGATTTCTTCAAGATCCGGCTGCCAGTTGTTAACAGGATCGAGTTTAAACTGGAGATAGCTATAGTCGCCGCGCTTGCCTTCATTTGATGTGTGCGTAGGATATGACGGAGAGGGCATCATTACACGGTCATCTTTTTTGATTAGATCGTAAATTTTGTCAACGGCATCTGCTATGCCATTAAAAAACAGTATATCATTTGGCCCTACCTTGACGCTGTTCGGACGATTGGAAACAATGTCTGCGAGAAACTCCCTCGTTTTGAGAATGCCGCGACTCGGGCAGTATGCCCAGGTTGCATCCTCTTTCATGAGATTCATTACGATCTCTTTTATCCAGGGTTCGACCTCTTCTCCTGCGGCAACAGGATCGCCTATGTTTTCCCAGGAAATTTCAACCCCGAGTTTTTGTAACGCATGTCCGTAATCGACTATTTCGCGTATTTCATAGTGCAGGTTTTTTATACCGTCATGAACGAATTCTGAGCGCAATGATTTTTTCATTTTGAAAACAAAAAGTTGGTTAAAAGTATATACAGGAGATTGTCAGGTAGCGCATCGCCTTGCCGCCTTTATTGTATTTGCAAGCAGCATGGTTATGGTCATGGGACCAACTCCGCCCGGTACAGGAGTAACAAAAGAGGCTATAGGGGCGATGGCATCGAAATCGACGTCTCCCACGAGCCGGAAGCCTGATTTCTTCGATGTATCGGGTACACGGTTGACTCCGACGTCAATTACGACTGCTCCCGGCTTGATCATGTCGGCAGTAACTGTATTAGGTCGTCCTGCTGCCACTATAAGAATGTCTGCCTGTCTCGTAAAATGCGTTGCATCCGGTGTTCCGGTGTGGCATATTGTAACAGTGGCGTTGGCTCCGTCCTTTTTCTGCAGTAGCAGGTTGGCTACAGGTTTTCCCACTATGTTGCTGCGACCTAGTACAACGGCATGTTTGCCCGAAGTATCAACCCCGCTACGAACCAGCAGCTCCATGATTCCGGCAGGTGTGCAGGATGTAAAACCATCGTCTTCTCCGAGAAGAAGTTTGCCCAGATTGATAGGATGAAATCGGTCAACGTCCTTTTCCGGAGCGATAGCCCGTATAATGGCAGATTCGTCTATATGTTTCGGCAGGGGAAGCTGAACGAGAATTCCGTGAACGGAATCGTCTGCGTTAAGGCGTTTTATTTCGTTTATGAGTTCGTCCTGTGTGGTCTCAACCGGCATTCGGCTCATAAATGATCGTATACCTGTTTCTGAACATGCCCGTTCCTTGGCTGTGACGTATGAAACGGACGCCGGGTTGTCTCCGACGAGGATTACTGCTATTCCCGGAGTTATACCGAGTCGGACGAGATCGGCTGCTTCCCGCGCTATTTCAACCCTGATTTGAGCGGCTATTTTTTTTCCATCTATTATTTTCATGGATCGAATTTGTGATATTGTCAAGATTGTTACAGCACGCTGCAAACTCTGTCCATCGCCTTTACAACGTTTTCCATGGAGTTGAAGGCACTGATTCTGATATAACCGTTGCCGCAACGTCCAAATCCCGAACCGGGAGTGGTAACTACCTGAGCTTCTTTTAAGAGTTTGTCGAAAAATTTCCAGGAATCCATCCCTGTGTTAAACCAGATGTACGGTGAGTTGTCGCCTCCGACCGGCTTGAACCCTTTCTGGGCAATTCGCTCCCTGATGACCTTTGCATTGGCAAGATATCCGTCGACCAGAGCCTTGCACTGTGCTCCGCCTTCTTCAGAATATACGGCCTCGGCAGCACGCTGAACGGGATATGATACACCGTTGAACTTCGTGCTCATTCTGCGCTTCCATAGCGGTGCAAGAGGAACGGCTTCTCCTTTTGAATTGAATACACGACATTCTTCCGGCACTACGGTATATCCGCACCGGGTTCCCGTGAAACCGGCATTTTTAGAAAAACTTCGGAACTCAACAGCTACTTCTTTTGCTCCCTCTATTTCATAGATAGAATGCGGGATGTCATCGTCTACAATGAACGCCTCATATGCCGCATCGAACAAAATGAGCGCTTTGTTTTCATGGGCATAATCAACAAATGCTTTCAGTTGTTCTTTTGTTGCCGTTGCTCCCGTAGGGTTGTTGGGGAAGCAGAGATATATGAGATCTACCTGCTCCTCCGGTACAGCGGGTACAAAATTATTAGCCTCGGTACAATCGAGATATGCAAGATTTTCATAACGACCATCGACGGCGTAACCTGTGCGCCCCGCCATAACGTTCGTATCAACGTAAACGGGATATACCGGATCAGGAACTGCTACTTTCGTTCCGGTTGCGGCAAAAAGTTCCTGAAAGTTTCCGGTGTCGCATTTGGCTCCGTCGCTTACAAATATTTCATCGGCAGAAATATCAGCACCGCGAGCCTTGAAATCATGAAGCGCAATTGCTTCTCTTAAAAAATCATAGCCATAGTCAGGACCATAGCCGCGGAACGTATCATCAGCCCCCATTTCCGTTGTGGCTTTAATCATGGCATCAACGCAGGCCTGCGGCAATGCACGTGTAACATCGCCTATGCCGAGCCTTATAACAGATGCATCCTTGTTTGCTTCAGTGAATTCGCTTACTCGGCGAGCTATGTCGGAAAACAAATATGTGGCTTGTACTTTATAGAAATTTTCGTTGGCAAGAATCATTGATTTTTATGTAGTTTATTGTTTTGTGCTGAATCGTAATAAATGAAGGCGAATTATGGCATATTCAGGCGTGTTTTGCAATATTCTGCCGCATTTTCATGCAAGTTGGCGTCTCGTCGAATCAAATGCCTGATTAGTCTGCTAAATTCTCTTGTCAAATAAGCAGGCTTCAGCTGTCAGCCCGGTATCCAGAAGGTCTTCTGCTCTGTAACAGGTGCAGGGACGCCCTCAACATCAAGCCGTATTGTTATTGCGAGAGAATCTGTCTCCTCAGGGAGTCCGTACAGCCACAGCAATTCACCTTCCTGCTTGAATTCTACCGGCATACCCGTTGTGACGAATGTTGCGCCCAGAACCCGGTTGCGAAGCTCTGCCCACCTGAAGACGGATCCGGGGCTGTGTATAAAATGCAGATATACGCTTGAACCCCTTACAGTCACGATGGATGAGTTGTTCCACGTGAATGGTGAACGAACGGAGCGCGGCAGAAATTCATCGTTTTTACGTAGCCATTTACCTACTTCCCTCAGAATATCCGCTGAAACTTCCGGAATTGTTCCGTCAGCACGTGGTCCTACGTTCAACAGCAGATTGCCGCCATCCTTTGCCGAGGAAAGAAGCATCTTTAAAACGGTTTCGGGCGATTTCCAGGAATTGTCTCCGACATGGAAACCCCAGTTGTCGTTTAGCGTCATGCACGCTTCCCAGAGGCCGTCCTTCGCCAGTATGATCTGTTCGCTGCATGCGAAATCAAACGGAGATCCGAGTCTGTCGTTGAGCAGAATATCAGGCTGTAACTCCCGGACCATTGCGATTGTCTCTTCTCCGTCAATAGGCGTTGGGATGCAACCATCGAACCAGAGCAAGTCTATTTTCCCGTAGCGGGTCATCAGTTCACGCAATTGAGCCCGGTAGTACNNTCTTGCATTCTCATCGTGCCAGCCGAGGGGCCAGTCCCGTTCAAACGCACCGGGGTAGTCAGGATGGTTGAGGTTGGCTGCCGAGTAGTAAAAACCGACCCGCAGACCGGCGGATCGTACAGCTTCAACATAAGGTCTGATCAGATCTTGCTTCGGTCCCAGTCTGCCGGCGTGAAAATCGTCCTGATCCGTTTCCCAGAGGGCGAAACCGTCGAGATGCCGCGTGGTGAGTACCATGTACTTCATGCCGGCATCTCGTGCGAGTTCTGCCCAGCTTGCCGGATCGTACTGTTCCGCCTTAAAGACCTCCACTGCGGTGCGGGTATATTCTTCCTTTGAAATTCTCTCACGGTTTAACACCCATTCTCCGCGCCCCAATGCGCTGTACGCACCCCAGTGTACAAACATGCCGTACCGCGCTTCTTCAAACCAGTCTGTTCTTTTTTTCAATGTTTCCATTTTTTGATAAATTTATGATGAACACTGTATGTGATCTGTGCATTCATTATATCATGTGCAGGCAAAAAATTCGAGCTGGACCAGAGAGCCGGCAGGTAGCCGTTCAGGAACGGTGTCCCGGATCAAAAGCGCAATGCATGGAGTTGTAGTTACTTCTTTTCAATTTTGTGCTCTTTTGGTATATTACGCCCGCATGAGTTCAGAGAGAGAATTAGATTTTCATTATGCGGTAGCCAACACCGAATTGATCGAATTGCCCACGGGGCATCTCGAAACGTTCGGCAATACTCTCGTAAACTACGTCCTTGCAAGTGAACTGATGGATGAAGTAGATAAAACGAGAGTGCGCACGGGGCGTATGCAGCTGTTGCGCCCTCAAATTATTACTCCCTCCGACTACTCCAAAATGCTTCTTGAAGGGTTTGGAGAAGAGGCGCAAAAATATATTGAATGGCTTGAAAAGCATGAGAAAGATGTTCATATCCTGCGTTATGGATACACGCTGAAACAGGAGGCGTTCTCTGAGGAAATAATTTCATCTCCACTGGAAGAGGTACTGGATCGCGTCAAAAAAGAAGCTAAAGAACGAAAAGATGCTTTTAGAGCTATATTGAAGGGTGTTGACTCCCCTTGGGATGTATGCCTGATTAAGTTGTTCTGGACCATGGTGCGTCGTTCAGCTCATAAAAACATAATGGATCTTGCGGAAAAAAATATGCTCGAACGCAAGGAAGGTCTCCCTTATGATGTTTACAAAGAGGTTGAAAAGGCGTTTGATGCTGCCAAAAAAGATCCCGACCTGATTAAGCCGCTCGGTGCCTTGTTGCAAAAACATAATGTTTTCAAAATTTATGAAGATCGCTTTTTCAGTCTTATGGGACATTAAACAGATATGAAAATGACAATTACAGAAAAAATTCTTGCCCGCGCATCGGGCTCACAATCGGTAAAACCAGGCGATAACGTTTGGGTTGATGTAGATATTTTGCTGACGCACGATGTATGCGGCCCCGGAACAATAGGAATATTCCAGCAGGAATTTGGTCGCAATGCCAAAGTTTTCAACCGTGAGGGTGTAGTGATTATACCTGATCACTATATTTTTACGAAAGACGAGAAGGCTCATCGAAACGTTGATATTCTACGTGAATTTGTGAAAGAGCAGGATCTGCCGTATTACTATGACCCGGGAACACCGGCATATTGCGGAGTCTGTCATCTTGGCATGCCGCAGCATGGTCATGTGCGACCCGGCGAGGTTATCGTCGGAACAGATTCACATACATGCAGCCATGGAGCTCTCGGTGCTTTTGCCACGGGTATAGGAAATACAGATGCCGGGTTCGTAATGGGGTCGGGAAAAATTCTGTTAAAAGTTCCGGAAACACTTCGCTTTGTACTGAACGGGAAAAAACCGGACTTTATTTCTGCAAAGGACATGATTCTGCGCATTATAGGAGATATCGGTGTTGATGGTGCCACATACTGCGCAATGGAATTTGTGGGAGAAGCCATAAACGATCTGTCAATTGATGAGCGAATAACGATCTGCAACATGGCGATTGAGGCGGGGGCAAAGAATGGAATTATACCGCCCGATGAAAAAACAATAGAGTTCGTAAAATCACGTACATTGAAACCGTTCGTTCCTATTTACGGCGACGAGGATGCTCCTGTACTCAAAACTTATACTTACGATGTATCCACATTCGTACCATGCGTGGCAAAGCCGAGTTCTCCCGACAACTATGCAACAGCGCGCGACGTGAAGGACGTCAAGTTGGATCGATCCTACATAGGTTCCTGTACCGGTGGAAAAATTACAGATTTTGTAATGGCGGCAGAAATACTCAAAGATCGCAAAGTTACCGTAGAAACATGTCTTGTACCGGCAACTGTTGAAATTTCCGAGCAGCTTATATCTACAAAAATAGATGGTAAATCTCTGTTGGAAATTTTCGTTAACGCCGGTTGTGAGCCCGTTGCCCCGCCATCATGCGCTGCATGTCTCGGCGGTCCGATAGATACCTTCGGACGCACACACAGTGACGAGGTGGTGATTTCCACAACAAACCGTAACTTCATAGGGCGTATGGGCTCCAAGGAGGCTCAGGTTTATCTGGCATCCCCACTGACCGCTGCCGCCTCGGCAGTTACAGGGCATATAACCGATCCACGCGACTTGTAAGGAAAAAAATGAATCAGAAAAACAATATTCTCAGAGCGAAAGTTTATGTAGCCGGAGATAATATCGATACAGATCAGATTATTCCCGCACACTATCTCAATCTCGTCCCAACAATTCCCGAGGAATATGCAAAACTCGGCTCCTACGCAATGGCGGGTCTTCCAAGTACCGCACTGCCGTTTATCGATGAGACTACGGGACGCACACCATACGGTATTATGATTGCCGGCAGAAACTTCGGCTGTGGCTCATCGCGTGAACATGCCCCTGTAGCGATTGGTGCCGCCGGCTGCAAGGCAATTGTGGCAGAGTCTTATGCCCGGATTTTCTTTCGCAATTGTGTTGCTACGGGTGAAGCGTATCCATATGAATCGGAAACTCTTCTCACATCGGAGTTTAAAACAGGTGACGAGGCAGAAATCAATACAGAAGAAGGTACAATAACGCGTGTTTCTGATGGAGCAGTGTTCAAGCTTAAGGAAATAGGGGCAGTCGGCCCTGTTATTGCTGCGGGCGGCATGTTTAAATATGCCCGTGAAATCGGAATTATTAAGCAGGGTTAATTTATATAGTCGTCATGCGGCGCAAGGTCGGCAGGTAATATGTCACACGTTTTGGCGGTATCAAATCAGAAGGGCGGGGTCGGAAAAACAACTACGGTTGTCAATCTTGCCGCTGTTATTGCAGCTCATGGAAAGACTGTTCTCGTTCTTGATCTTGATCCCCAGGCAAACGCAACTTCCGGGCTTGGAGTAGAGCCGAAAAGCGGCGTAAGCCTGTATAACGCACTGGTAGATCTGGAAAACCTGAACGATGTAATAGTCGGCACTTCGGTGGAAAATGTTAATATTATTCCATCAGAAGTTGATTTGGCAGGAGCAGAGGTTGAGATTGCGCGAATGGATGATCACCTGCATGGTCTGCAAAAAGTCCTTGATCCTATAATAGATCAGAATGTATTCGATTATATTATTATTGACTGTCCGCCATCTCTCGGTATTCTCATGTCAAACGCACTTGCTGCGGCAGATTCTGTATTGATTCCTATGCAGTGCGAATACTATGCCATGGAAGGGCTTAGTGTTATTACAGGACTCGTTGAGCGGATTCGCACAAGTGGAGCGAATCCAAAACTGCGCATTGAAGGCGTGTTAATGACGATGTACAGCCACACGCGTCTTGCCGACGATGTTATTGAGCAAGTCCGCTCATATTATGGCGATGCTGTTTACGATACGATTATACCAAGAAGCGTGCGGGCAGGGGAGGCTCCAAGTTTTGGTCTTCCTGTTGTAGCGTATGCTCCCTCCTCTACTGTAGCAGAAGGATACTTTGCGTTTGGGAAAGAGTTTCTGGATCGGGCGAAAGCATGGGAGCTGGCGGCTGATAAAATAGACTTGCCTGCCAGCCCGCGATCTTCTGATCTTGCGTAATGAAGACCGGTTAATCAGTCTTCATCATATTCTTCATCAAAAACCTGCAATTTGAAAAAGCACTTTGATATATCATTGAAGGTCTCATCAAGCAAATCTATAGTTATGGCATCAACCGTATAGATACATGCTTCAGCGGGGCACGGAGACCAGTTTATCAGATCCGTTGACCAAAGGAGTTGCGGGTTGCCATCAATTCCTTCGATGGAAATAGTACATGTTTTCCCATTGTTGCCTATATCGATGCTGCTGAATACAGGAGCTTCAGGTCTTCCCGGTGACCCATGAACAAACTTGCCGGGACGCCAGTTGGCTGCCGTACTCCACAGCGGCTCATCCGCTTGCAGATCTACTGCCACGATTGTGTAGTCCGTATTGTACGTTTCGGGATACCACTCATTTGAATATGTAAAGGTCAGAATATTATCCCCTTCCGGATCGGTCAGGGCAAGTGTTTCTCCCTTGCGGGCGAGATTTCCTTTTGTCCATGCCACGATGTTGATGTCTGCGACGGGACTTCGCTCGTCCAAAGCAACGGGGTTCTTTGCAACAACGAGTCGCTCTCCCGGATTAAGAATTGCAGGAGCGAAAACGTGTTCGATTCCTTCTGTAAACTGCACGCCGTCCAAATCAACAGGCCAGGTGCCGATGTTGCGCAGCTCAAGCCACGCAAAGTCATCGTTTTCATAAAGGCTGGTGCCCTTTGGAGGCTTTGTCGGCGCATACATCATTTCTGAAACACGGATGCCCTTATAATAATTTTCCGGCATAACTATGGTGTATATACCCTCTGCCAGGGGACTCCATTCGTTATTGCTCAGAGCTCTGGCTTTTATCGTCATCGATTCGTCGAGAATTACTGTAGTGTTATACGGCATGGAATCATGTGGAGGGGGCATTGCGACAAGTTTCATGTCGAAGTAAAGATCCGTACTTGTGCCGTGGCACTGGTGGATTTCCGCAGCCAGCACGTTTTCACCTTCGCGAAGCAGATGCGCAAGCTGAAGATTGAAATCAAAATATGTGTTCTGTTCCGGAGAACCGACAATATGTGATGACCACGTAGAATACGTTATTGGACCCTCCGGCATGTTGTCTCGGAGTATTTCCGTTCCGTTCAGGTAAAGTACAGCACCATCATCGCGTAACAGTTCAATTGCCAGTGATGATATATCAGTTGTAGAACTTGGTGTAAAAGTGTGTCTGAAGTAGGTTGTAGCAACCTGAGTACCGGAATTGCCCGTTACATAGCGTCTGGTAGTCGTTGCAACAGGGTTGACCGTTGCGGAGCTGGCTATACCCAGGATGGCGGGACCCTGCGCCCATGAAGAGTCGTTGTAATCAAGGTCTCTCCAGGTTTTGCTTCCCTGTACTGCAGGTTCTTGTCCAAGATCGTAATAAGACCATGTAGCACCACGCGAAATCAGGGTTTGAGGCTGTGTTCCCGGTTGTGCAGTATTAACAATAATGGCATTGGGGTTAATCGAACCGTCTGCCAGGCACGGATCTGAACCGTCTGTCGTAAAATAGAAAGTACGTTCTGCTCCTATTTTCAACGTTTTTCCTTTTTCAACAATTCCATCAGGCTTGGAGAGGAGCGGACTTTGGGTCGACGGGAACCATCCGTACCCTCTCAGTTGTCCGACAAGGATATCGCGACGCTGATTTAGGTAGTTGTTTATTACCCAGTTGCATGCCGGCAGCCAATGATCGGCCCGAGTTTTGCCACGTCCCCAGCGGGCGGACTCTGCCACGATTGCTTGATCTATCATATCCATCCGGCTTCTGAAGAGGGCTTGCGAGTTTTCCGGTGAGAGAGGTCCGTCATTACACAGAAATTTTTGCACCAGATCGGCGAAACGTCTCCTGTAAACCGGATGTTCCATCAGGCGAATGTGCAGTGTCGCAGGATTGAAATGTTTCTGCTGGGTCAGGTTTGCTCCACGCTTGATAATATCTTTTGTAGCAGGATAACCTCCGTGCGCACCCAGGGAATGCTCTGCGTCATGACGCAACCACTTGAACCCATCAGGATTTTTTCTGTTATACAGCGCATACATGTTGTTAACAATTTCACCGCTCAGTCCTATGGGAGAATCGGGATCGCCCGTCAGGTAGTACGACAAAATGTAGCAGATAAGATTGTCTTCATCGAGATAAACCGGGTAATCAGGGTTGGGGCTTCCGTCAGGGTTCATTCCGCGGACACGCCAGTAGTTGTCAGCGTTTGGTCCGCTGAATCCCTCATTTATTGCAATGGCATGAAATGCATTAAAAGCCTCATCGTTGCCGCTGTTGACCTCGGTTACATAGCCGGGCTGGGATGTTTTTATGCAATCCCAGTCATCTTTATCACCACCCATGTATGTTGCGGCAAATCTTGCATCGCCACGCTCCTGGGTCTGGTAGATGCCCCAGTATATGCCATTGATATAAAGATGATAGTATCGGCTTCTGGTGTAGGGAACGCCCATTTCGCGTTGGGCATCACGCGAAAACACCTCCCGCACCATAGTGTTTTTGCTGTTGTTTTCCCATGACCAGTTATAGTTTTGTGCCGTGCGCAAATCTACCCTGTCAAAAGAATCTGCCCCCTCTTCATCAAAGAGTGGAAAGTTGAGCTTGCTATCTCCATATTTGGAGCGGAAGAATAACCTTAAGGAGTGCTTGGGATTGCTGCTGCTGCGGCTGTAGGCTCCTCTTATGCGTATACCGGCATCTATTTGGAATTCTTTTTCTACACCGCGTGCAGGATCTATTAATTCTACGGAAACAGGATTTTCCATACCGAAGACGCCTGGGTTTACATAAACTCCAGTCTGTGGATGAAACATATTGTCGAGATCCGTCACCAGGGAGATTGATGCTATGGCATTAGTCATACCCTGTCTTATCCTTACAGGATCGCCATTAATTATACTTTGATTCATGCCGTAAAGCATGCTGTGGTTATTTACCGCACGATCTGCAGGCCATCCCGCAGGAGTCGCAGAGCTCTGCTGAAGAATGTCTTCAAGGAAAAGCCAGGTGAAGGTGGATACACGCTGCCACACAGAATCCGGCATAACGACTGCTGCTCGAAGCGTCGTTGTTTTATCAACGTATAACGGTTCTGAGTAAATCGGACTTTCCAATGTGGGTGTTGAACCGTCAAGGGTGAAACGTATTTCTGCGGCTGGATCTTCCGGACAACTCATCGTTGCATGGAATGATGATGTTTTATAGCCGCGCGACTCGTCAACAACAACAACTGGCGTTGGCGGTGTGCTGAAGTTGCCGTTAAATGCTCCAGGAGTTGGATTGCTGAAATATCCTGCGTATAGTTGTTCAGACAACAAATTCAATTCTGCCTGAATCAGAAACTCTCCATCTTCCTTATCGTCATTCAATGCCGCTATAAAAAGAGTATTCGCGCCTTCTAGTAAACAAGATGCCGGCAGCGTAAGCAAAAACGGCGTAATCGCCTCAATATTTGTTCGCTTTTTGCTGGCAGTGCTGTCATGGAACAAGTTTTCCGGAGCGTTCAGTTCTGCAATTTTCTCATTATTCAGATACGCCACAAAACCATCGGCAATATAAAGGGACAACAACAACTGATCTCCTGATCCGGGAAGGGAATCAAGTTCAAAATCCCACTCCACATCAAGCCTTGCAACATTGCCCACCATCTCATCAAACATATTTACATCACAGTATGCATTGATTGCACCGGCATGAATGATTTCACACCCCGGATCTCCCAGTAATTTGAAGTGTGATAGTGAAAAGCCGCTATGAGCACCTTTTGCTACAGAAAGCTCAAGGGCAGCCCCTCCGGTGCGTTCATAAAAGATCAGATCGAGTTTATAAAACCCGGCAACGGGTATATTAAACTGGGATATTGTGGTGCTGAATGCCCTGGGGTTTGGAAACTCGGAGAGAAAGTTATATCCATTGCCTGAAAGGCGCAAACGGAAACCGTCATCGCTGCCGACAGAAAAACTCCAGATCCCTGCTTCGGGAATATAGACAGTCGATTCAGCCGTTACGACAAAATAATTTATGTTTTCATTTATCTTAAGAGATGGAAACGGAACGAAGTTCGGGAAATTACATTGCGTTTCGGATTCATAAAAATTTATTGTTTCGTAATTTCCAACGACTGGGTAGTTCGATGAGTACCATTTCGAGGGATTTGCAATCATTTGCTCAGCGGAGTCCACATTTGCAATGTCGCTATTCATGCGGTAAAACTTTACTTCAAAAGTCCCGTTTTGAGAGCTGAAGCCCAAGCCTCCTGCGCCTACCTGCCATTCAGCGTCGTTCTGAGGTGTGGCGGATCGGTAGCGCATTGGTGAGTTTCGATCAACAAGCGTAACATTTTTGGATGCTACACCATACGAGATATCCTCCAGCTGAGGCGGAAATTCAGGGGCATATTCATGAACGACAGTTTCGCCATCCGGCATTATGAGTCCCAGATATTCTCCGCTTTTCGATAGACTGAAGTTGGAGTGTAACTCGCCGTCAACCCAGGATTCGTCCGAACTGTCAGCAAAAACAATCAGATAGCTGTCTGCCGGGATTATGACCCCCTCCGGGAACTGCCATTTTGTCGGCTTGTTGATACTGTCTGTAAGGTGCCATCCACTCAGGTCAACTGGTTCAGAGCTGCTGTTGTATAGCTCTATCCAGTCGGAAGCTTCACCTGCACTGGTCAGCAGGCTTTCGCCGTTGTCAGCCATAAATTCATTTATACGGACAGAGGCCTGTGCAAAACCAACAAGCACACACAGTAGCAGAGAGATACGAAACCTCATATTCATTCCTCCATTTTTTTAATGTATGTATATTATATAAAACTATACCGTCATTGTAAAAGGTTTAAAAATGCAACATGGCTCCCTGATCGCCGCCCACTGATCACTGGTCCGGTTTGCCGGATCTTTGGCGAGTCCGTACTCGTTCACAGCGGAGCGATCCACGTTTTACGTACACGAGAACGAGAATGAAATCCGACCATGAGAAATCGGAAGGGTTACTGCAATGAAATCGTGTACGAGTACGAGAACGGAAACGATTATGCCATCACGCAACAACACCCGAGCAGGCGCTCAGGGCTCCCAGGCAAACTGATCTCTGCCCACTGATCACTGCTCAGATCGTGTACGGGTACGAGAACCGTTTAATCTATGCTGAATTTGGCGAACTTGATCGTGTTGCCAAGAGGATCAAGTACGCCGGCAAATTCAGCTGTCGCCGTTCCATAACCGGAAGCAGGTCTGTTCAGTCTTATGAGGAGAATGTAGTTTCTGTAATATTTTTTATCAAGAAATTCACAAGTGGGTACCGTGGCAATGCCGCCATTGGAGCTGCCTATAATACTGCTGCTCTCCCCGAGCCCGAAAGCCAGGAGCACTCCCACAGATTGAGCATCAGATGGTTCACTATAGTTATTGATTTCATCAGTTATTGTTACATCTGCACCCATTTCCTGATAAATCCTGACGCCCCTTTTATATTCAGAACGTTTTTCAATTTCGGTGGCAGAATGTCCGAAAGCAATGTTTATCGCCGCAAGAGCCCGCCCTGCCACATTGCTTGTTATAATGGCGGATGAGGCGGAGGGATCCATACCGTTTTCCAGCATCACATACGAGCCGTCCTCCCCCCTGACGCTGGAGTCATCAGGCGAAGTTGCCGGATCCGTCCACGCACGCGTAACACGTTCAAGTCCAAGCAGTTTCAGTGCCTTTATTTCGTCGGCAGTTGGATAATAAACACAAAGTACCTTTGCAAGATCAGGAGAAAGCCCGGAATTTTTCCTGAAGATATCGTCTGTAGCCGATGTACCCTTCGGTCCGCGATAAATACCTCCAACAGAGGACGGCGAATTAAGCGATTCACCATATTTGCCCGCGAACTGACCGTTAAATGTGTTGGCGGGGGCAGATACATCTGCCGTACCGTAGTCGATCAGGGCGTCCAGTTTGTCGAGGCCTCCCTCATTTGCTATGAGAAATGTTTCTACTGCCTGCGTGATTCTGAGCTGGTTTGATGCTGACAGTTTTTTTGCTGATTTTTGTTGAATCGAACTGTATTTGGAAATGGCGAGCGAGCTTAGTATAGAAAGTATTGCTATTACCATGATCAGTTCGACCAGGGTAAAACCGCGATTTTTGTTTCTTGTTTTCATCATGTTTGCTTCTGTATTAAATTTAAGAGTTTTCTAACTTCAGCTCACCCGTCTTGTGGGAGGGTGGGGACTCTGCCACAAAATCACAGAGCCCAATCAGCAGTGTACATGCCGTCTTTAAATGTGCCTCCATCACAATCCAGAATACCTACCGGGATAACAGAGGAATCAGTGGTGCTGCCGGCGCCACCTGAAGCCAGCGCGAAGACAGCAAGGAAACGGCGATATGTTTTGCGATCGTAATATTCGCAGCGAGGCTCAGTGCCGATTCCGCCCCTGCCTATTACAAAGTTTGAGGACGGACCGATGCCAAAAACTACGAGCATGGCAGCTGCACCTTGAGCTGACCCCGGGGGACCCATGCTCTTGAACAACTTTGATTCTACGCCCGAGTTGCCCATTGAGGCAAGCGTTTGAATCTCGTTGGTTGAAAGCCCCATGTCATAACCCAACTGTCTGTACGCAGAACTCGGGCTGACATTTGCTCCTGAACCTGAAAGAGGTGCAAGCACAGCTACCGGACTGCCGGTGCGCAAGGCGGTAGGATAGAAGGCACTCATATCGGGCCTGAAACCAGGTCCTCCTTCAACAAATGCATACCCCTCCTCGTTATGCGTGCCAACACAAACAGGGTGACGATTCGCCGGACCATGAGCCTGCATGGTGCTGCAGTTGTGGAGCAGGTACGTTTCGAAGCCGGCAGTATTAAATGCTTCAACATCTTTTTCTGTCAGGAAGTAAATACCGAGCTTGCCTTCAAGTGCTGAAGAAATGCCCAGATTTGCCCGCTTGGCTGCCTCTAATTCCGGCGTGCTTCCTCCTCCGCCGCCGGCATCATAAGTCGCTGCCAGCACCTTGTAGGAGCCGTTGTATATGCCGGGATTATTTGCAACAGCATCCCAGACAAAAGTTCCGGCAGGTCCCGTCCAGTACGTTCCGGAACCTTCTCCCGAAATTTGTAAATCGATTAATGAATCAAAATTGTTGAAGCAGTCAGCTGAATTTTCATTTATCAATGCATAAGTATGAAGTGCGGAAGAAAGTTGCCTGATGTTTTGCATGGCAACCTTGTAAGCTGATCTCTTTTTCAGATTCCCGAACTGTGTAAGACCCACGACAGTAACTATTGCCAGAATGGCGATTACCATGACGAGTTCGATTAATGTGAAACCACTTCTTTTTTTCATAACAGACAAATTTGTTTTGTTTTGATTTTATTGTGAGCAAAAGCCGAAAGCGGTCACCAGTAGTGAAAATAACCTTCGGGAACAATCTTATAAACGGCAGTACAGCGTTATCGGTTCGATACAGATGCATCAAGAAGATTATTTGTTCTCTTCGACACCGTCTGATGTATCATCAGAAGTGTTTGAAGTGCTGTCGGGAATCATTATACCGATGTTTGCTCTTCCGTCTTTTGCCGGGTGTGCCGAGAGCTGATCAAGAAGCTTGCGGCTTATTTCTTCCCCTTCAGCAGGGGTGTTGATTACATGCGGACGGATTAACACGATAAGCTCAGAACGGCTTTTTTCTTTTTCAGTGCTTCTGAAAAGAAAACCCAGGAGCGGAATGCGACCAAGAACAGGAATCCTGTTGATTTTTTCTCTTTCGGACTCTTCGATCAACCCGCCAACAGCCACATAAAGTCCGTCTTTTGCATTGAAAGTTCCGCTGATACTACGTGACGATACAATGTCTACGGGATAGTTCTCAACGAGTCTTCCATCCGTGCTGCTGTAAACAGGTATGGATGCACCATCTCGTATCACCTTGGAGTTTTCCTGCAGCAGGCGAAGTGTTACTGTGCGGTCGGCATTTATGTTGGGTGTAATCAGCAACATGGTTCCAACATCCTGAAAGTCGAGTTCAACCTGGGGTGAAGTAATAGTGGCAGAGTCTGAGACAATTGTCTGGCTTGTTACGTTCCTGACAAACGGACGTCTTTCACCAATGAAGAGGCGTGATATTTCATTGTTTGCCGTGAGAAGCGTGGGCGTGGCAAGCGTTGTAGCTACTCCCTGTTCCTCCATAAGCTGGATGCGCATGGCAAGATGATCGCTAAGCAACTGGAAGGACATTGCATCACTGCGCGGTTCAGTTTCAAGTGATGTAAATCCCGGGAAACCGGTTACTGTGCGGACAGGTTTTCCTCCGGTAGTGTTGAAATCTTTTGTGTAAAGATACTCAAACGTGGAGTTGAATGCATCAGTCAGTGCTACCTGAAGGATTTTTACCTCAAGCAACACCATCGGAGCAGGCATATCCAGGCGACGTATAAGCTCGGTGATGTCCTTCATATCCTGCGGATCGCCGGTTCTTACAATAATCATATTATTGCGACGGCTGACTGTGACGTAAATACTGGCATTTTTATTTTGAAAGGCACTCACTTCTCCAGGTATGGCGTTTGTGCCCGATTGAAGAATTTCGGTGAGCTGTTTTGCGCCTTCGGAAGTCAAACCTGTGAAGGTTTGGCGAGACTGCCTGTCCATACCTCTTCCCGTTTCAAGTCTGTCCAAATTGCCGCCGCGATATGAAAATATGCCGGAGCTTCCGCCATGCGTTCCACCACCGCTTGTGCCGGGGGTCATTGCCAGAAAAGAAGAGCTCCCGCTTTCTGCAATAGTATTGAAGCGTGTGAAGCGTCTTGAAATGTCGTTTGATTCATCATCAAGGATCTCAGACTCTCCCAGCGAGAGCATTACCCTGTCAGGATAAAGACCGTATATTACGGAGGCGACCTCTATTACATTCGGGTAGAGAAGCGTAAAGCTCTTCGTCTGCTCTTCCCGAAAGGATGTCAGCCCCTGTTCATACTCACCCATTGTAGTGACACGGATGATGCCGGACGCATCGTCGCGCCTGAACCACAGACTACGAGCCCTGCATATCTCCTCCACGACAGTTTCCACACTTACGTTTCTCAGGTAAACGGAGACAGGTTCGTTTGCTGCCGCTTTTGAAGCGGACAGGTTTGCGCCTGTCTGATCGGCTATCAGTCTGAGCACCTGTTCGAGCGGAAGCTGCGTGCATTCCATGTGTTGCAGCATGCCGTTTGTTACGGCTTCTGAATATGGTGCCGGCTTGAGTTCACCAGGGATAATCAGTTCTTCTGCGATCGTCGGCGTTTCGATTTCAACACCTTGGGGACTGACTTTTTTTATGGAAAGGCGCATGGGGATGCCGCTTAACTCCTGCGCTATTGAAGAGCCTGATCTTACGGCAAACAGGGGTCCCGCCTCCCTTGACGTTGAAATCACGGCAATGCCATCATTTTTCTCTCCTACTACGAGAGCTCTGAGCGATATTCCCTGAAATTCAATCAACCGGCTCTTTAGAGCGTCAGAAACCTTGTCACTTGGAACTGTCGGGTCTGCCGGCTCCTGTGTCATACCGTTTTGAAATGAAATCAACAGTGCAATTAATATCAGTGTGCCAACTTTATTTTTCATTTTGTACCTTTTTTAAATCAACTTATATTTGCCATGGAGAACAGTGCCATGAAAAACGAAACATATACGAATCCCACAATACCCCCTGTTATAAAGATCATCAGAGGTTCAATTATTACACTCAGACGCTTTATTGTTATCCCCAGTATGGTTTCATGGAAAAGAGCAACCTCTTTGAAAGTTGACCCGAGGGAGCCGGTTGTTTCTGCAACAGCCACCATTCTTGAAAGCATCGGCAGAAATTCCGGCGATTGTTCGAGTGCAGCCGCAAGTGAGTCGCCTTGAATCAGACGCTCATGCGCCTCATCTATGCGCCTTCCCAGCCGCCTGTTGGACATCATTTGGCTTGCAACTTGCAACGAGTCAAGCAACGTAACGCCGCTTTCAATAAGCAGTCCCATTCCATGTGCAAATGTTGCAGTGCCGGAAAGGCGAAATATACGTCCTATCACAGGGGTTTTTAGTAAAATGTAATCTTCAAGCTCCCTGCCTGCCGAGTGCAGTCGTACAGCAAACCATGTTGCTATGGATGCTGCAAACATTACAGCTATGTAAAGTCCGTTTGCCCGCAACCATGTAGAAGCGTTCATCAGCAACTGGGTCATTGCGGGCAGGGCAACATTACCCGCACCGAGAAACTCAGATATTTTAGGAATTACAACAGCTACAAGATATCCCGATACTCCCAGAGCCATCAACAATGCGATGCACGGATATATAAGGGCGTTAGCAACCATCATTTTCAGGTTTCGGCGTGATTCCAGACGTTCCGAAGCCCTTAAACAAACCACATCGAGCTCTCCGGAAAATTCACCTACCCTGATGAGCTGTACAATATCGGCAGTAAAAAATTTTGGATGTTTGTTCAGCGCATCGGAAAGTGCGCTTCCGGAATGAATGGTTTCGTGCACATTTTTCCAGACAAGTGATGCTCGCGGTCGTGCCGCCTGTTCTTCAATAGTCTTGAGAGCCTGGAGCATGGTAACGCCGCTGCGGAGCATGGAGGAAAGCTGCTGCAGCCCCAGCTCTACATCAAGGGACGTCATGGGGAGCAACCACGACGGATGCCACTTTGGAGGCAGTTTTCCTATTTTTATACGATTATCCGTGCTTTCAGTGATGCTTATAACAGCCAAACCTGCTCCACGAAGCTCTTCTGCAAGGCTCGATGCGCTTGCAGCCTCTCTTCTCGATTCCTGTATAACACCGCGGGGCGTTACAGCTTTGTACTCAAAAACCGGCATCTTGAAATTTAGTTTAAAATGATTACATTACTATAGTTTTCAATACTTCCTGAATAGTCGTTACACCGGCGAGCATTTTTGATGCTGCATCGCCGGCGAGAGATGTAAATCCCTGTCTTCTCATGGCTGCTGCTATATCTTCTTCACGGGCACCTGCAGCGATCATGGAACTGATTTCGGCATCGGGAATCATGAATTCGAACAAGCCCGTCCGTCCGGAAAAGCCGCGTCCGGCACATGCCAGGCATCCGCCGGGTTTATATGCCGTCTGTCCTGCCAGGTTCCGATTTCCTGTTGCAGCCGCCTCAATCTCCGATATTTCGCAAGGTTCCCTGCAAATATTGCATAGCCGGCGGACGAGCCGCTGGGCAGCACTGAGTCGCAGGGTGGCAGCGATCATATGAGGCGCCAGCCCCATGTCAATAAGTCGTGTTACAGAGCTTACTGCTTCATTGGTGTGGAGCGTGGAGAGTACGAGATGCCCTGTCAGGGATGCTTTGATGGCAGTGTCGAGCGATTCATCGTCACGTATTTCTCCTATCATTATCACATCTGGATCGTGGCGCAGCAGGCTCCTGAGAGCTTTAGAAAAATTCACCTTGTCTCCACTTTCTATTTCAACCTGTGCTACATCGTCTATTTCGTATTCAACGGGATCTTCAACAGTCAGGATATTCATCTGCCCCCTGCGAAGCAAGTGTCTTATGGCGGCGTACAGCGTAGTTGACTTTCCGCTTCCCGTAGGACCCGTCAGCAGCACGAGACCGTGCGGGCGCTCGAGAATGCGCTCGAACAGCTCCTTGTGCTTTTCCGACATTCCCAACTCTTCCAGCGTACGTCGCTCCCTTCCCGCTTCAAGAAGTCGCAGCGTTATACGTTCCCCAAACCGCACCGGCAGCGTTGCTACACGCACGTCGAATTGTCTCCGTTCCTCCGTTCCTGCAGAAGACGCCCATACAAATGCCCCATCCTGCGGGGCACGTCGCTCGGCAATGTCCATCCCGCACATAACCTTGATGCGGTTGCAGATCATTGCCTGTTGCTCCGTGGGGATTCTTATAAATTCTTCCAGAATGCCATCAACACGCAGGCGGACCTTGAGACCTCTGCGATCCGGATCTATATGAATGTCCGAAGCCTGCCTGAGATTTGCTGCCCGCAGAAGATTGTCAACAACCATAACGGGATCATCTGCCGTCTGAGCCCTGCCGGCAGTACCGGTCGGTGCAGTGCTGCGTGTGTCGCCATATACTTTGAGAAGGGCACGGCGGAGTTGCTGGGCTTCAGCTTCCACGGGGCGTACCTTTTTCCCGGTAGCCTGGGCGATGGCGGCAATCGTCTGATTATCACCTGTATCAGCCATTGCCGTCACGAGTTCGTCATCAATAATGCATAATGGCAGTGCCAGTCTGCGCAGTGCAATTGCCGGGGCTACTCTCAGTGCCCATGCCGGATCGATCCGCACCTCATCCAGATTAACTTTTGTCGGTATCTTCATTACAGCGGTTCCCTCCCCGAGGCGAACGTCCATCCGCTGCGCAAGTTTGGATTACGCGACATCGAATGTGCCGTCTGTTCTGTTATGAGCCCAAATGAAAGAAGCCGCGCCAAATCGTACTCCATTGTCTGCATGCCTGCGTTTCTTCCAGTTTCCAGGGCAGAATAAATCTGCTGGCTGCGTCCCGTAGCTATCAGATTGGCAATGCCGGTAGTAGTAAAAAGGAGTTCACCGCACACAACACGTGTTGCTCCTTCCTTTGCCGAAGGCAGGAGGTGCTGGGCGAAAACACCGCGCAGAACAAGTGACAACTGATGGCGCACACTGCTCTGTTCACCTTCCGGAAATACGGATATAAAACGCTCTATCGCTCCGACACAATCGCTGGCATGAAGTGTTGCAAAAACGAGATGACCCGTTTCAGCAGCTGTAATTGCTGTACGTATTGTTTCAATTTCACGGATTTCCCCGACAAGTATAACGTCTGGGTCCTGCCTTAATGATTCTACAAGTGCTGCATTGAAAGAAGTGGCATCGCGCCCGATCTGGCGTTGATGCACCAGGCATTTATCTGATTTATGAATGTATTCTACAGGATCTTCAATTGTTATGATGTGGCCGTTTCGATTCCGGTTAATCATGTCTATAAGCGTCGCCAGAGTAGTGCTTTTACCTGAGCCGGTCGGACCTGTTACTATCACCAGACCATCGGGATATCCGCAAAATGCCTCAAGTCTTGCCGGCAATCCCAGCTCACTGAGCGACAGAAACTTGTCATCCAGGCGTCGCATTGCCACAGCTGTTGAGTTGTTTTCGCGATAGACGTTGAAGCGGTAACGGTATCCGTTGGGCGATGTCGTAGCGCCATCTATGGCACCAGATGAAAAAAGTCGTTTGAGTACTTCTTCCGCCGGATTTTCAACACCTGGTGCTATAGTATTGAGAGCGAGAGATATGGCGACAGCGTCACAAGTCCCGGGCTTTATTACTTCAGCTCCGTCCACAGGTGTCAGTATGCCTTCTGTTCGCAAATATGGCACTTCACCCGTTGTCAGATGAATATCAGATGCACCGATTTTCTCACTGAGACTGTAGAGCTCGTTGAGATACTGTTCTGCTGATATATTGTTTCTGTTTTTCATAAACACACTGTAATCGTCCATGCCTTTGTTTTTAGGTTTCCATCCAGATTTTTCATAGACAATGATTCTGGAATAACCGGCAAATTCTGCCTGTTCAGTTCATAAAGCATTCTTGAAATCTGCGGAAAGGATGCCTCGACAGCAATCTTCCAGACTATAGGCTGCGGTAAGCCTGTTTGCTGAAGAAGGCTGAATGCCAGCCTCGTCGAGCTGCCTTCCTTAAACTCTTCAACCGGTTCGGTAGTACAGATCTTGCCACCGGATGAAAGGACTACTTCGCAAAAACGTCTGAGGCGCAAAGCACGATCCGTTGCAATTGCCTCATCTTTTGCTTCAGCAGCCATCTCTTCCTCCCTTTCGCTCAAGATGTTTTTTTCTACGGCAAGTTTTTCAGCAATTCCATTTCGCCGGAGGATAAGCTGCTCTTCTGTTCCAAGTGCCGCAACGTGGCTTTTCAGCAGCGAATATTCGCTATGGGCGGGAAATGCCCAGAGCCATACATACAGGACAAGTATGGCTGCCGGCGGAAGCACCATCAGAAAAATCTGATCTTTTTTAGTTAATTTCAACATGGTTGGAAAATATTTTTTAAGGAGATTCTTTTAAAACCCGGTCTTCAGAAAAACTGACCCTGAACATAAAATTGGCGTTACCGTGACTCTTTGCGGATTCCATATTTGAAGCCTGTTCCGGCATTACCGTCCAGCCTGAACCGCTCAGGGCGCTCGCAAGCCCATCCATGCAGCTGTATGGGCCGTCAGATTCTGAACTGAAGGCACTCAGGCGAAGTTCAAAAGGATTTACCGGTGAAATAGACTGAATAAAAACATCATCCCCGCATGAATCGGGTAGTATCCTGAAAAGCGTAGACAGTGCTGAACGGTGCAGGCTGAGTCGTTGATCTGCCCGGGCGCGCCCAGTTTTTTCTGCCTCTATTGATGCAATTCTCGATTTGCAATTTCTTATACCGGTATTGAGATCTTCTATTTCGAAAGCTATCGCATCAAGCTTCCAGGATTCTTCACGTAATGATGATAGCCTGTTATTGAAAAAGAAAAAATGACAGAAACATGCGGCAGCAATAAAAATCGTGGCAGTGACAGCTACTTTGATGCTTCGCCTTTCAACTGATCCGGTTCGCAATGTGATTAAAAGGGGAAACGGGGGAGAGCCTGTCTTTATTTCTTGAAGCTTCTCCTGCAGTACGGTTCTTGCCTCCTCCTCATCCCCGAACGGGAAGGAATCATCAATGTACCCCGCGCTGATTAGCCTGATGCCTTGTTTCCGCAACACACTTGAAATCCCGGCAACTTCAGTCTTTGATATATGCAGCACATTCCACGTACTGAAATTTTCAATTTGTTTATCGGGGCTGCAAGCAATCAGCCCTTGTCCATGAGGAATATTTGAGAAGGGCTCCACCTCAAACTCAAGCACAGAAAGAAGATCCGCTTCCGCCAGTCCCCTGACCTGTGCAATGCCGAGACGGACTTTCTGGGTGAAAAAATCAGCAGAAAACACTGTGGCTGTGCCGGATTTGCGGGCTTTCAAGTTTTCGAACATCGCAGAAATGGTATCGGCAGTGTTGAGTATTTCACTGCGACTTGCCACCTGGCAAGAGGAAGAACGTGTGTCGAAAAAAGCAATTGATGAGCTTCCGACCACGATTATAATATCAGGATTAACGCTCATGGTTCGTCACCTCCCTCCGCTGAAATTATATCCGGCACCGATATTTTTACGGCATGATAATTGACACCGGGCTTCAGCACGGTGTATTGCGCTGCCCAATTGTTTTGCATGTTATATTTTATTTTGAAAAGATGCGGACCGGGCTTCAGGTTTTCAACGGTCACTGTGCCGACGCCTGTCCCCGTCCTTGCATATACCTTTATGGCACCTGTTGCAGGTTCTTCCCATGGTCCGTAAACGCATACCTTTGATTGTGTCAGAGTCTCGACACTGCCACTGGAATCGACAGGAGTTATAACAACAACGAGCGAGGCAGCTCTTTGGGCAAGATTGGTTATCATGCAGTCCTGCGCTTCTGCATTTGAAGGTGTACGCAACTTGTCGGGCAGGCCGTCGGCTCCAAGATGACCGATTATTGTTATTTCCTCTCCTTCTTTTGTTATGTCTGTTCCACCTGTGCCCCTGAGCCTGTATTTCCCTCCCGCATCGTCGGGAGTTTCGTATGGGTTGCCCCACGGATCTCTCAATCGGTCGGAACCGAGCGGCAATCTGACGTAGGGACCCCTCCAGCCGCATGGGACAAAAACATCAGGATCGCTTTCCAGCGGATTTCCTTCAATAATATTCGAGGAGACCGCTTGCACGACACCATACGCTTGTGCTCCATCGGGCTTCTGCCACAGTTCAGCAAGTGAGAAGAAAACGCTTCCATTCGAATTTGTCTGCTCAACAGCGCATGGCAGTCGTCCCATGTCTGCAAAAAATCCGGTTTCGAAATTTTCATCTTTACCGACTATTGAATCACGGATAGATTCCAGCTGCCGATTTGCCTGTGTGCGCCGGTTCATGTTCGAGAACTTGCCTGCCTCACGAACCGCAAGGTGCGTCAGTACGGCAATTATGCCCAGAACTATGATAAGCTCCACAAGGGTAAACCCTTTTTTATTCCTGTTCCTCATATATGTCTTCGCGATTTAAGAAAAAAACGATATCGTCTCCCCTGGCAGTTGTTTCTCCGTTTTCCATCCTGCCGGCGAGTCTCAAAAACAGCCGGGGATCCTCGCCTTTGGTGTTGAGTGCAGGGGTCATGTAGCAGGGTGTTTCAAGAATGCCGTCCGGTCCTGCAGATACTATGCGCGCGTATTTGAATCTCAGTGTGTCGGGTGCAAGGCTGCCGCCCTTGAATGCTTCCGGAGGGGGAATCTGGATCACATAGGGGTTTCCCCATGGGTCACCCAAAGCCTGCTCGCCTGCTGTGCCGAATCCTTCGACAAAATCGGCCACTTCATCGGGAATGCCTTCTGGATAAAAACCACGCTCGGCGAAAGTGTCATCATTTGCCCATCTGCGATCATTTCGTGCAGGGAAAAGTCCGATTCGGGCAGGATTTGTGTTTTTTGTTTTTGTCCCCGATTTTATGTATGGTCCTCGCCAGCCGCGTCCTGCTGAATCATTCCAGGCGGTAAATGTCTGAAACGATGCGCAATTGGGAGGAGTGGCATTAATCCCGTTGTCCATTGCGTATGCGTCCAGCCATATCCGGCGGCTTTTCCCATTGTTGTCGACAGTCACAGCAACAATATTTGTTTTACTTAAAAGATTGTGAATGCGCAGAAAAGCAGGTGAAAAACCGGGAATAGACGACATGTCGTCAAGATAACCCTGGGCGATGCCGTTTCCGGAAAAGGCGGCACTGATTGCTGAGATGTCAGCCTCTGCTGTCTGTAACTTTGCTTTCTGCAACTTCCCGTTTACACGAACAACCGCTAACGAAGCCACCAGCGCCAGAATTAATATGACGAATGACAGTTCGATTAGTGTGAATCCCGACTTGGGTAATTTTGACCTGTTGTTGAGCATAAAACGTTAAAATATCAGGAAATCGTGGCCGGCAGACAGTTTTGCCGCCGGCTTCAGTAGTTTATTCCATTCTATTTAAACGTCTTGATGTTCAAAAAAGTTCGTTTTTGATACGTATAAACAAGTTTTGTGATTGCCGGCTTCACACATCACGCACATTTTTCAAGAGTGTTTCGCCAAATTACAGGTTTCACCCCGTCTAGTTTCCGCAAGCGAAAGACCTATAAATAAGAAATGAGAAGCAATGTTTAGAACTCCCTGCCTCATGGGAGTTATAATGACACTATTTTTAGTCAGTGGTGGGTGTCAATGTATATCAGGTCGGGACAGTTTGGAGAGCATGGATTCCATTTGTCACAAACGCCGCTTCCATTTCAGATGCAAATGAATGACATGCGAACATCGACACGATAGAACAAATTACAGCAATCAACTCTTTTTTCATGTGTTTCCTCTAGAAAAGGTAATTCCAATTGGTGAATTCTGCTTGAAATGAAACTTTTTCTCCAAATATCCGCCCCGCTGGACGCCGCATCGATCCAGTGCGCCATCCTAATTGCAGAATTGCAGCACTTGAAGCCTTCACTGAGAAAGTGAACCCTGCCAGAGATCCCAAAGATACACAGCGTCGATCCTTCCCCCTATTCTATCTGTTTTCTGCATAAGCCCTCTGGCGTGTTTCCTTGCCAGAGCATCCAGCGCCTTCCTGTCATCTGGAAGAAGGTCTGAATGACGCCGAATCTCGATAAAGGCTTCCAATGAACTTTTCCGTAAGGACACGGTCAAAACGTGCATGGGCATCTGAAAAATCGTCCCTTTGTCGTAGACCTCGGTTAACGTCTGCGGAATTGGAGAAGCCCACCCACGTGGCTGAGCCTCCATCAATGACTCCAGAATCTCCATCACCCGGAAACAGTCGTTTGTCTTGTCTGGAAACCGAGTGGAAATGTTCGCCGACACCTCCTCCTGCCGCATGACGGCATGCCAGTACCGGGAGTGCGGCGTCCCCTCGGTCACTTCAACCATGCGCTTCGCCACCCGATCCAGATCATTGGTTCCGTCGGTAACAATGCGAAACATGGTTTTGCATGCGACATCCTCCAATGCGAAGTTCACGACGAGGTTGCCAAACCCAATGTCCGACAGTAGCCATTTTCGCACCAGCAGAACATCGTCCAGATCGGACATGCGCGAACCTTCCCTCTGAAGGAGCTCAAGTGCGCTTGAAACAAACATCCTTCCAAGCTCGCGTTTGGCCACGACAAGGCGGTGCCTCTGCGCGTCGGCCTTCTCCGCCTCCGCTCGAACTGCGCACGGGATAGAGACGGTGTGGTTGTTGTCCCCGTACGCCGCAAGCAGGGACACAAATCCTGCCAAGCCTTCCTTCTTGACCGTCTGGACGCTATTGGTCACGAACGCCAGTTCCCTTTCAAAGTCCGAAGTATCGGCCCCTGACGTCGAAAAAGGAAGACAGGCCGCGAGACAAGCTGCGGCAAGGTTACAGTATCGCTTTACGTTATTCATTGCATCCTCATTTGTTAGAACTCGAAACTCCAATCGTCAAACTCAGCCTGAAACACAACTTTTTCGCCGAATATGCGTCCGGAAGTGCGCCATGCGGAATCGGTACGCCACCCCAACTGCAACTTTGCGGCCTGCTGTGCAAGCCCCCCGTCTTCGAAGTTGAAGTCATAAAGATCCTTGAGAATTCCCTGAAGCGACAGACTCCTGAGGGTAATCGCCCGTCCAGGTAACTTTTCAAAAACACACGAGACGGACAGAGATTCAACTACTGCACGTCCAAATGCAATATGCAAGTCATATTCGATCGGATGCCAAACGGAAGAGGTTTCGGAAAAATTGACAAGTGCATTCTCGTGGGTGAACGAGAATTCGTATGTCAACGCATGAGTCTGGGCTGCAAAAAAGTTCGCCACCTCGTTTGTGTAGGAAGCCAGCAAACCATTAACAAGATCCTGAATTTCGGCAGATTCTGCAACTCGTTTCGCCGCTTTTGTGCCTTCTTCCCATAAATGCCGCGAAATGATGCCTGAACCGTCCTCGTCAAAGGTTTCTCCCACATTGTGTGTCAGGCTGCCGAGGGTGAAGCAGTTGACAGGATCAATTGCAGAGATGCTGTCCGGTGGATCAGGCAGGGAGGAAGACTGGTTCAGAAACATAAGCAACAGCGTGGCACCGACGGGGTAGGGCGTTCTTGCCAAATTGGCGTTGGTACTCAACGCACTGCGCTGTGCGTTGTACTCCGCGCTGTTGAACGCCGTGACGGAAAAGCCCGTGGTCGCCCCGCATTCGCTGAGCTGCAGGGTTCCATCCCCGTTTGCATCGACGCCGAACCGGATCGTGTAGGTTTCTACATTCGCCGATGGAGCCGCATAGAACGCCCATTCGCCATCGTTTTGCCGATACCCCGTCCCGACGC
>LSQX01286148.1_pt2 | contig 30194 bp, 27 predicted proteins | sample 654561 | NCBI WGS metagenome assembly LSQX01 (sample SAMN04489861, study PRJNA283612) | anaerobic digester metagenome | isolation source: 4 biogas reactors fed with cattle manure at either 37C or 55C with and... | place: Denmark: Kongens Lyngby | collected 2014 | reverse complement strand
AATTGATCCACGATGACCGTATCACCGGGATGATAATCCTCTTTGAGGGAGCCGACGGCGCAGGGGGATATGATCGAATCGACACCGAGGCTCTTGAGTGCCCATATGTTCGCTCTGTACGGCACCGAATGGGGCGGGTGCTGATGATTCTTCCCGTGACGGGGAAGGAATGCCACTTCCGTACCGTTGATCTTCCCGATGAGGATCTCGTCCGAGGGTTTACCGTAAGGTGTATCGGGGAATTCCGTCCTTATCTGCTCGAATCTGTCCGGGTTGTAGACTCCGGAACCTCCGATTATGCCTATCTTTACCATGCCGCACGGATTGACGGGTTTCTATAAAAGAGGTGCTCAGGCTATCCGCCTGATCGCCTCTGCAGGTGTGACACGGACCGCAAGATCCGCTTCCTCCTCAGTGAGTCCCGCACCTATGGCGACCTTCATGGCCGCATCCTCGGTCATCAGATCCCCGGGCCTGTGCGTATCGGAGTTCACGATCATCTTGGCCTTCGCCTTACGTGCGGTCAGTGCCACATGGCCGTTGGTTATGCCGTGGCCGGCCCTGCCGGTGATCTCTATGTGCACACCATTCTCGGCTGCCGAGACGGCGTCCGCCAAGGTAAGCATTCCGGGATGTGCCAGCACATCGACCTTCTTGTTATTTACCGCAGTCTTGTTCGTTCCCGGCGCCACGGGTTCGGTCAAAGTCTCTCCGTGAACGACGATCCATTCCGCACCGAAGCTCACCGCACGGTCTATGACCTCATCCATGAGGTGGACCGGTACATGCGTTACCTCCACGCCGGCGATGACCTTCATGGAATCAGTGGACAGCTCCTTCGCCTTCAGGACATTGCTCACCACGAACTCCACATTGGTCATGTCCACATGATCGGTTATCGCAATAGCGGCGTGTCCCATATCATAAGCTCTTCTCACGAGTTCCGCAGGTATCAGCACACCGTCGCTGAACACCGTGTGGCTGTGCAGGTCGATTCTCATTCTACTCATTGTCTCCTCTCCGAGAGCTTCCCGTATACTTTCTCCATAGGCAGGCCGGACTTCTCTACGGCCACCAGGATGTGATAGATCACATCAGCCAATTCCCAGGCCATGCCCTCTTCGTCCCCGTCCTTGAAAGACAGCACGAATTCTGCGGCCTCCTCTATGATCTTCTTTGACAATTTATTATCGTCCCCGAGGAGCTTGCAGGTATAGCTGCCTTCGTCCGGGTTCGCGATGCGATCATCTATTACCCGTTTGAGCTCAGGCAGTATGGCCGCCGTGGATGAGACGTCGCCGTACAATTTCTCCACGAAGCATGACGGGCTGCCGGTGTGGCATGCGACGCCGGTCTGCACGACGCGTACGAGAAGCGTATCGCTGTCGCAGTCGCTCTGTATCGAGACTATCCTCTGGACATGCCCGGACTCCTCTCCCTTCTTCCAGAGCTTGTTCCTGCTCCTGGACCAGAAGTGTGTGTACCCGGTCTCCTTCATGAGGCGCAGCGCCTCCTCGTTGACCCAGGCCACCATCAGGACCTCATTCGTGACGCTGTCCTGCACAACCGCAGGCATGAGCCCCTTCTCATCGTACTTCATCTTACCTGCACCCCTTCTTCCCGGAGGAACTTCTTGACATCGTCAACACCGCATTCGTCGTAATGGAATAAGGATGCGGCCAATGCCCCTGCGGCTTTGGTCTTGGTGAGCACCTCATAGATGTGCTCTTTGCTTCCGCAGCCTCCTGAGGCTACTACGGGGATGCTCACAGCATCCGCCACGGTCCCGGTCAGGGGTATGTCATATCCTTCCTTGACGCCGTCCGCGTCCATGGATGTAAGCAGTATCTCACCGGCCCCGAGCTCTTCGGCCCTGCGGGCCCATTCTACAACGTCAAGATCGGTCCTCTCCGTTCCGCCGCGGGTGTAGACCTTCCAGGAGTCCCCTTCCTTCTTGGCGTCTATGGCGACCACTATGCGCGGACTGCCGAATCTCTCGGCGCACTCTCTGATGATGTTCGGATCGCGTATCGCAGCGGAGCCTATGGACACCTTGGCCGCACCTGCGCTGAGGACATCCCCGGCATCGTCCGCAGAGCGTATGCCTCCGCCTACCGTTACAGGTATGAACACTCTGTCAACAGTCTCGGATACGAGGTCCAGAGTGGTCTGCCTGGTCTCCAATGAGGCTGTTATGTCAAGGAACACGATCTCACTGGCACTCTGAGCCTGGTACTTCTCGGCCATATCAGGAGGATAGCCTATATCGTTCAGGTCCTTGAAGCGCACTCCTTTGACGACCTTGCCGTCTTTGACATCAAGACAGGGTATGATCCTTCTGATGTGCATGCCTTCACCCCTTGATACTGGGCACATCCTTGGTGCTGAGCTCCGCCCCTCTGATCCTGTAGCAGTCCTTGAAGCAAAGACCCAGCGATTTGAAGGTCGCCTCTACTATGTGGTGATCGTCAAATCCTCTGATGACCATGACGTGCAGGGTCATGCCCAGGGACATGGCGAGGCTCCTAAGGAAGTGCGAGTACATGGGATCGGGGCAGTCGATCTCCGCATACGGCCTGTCGATGATATCCACGGAGGTCATCACGACGGCATCATCCATGGCGACGGTCCTGGTGGACATCCTCTCGATGGGAGCGGATCCCCTGGCACTTATCAATGCCTTGCCCAGGGTTATGGCCACGTCCTCGATGATGTGGTGCTCGTCGTCCCCTCCGGCTCTGAGAGTGATATCAATCTCGGAATACCTTGAGAGGGTCTCCAGCATGTGCTTGAGGAACGGGATCCCGCATTCCACATCGAATTTGCCTGTTCCGTCGATGTTCAATGCGACCTCGACGGAAGTCTCCCGGGTCCTGCGCTCCGTTTTGCCTTTTCTTGCGGCCATGATATCAACACAATGCCATAGAGGGGCAGATATAATTATTATTTCCCGTCATCTCAGTCGGACACTTCGATGACCAGGTTGTCCCTGGGGCACTCTACGCATTCGGCCAGCGGTGTCAACTCGCCCTGATTCTTATAGATCTCATCCAATATGCCGCATCTCTTCGTCTCACTGCATATGAAGCAGAGCTCCTCTGTCACATCGCGGCCTTTAGCGATGTTGTCAGCCGCTCTGATTATGAGATCGCAGAAATACCCTTTGTATGAGCTGGAATCCAACAGGGAATTGCCGCCTCTCAGCCCCTTCATGTATTGGGAGACGGCGGCGCTTGTCACACCGAACATCTTGGCGACCTTGGTCTGGGTCAATCCGTGCACTGTCACCAGCTCTTTGGCTATCTCGCTTCTCGCAGTCGGCAGAATATCGCGCACTACGATTTCGCACGGCATTTTCATAAGTGTTAACCCTGGAGATAACGTATCGTTAATCCTTTATTAAACTTATTCATGCCCGGACGAACCACGGCGTTTTCCACTCCCAGGGCTTCAAATTCTCAGTGTACAGGGATAAGCCCACAACCGCTCCCACCGCTCCGGCCCTTGCCAGGATCTCGGCGTCTCTGGTCGTGGTCACTCCTCCGGAGGATATGACCTGGTGCGGGCACTTGTTTATGAATTCCCCGGCGGCCTTCTCATCTATGCCCTTCTCCTGCCCTTCCACATCCACATTCGTGTTGAGGACGGCGGCCAGAGGGATATCCTCTATGATCCTCAGCATGCCGTCCAATGTCACATCGGCGGCCTCCTGCCAGCCCTTCACCACTATCCTCCCGCCTGACGTGTCAAGTGCGAGTATTATCTTCCCGGGGAAGGAACAGGATATGTCGGAGAGCCACTTCGGTTCCCTGATGGCCCTGGTCCCCACGATGACCCTGTCCACTCCTGCGGCCAGGAGCTCCTCTATGTCTTTGACGTCCCTGATCCCGCCGCCGGCCTGGACGGGCACACCGGACTCGTTGGCTATCTTCTCGATGGAATCTATGTTGCTCTCTTTGCCGAAGGCCCTGTCAAGATCCACCAGATGAAGGTACTTCGCCCCTTTCCCGACCCATCCTTTGGCCACGGACAGCGGATCGGGCATGATCACCTTCTCGCTGCCAGGCCTTCCGCCTACCAATTGCACGACTCTGCGGTCCATCATATCAACTGCGGGTATAACCATCATAAGCTTCTCTCTCCTGAGTCAGAAAGAGGTTTAGGTTCAGATGAGCCCCCGCTCTCAGGACGCAGTCGCGGTCTCACGATCTTCTCTCTTCCCGTCCGTGAGCGTGTTCTCATCTCCCCATACTCCGTCACCCCTCTGCCGGCATCTGAGCCAACGGAGGTTATGGCAGAATAGGCATAACAGAATAACAAACTGTCGATATCCGGGGCATAACGCAGGACGGAGCCCATTCCCTGTCCGCGCCGCGGTCATCCCCGGCGGCAGTCCTCCAGCACATCTTCCGCTGTGTCCAGGAGGAGATCATTGAGCTCTTTTGTTCCCACGGTCGTTCTGACGCAGTTCTCTGTCCTTCTCTTGGATCCGAAATCCCTGATCAGGACGCCTCTTTCCTTCATGCCGTCCACCAGGCAGGTGTGATCCACGGGGGACCTTGCGAGTATGAAGTTGGAATCGGACGGGAACGGCTCGAAACCAAGTTTCCTCAGGCCCTCGGCGAGCACAGGCCTCTCCTTTCTGACAAGGTCCACAGACCTTCTCAGGAAATCCTGGTCCTTCAGGGCGGCTATGGCCGCTCCTTCGCTCACCATGTTAAGGGAGTACGGGATCTTCACCCTGTTCATCTTGTCCGCGATATCCTCGCATGCTGCGGCATATCCTACTCTCAGACCGGCCATCGCATAGGCTTTGGAGAATGTCCTGAGGACTATCAGATTATCGAATTCGTTCACTCTTCTGATCATGCCCTCTCCGGAGTATTCGGCGTAGGCCTCATCGACGATCACGACACCGTCGAATCTTGACAGCAGGTCCTCCAGGTCCTTCTGCCTGAAGCAGTTCCCCGTGGGGTTGTTGGGTGACGGCGCTATCATGATCCTGGAGCCGGAGGAGACGAAGGAATCCACATCAAGCTGGAAATCCTCTGTGAGGTCGATCTCGCTGACCGAGCCCCCGTTCATCTTGACGAAGTAGTCGTATAGTGTATAGGAGGGCACAGGAACGGCGGCATTATCCCCCCATTCCGTGAATGTTTTGAAGGACACATCCAGAAGCTCATCCGACCCGGATCCTGTGACGAAGTTCTCCCTGTCCAGACCGTACAGTTCCGCCAGGGTGTCCCTGAGCCTGTCCGAGTAGGTGTTGGGATAGTTGTTTATGCTCCCTTCGAACTCCTTCATGAAGCGGGTCGCCGCAGGGTTGCTTCCCAGCACATTGGTGTTTGTGTCCATGCGGACAGCGTCGCCCACATCGGGGTTGTAATACCTCTTGAATCCCCGGGTGCTGCTTCTCATTTCCGCAGGCATTTCAGACCACCATGCGGTCTATGGGCAGGATCAGTATCCCCTTCCCCCCGAGCTTCTTCAGTTTGTTGACGGAATCGAACACATCGTGCTTGTCGATGACCACGTGTATCGCGACCATGTCATCCCTCCCTGCGATGTTCATGACCGTCGGCCCCTCCACACCGGGACAGGCCCTCTCCACCGCTTTGAGATTCTTAACGGGAACGTCGGCCATGAGATAGATCTTCTTCTCGGCATCAATGACGCTGCGGATGGAGTCCAGGATGTCGGTCACGGATTCCTTCTTCTCGGCCGACAGCTTACCGCTGATCGCAACGGCCTGGGACTCAACGATCACGTCAAGCTCCGTAAGGCGGTTCATCTTGAGCGTTGAACCGCTGGATACAAGGTCCACGATTATGTCTGAGACGCCCATGTACGGCATTATCTCCGCAGCACCGGAGACCTGGATTATCTTGACCTTCTTCCCGATCCTGTCGAAATAGGATTTGGTGAGATTCGGGAACGAGGTCGCAACCCTGCATCCGTCCGGTATGTCCGACGGGCTCTTCAATCCCAGGCTCTCAGGGATGGCCACGGACAGGCGGCAGTACCCGAACTCCAGGTCCAGCAGCTTCTGCATCCTGTATCCGGACTCAGCCACCTGGTCCCAGCCCGTTATGCCGAAATCAACGGCACCGGTGTTTATGAGCTCCGGAACATCCTGGGCCCTAACGAACACCACCTCAAGGTCCTGGTCCTTCACGGAGATGTAAAGTCTTCTGCCCCAATCCTCTCCCAGATCCAGGCCTGATTTCATCAGGAGCTCCACGGTTCTCTCGTTGAGCCTTCCTTTGTTCGGTATGGCCATTCTCAGAGTCATGCGTTTCCTCTCGTCCCTTCATGAATGGGCGCCCTTAATAACGTTTATGCAGAAGGAGGAAGCCATCTGTTGGTGATCTCGCCGCCCTCCGCCATCACCAGCTCAGGCACATCGCCATGGAGTGCCACGCTGTCCCCGCAGAAGATCGCGCATCCGTCAACGCCCTTCATGCGGGACACGCTCCGGGCCGCAAAGGATACTGACTCGGATGAACAGTCCCCGGTCAGATTTCCCGCCGCGGTGGCACAGGCATCCGCCAGCACGGGATCATCGGCGAACACGACGGCTATCTCGCTCTCCCCGAAGGATACTGACGGCCCGATCCTGCCGGAGGAGGAGCATACACTGAACATGCCCTCCCGTGCCGGGATCCTGAATGCCAGGGCGGGAAGCTTCGGATTGTTCTGGTTTATTCCTACGACGACGTCCCTGTCGCTGCATATCGCTATGTCCCCGCCGTTATCCAATATGGCGTATCGGCAGCCTTCCGCATAGATCCTTTCCAGAGCGCAGGCGGCGACCGCCCCGGCCACTGAGGCCATGGGCCCGACCCCTGCGATCCGAGAGGCATCGCACATCCTCCTGATCAGAGGGGCGTCCTTCTCTGATGCGTCGTAGGGGTCATAGGTCATCCCGAAGAAGGGGTCCTCCCATATCTTCGCTCTGATCGCCTCTCTTGCTTCGAAGACCGCATCCTTCACATCCGCCAGGTACTCCTCGCCGGCCACGACGGTCATGGCCGTTTCCCCGACTTCGAAATGGACCCTCTTTATCATAGGGGCAGGCTCAGAGCATGGAACGGGCACGCATTGAGGCATGTCCCGCATGCTATGCACTTCTCGTAGTTCAGGACGATCTCCCATGTCTCCGGGTCCGGCGTGAAGCATCTGGTCGGGCATACTGATATGCAGGCCCCGCAGTCCACGCACGCATCCTGGTTTTTTATTATCTGCTTATCGAAGGCTCTGATGGATATGCCGGCATCCGACAGGTACACGACACTGGCATCTATGTTCTCCTGTGTGCCCTTCATCTCCAGCACCATCACGCCTCCGTCGTCCCTGACCTCGGCCCTCAGGATGTTGGGCTGTATGTTGAATTTCGAGACGAGTATGTACGCAACGGATTCCTGCAGATTGTCATCGCTGAACCTGAGCTTGTATCTTTTCTGGATCATCTTCTGACCTCCAGCGGTTTGACGGTCCCGGTCTCGGGGAGCCTGAAGATGGGCTCAGTGAGCAGGAACTCGCCGTTCTCTATCCAATCCTTCAGCTTCTCCGCCACCTGTCTTGCCTTTCTGTAGGACGAGAGCGGAGACGTTCTTATCTTGTGCCCTTCGTAATCCACGGTGCCGGACCTCAGCTCGGCGTAGCTGTACTCACCGAGAGCGGCCCTGCCCTTCTCGGTCACGCTGTAATCGACCAGGGTGGTGTACAGGTCCTCATCGGAGACGGCGGCGCGCTTCATGATATCGGCGTTCAGAATGGGGATGGGTATGCCCACGCCTATGGCTATTGACGTACCGTATCTGTGCACATCCATGCCTCTGACGTAATCGTGATCCATCTGCTTCATGTCGCCCATCAGCGCCAGGGTCCTGGACCCGTTGACCGGCACTCCGTTCCTCTCGGGAGCGGCCGTATCATACTGGGTCCCCTGCCATGCGACATACCCCTCGCCTCCGCCGAGGAAGATGCGCGTCCCGCCGCCGATCGTTTCCAGATGCGGGTCGTTGAGCAGAGGGGACAGCTGCCCGGAGGTGCTGTACGTTATGTTCTTCATGCGGGGCAGGAGCTTCCCCATGTATGTGTACAGGGTACGGTCCAGGGTGTTGGTGGCCGCAGAATAGTTCTGATAGACGTTGCGCGGGTTGAACATGTACGCTTCGTTGAGATCGTCAAGCGTTATGTAGGTGTCAATATCCTTCCTGACATAGCAGTCCGTTCCGGGGCCCCAGGCCCTCAGGCGGACCCTGTTGCCCGCTATCAGCTCCTCGATGACATGCCCTCCTCCGTATCCGAACTCACCGCTGTTCTCGCGCATTGCTGTGGACCCGATGTAAGCGTCCACCGCGGCGAGCCCGCCGTATGCTTCCACGCCGTTGAGGCGTATGTCAGTCATGCGTATGGGCGGATCCGAGTGTCCGAAATTCAGGAACGCCCCGGATGAGCACATGGCACCGAAGGTGCCTGTTGTGACAACATCAACCTTCTCCGCCGCTTTCTCCGGTCCCTTGGACCTTACGAGGTCTATCACCTCCTCGGCCGTGTAGACGACGGCCTTCTTCCGGCGGATCCTCTCATTGATCTCCCCATACGTTTTCATGTTATCACAGCAATCCTTTGGATTGTGCCAGCTCCGCATTGAGCACGGAGCCGCCGGCTCCGCCTCTGAGGGTATTGTGGGAGAGGAGGAACATTTTGATGCAGTCGTCCTTCTTCCTTACCCTGCCTACGGTGGCAGCCATGCCCTTGGCCCTTCCGGCACCGCCGGCGAACACATCTATGGCGGGCTGGGGCCTGTTGTTCTCTCTCCTGACTATTATCGGCTGGAAGGGGGCTGAGGGGAGTTTCCGCTTCTGGGGCTCGCCTCTGAAATCCTCCATCACCCTGATTATATCCTCTGCGGAGGCTTCATCTTCCGTTCTCAGTATGACGGATTCGAGATGTCCGTCTATGACGGGCACTCTGGCACAATTGGCATACGTTCGGAATCCGGCGGGGGTGAACGTTCTGTTCTCATAGCTTCCCAGGATCTTCCCAAGTTCCAGTTCCATCTTCTCCTCTTCACCGCCGATGTACGGTACGACGTTCCCCAGTGCATCCAGGGACGGGACGCCGGGATAACCTGCACCGGAGAGAGCCTGATATGTGGATATGAACACTTCTTTCAGCCTGAATTTCTCATTGATCGGATGGAGAGGCAGGGCCGCTCCGGTCGTTGAGCAGTTCGCATTCGTGACTATGAACCCTCCGTTGGAGAAGGTGCTCTGACCTCTTACGGACATCAGATGCTCCGGGTTCACCTCAGGTATGAGTATGGGCACTTCCGGGTCCATCCTGTGAGCACCCGCATTGGAGAAGACGGCCGCCCCGTTGGCGGCAAGTTCCGTCTCGACGGGCCCCGCCACATCTGACGGGAGGCCTACGAACGCCACTCTGGCCCTTTTGGCGATATCCTTTGGGTTCGTATTCCGGATCTCAAGGCCGAGGGTCTCCTCCTTGAACTCGTAATCTCTGACCTTGAGTACATCAGCCAGTTTCTTGCCTTCCGAACGCTCTGATGCGTACAGCCCCTCTATTGAGAAGAGAGGGTGGTCCTCCAACATCTCGATGAATCTCTGACCGATCATGCCCGTGGCGCCGAGGATCGCTACTTGTGTTTTTCTCATATCTCATCATCCAATGCATTGTGCGCAATAACTGCTAGAACGATTCCTGAATTAAAGATATACTGTTGAATTTATTCATTTAAGAATAAAAAATAGGATGATTATGATAACGTGGCTCATTCCACGATGTGCTTCTGCCGATTCTTGGAGATGCTCAGGATCGCCTCCGCTATCTTCCTTGCCTCATCCTCGGTCATCCTCACTTCTTCGCAGAGCTCATGGTATCTGGCTATGACCTCCCTTTCCTTGGCGTCATCCCAATAGTTCTTACCCTCCGCTTTCTTAGCCCTTGCCAGTTCATCCGTGATCTCCATGCGGGTGGCGACCTGCTCTATTATCTGCTGGTCGATCTCCCTGATCATCTCTCTGAGCTCCTCGGTTCGGGACATTGGCACGCACACCGCTTTACGTGTATTAATTCCGATTGCAAGGCGGCATTCCGTCCGAAATACGATTTAGTGAGTTTTATATCACTCCCAGCATATTGTACCGCATGGAACGTGTCTTGTCAATGTTCGACAGATATCCCTCCCAGAAGAGGGTGGCTGCCCTTATGCTCGGATACGGAATATGTGTCAAGGAAGACGGTAATGCGTACTGCAATGACGTGGAGATATCCCATTCCGCATTGGGCCGTGCTGCAGGGGCCGACAGAAGAGTGGCCAAGTCCACCATAGACAAGATATACAAGACACCGAAGCTGATGGATGTATTCTCCCGCATGAGGTCAATGGCACTGCTCTCGGAGGTCGCACCGCAGATAGGCTGCACGGCCCTGGAGATAGTTCCGGTGGATTCCAGCATGCCCGGGATCCTGGCAGGTGTGGCCAGCGCCATTTACGATGCCGGCATATCGATAAGGCAGGCGGTCATAGATGACACGAGCAAGATGAACGATGCCAGATTGATCATAGTCCTGGACGGCCCCCTGCCTCCGGAGTACCTGCCCCGCATACGGGCATGCAAAGGCGTGGACAAGGTCATACTCAGATGATCAGCTTATGGTGGCCCGCCGGAACATCCTGGTGCAAAGCAATGCCATGATCACGGAGATCAGGATCAGCACCAGGACCTCCGGCACAGGGAATGTCCCGGCGCTCGCCGTTCTCGCAGCATCTATCGCGTAGCTGAGGGGATTCGCCTTGGCTATGTAGTACAGGGCCGCGGGCATCTGATCATATCTCAGCATCGCCGTGGATGCCAGATAGAGAGGCATTGAGAGGAATGACTGGGCAGCCGCATAGGAATCGTGGTTCCCAAGGTACAGGGCGATGGTGGTGCCGAAGGATGCGACGAATACGCCGAAAAGTGCCAGTATTGCGAACGTTGCCAAATACGCCCAGAAGCTGAGGACGGTGGCCCCGACCAGTATCGCTATTATCTGTATCACCAGGGCCTGCAGCAGGCCCCTCACGGTTATGAATATGATCTTCCCCGCGAGTATGCTCTCCCTGGGTGTGGGGGCGGCAAGGAACTTGTTCAGGTATCCGAGCACCTTGTCGAACATCAGGGAGGAACCGCCGAACAGCCCGGCATTGAGCATGGTCATGACCAGTACACCGGGGGTTATGAAATCCAGATATCCTTTATCTGTTCCGGGGAGGACGACCCCCATGAATATGAGCCAGGCAGCCGGCATGACCAACGTGGATATGACATTCATCGGAGATCTGAGCCATCTTGTCAGATCCCTTTGGGCATAGGCGAGCACCCCGTACACCTTATCAGCGCCTCCTCATCATGTTCCTGAAACGGTCCTCGTCGAAAGGAGCCTCCTCGCCGGGCCCTATGGCCTGCATGTAGACATCCTCCAGGGTCGGTCCCCTCACGGAGGAGGAGAACACCTTACCGCCGTCTGCTCTGTAAGCATCCAACAGGGGATCCAATGAACCGCTGCCGTCCTTTGCGGAGAACACGGTCTCCCCGTCCTCTGATTTCACCGGGATCACTCCGTCAGGGAGGCTGCGGGGGAGATCGCTGTCGGTCCTGATGATTATGACGTCATCCAGATCCGATGTCAATTCGGCAGGGGTGCCCTCGTTGAGCAGGACGCCCTTCTTGATTATCCCGACACGGTCGCAGTACCTCTCCGCCTCATCCATCTGATGGGTCGTGACGAATATGGTCATGCCCGTTCCTCTGAGCTTGGTTATGTACTCCCAGATGGATCTTCGGGAGGTGACGTCGAGTCCGACGGTGGGCTCGTCCAGGAAAAGCACGTTCGGCTGATGGACCAGGGCCTGTGCCAGCTCCAGTCTTCTGCGCATGCCGCCGGAGTACTTCTTCGTCATGTCCCCGGCGCGCTCGGTGAGATTCATTATGTCCAGGACGTATTCGATGCGCTCTCTGCGCTCGGCCTTGTCCTTTATGCCGTAGAGCTTGGCGAACAGCTCCACGTTCTCCCATCCTGTGAGCCTGATATCCACGGCCATATCCTGGGGGACATAGCTCATGGACCGCCTCACGGCGGCGCTCTCCCTCATCACGTCATATCCGCAGACCGAGGCTGTGCCGGATGTCGGATGCACGAGCGTGGTGAGCATATTCACAGTGGTGGTCTTCCCGGAGCCGTTGGGGCCGAGAAGCCCGTATATCTCCCCGCTGACCCGAAGATTCAGGTCATCCACCACGGCAATTCCTTCGTAGACCTTCGTGAGCCCGTCCGCTTCAATGGTATTCATTTCCCGAGTCTCCTGCGGACCCTTTCCATGATCTCCCCGATGTTCTCACCGAGGCCGTCGATCTCTGCGGGAGACGACATCTCGACGCTGCCTCCCTGGAATTCCCCGGACCCTGCCAGGTCCTCCATCCAGGATTCCACTTCGAGATAGGATTCCCTAAGCTTATCCAGGACCTCGGGATCGGCGTCCCAGAGGCCTCTGCTCTCAGCCTCCAGCAGCCTTCTGGAGATCTCCTCCAGCGCATACGGGTTGTTCTCCTGGAAGAATTCCTTCATCTCCGGTTCGTTTACGTAGGTGTCGGCGATGTCGTCGAATATCCTGTCATCCACCTCCCCGGTGGATGCTTCCCAGCCGTAGACGCGCGTTATCTTCTTCATCATGTCCGCAGCGCCCTTGTAGCCGTGCTCCTTCATGCCGTCTATCCATTTCGGATTGAGAAGCTTGGATCTGACGACTCTCTGCAGCTCATCGGCCAGGGTCCTCACGCCTACGGCGTCCGCCTCCCTGGTGTCCCCGAAGTACGCCTTCACGTCCCTTCCCGAGAGATGCCTGGATGCGGCCGTCATCCCGCCCTGGTTGCTGTAATAGCAGCAGCATCCCAGGAGATCATGCTCGTCGGAGACCACTTTGTTGAATGTGAGCTCCACTTTCTTGAGGCCTGAGGCGAACTGCTCATGGGAGGTCTTCCCGCCCCTGTCGTTCCCGTATGCGTACCCGTTCACGGAGATGTAGATCTGTGCCAGATCCTTCTCGTCCTTCCATGCCCCCGAGAGAATCGCAAGGCTGACGCCGCTGGTGTACGTGCCCGGTCTGGATGAGAAGATCCTCGCCGTGGCCTCCTCCTCGGATATGCCGTCCGCCGTATCCTCCAGGAAATGCTTCCTTACGAAGTTCACATCAGGGGGCTCATCCAGGGCCGCCACGGCACGTATGGCGGAATCAAGGAGGTCTATCCGGTCCGGGAACGTATCCCTCAATATCCCGGATATCCTTACCGTAAGGTCTATCCTGGGGTGCTTAAGGTCCCCGGCATCTATCACCCGGAAGGAGCTCACGTGCCCGTTCGGGCTCCAGACGGGTTCCGTTCCTATGAGGGACATCATCTCCGCCAGCATCTCGCCGTCGGCGGCCATGACATCACTGGTCATCCACTGGAATGCCACTGACTCCGGCATGCGCCCTTCCTCCTCCGAGAATTTATCAAGAAGGGCTTCCGCCAATCTCCCGCCGACCCTCCAGGAGGCCGTGGTGGGCACTCTCTTCGGATCCAACGCATGGAAGTTCCTGCCCGTCGGCAGCACATCGTCCCTCCCCCGCGTCATGTATCCTGACGGGCCGGGAGGTGTGTATCCTCCGGCCAGGGCGTTCTCGAGAGCACCGAGCTCGTCGGATTCCTCTATGCGGTCCGATATGTCCCTGATCCTGACCGCCGGAGCGTCGAGCCTGTTCCCGACCTCGAGACCCAGTTCCTCCCCGATCTCCTCGGGGGTCCTCCCTTCCAGGACCATCTCTATGATTTCGTCCCCGAGCCCGTCGACCCATTCTGCGGCGGCACCGTTGCCGGTCTTCGTCTTCTCGCAGAATCCCGAGGGGTCGGTGAGGAGGGTCTCATAATCTATGCCCATGAGGTCGGCCACGGCACGCCGGGGCGACGAGGCCTTGTCATCCCTGTCGTATCTCAGGATGGAGGATATCAGATCCTTCCGGTCCTTGCCTTCCGGGATCCTGCCGAAGACGTGCATATTCGTCTCCATGCGGGAGTTGCGAACTCCGGAAAGGAACTCGTGGCACATACGGACCATCTCATCCATCGGCGTTTCATGATCGGCATCGATGGGGAGCTTCGCCTCAGCTATCGCATCAAGGATCATATGGTGGAGGGCGTGCTGCCTGGACCGGTCGCCCTTGGCATTATCATACTGGAAGAGCAGACTGTCCAGTTTTATCATCCCGCCGTACAGTCCGGAAGCCTCTGCCGGGGCCTGCATATGGCCGATGAGGGTGGCGTAGCAGCGCCTCTTGGCAACGGTGCCCTCAGGCGGGTTATCGGTGTTGTAGACGTAGAGGGTGGAGATATCCCCGTTGCAGATGTCCGGGAAGCATTCCTCTGACATGCCTGTGCCCTTGCCGGGCAGGAACTCCGCTGTGCCGTGAGTGCCCACGTGTATCAGCGCATCAGCTTCGAACACGTCTCTGAAGAAATGATACGCGGCCAGGTATTGATGGGGCGGAGGGCACAGGGGATCGTGCAGGATCTTGCAGACGGTGCCGTCGCATTTCGGGCCGAAGCAGCCTCTTTTAGGCTGGACAGCGACTATAGCGTTGCCGAATCTGAGGCCGGATATTATGATATTGCCGTCTATCACCATCGATTCCCCGGGCGGCTCTCCCCACGTGGATATCATCTTCTCCCTGGCACTTTCCGGCAGAGTGTTGAAATAGGATATGTACTCGGATGCGGGCATCAGATACGCCGCACCGCCGCACCGAAGGATCTCCTCCTTCGGCGTCCATCTGAACTCGGACATGGCCTTCTTACTCAGGAACAGATCCCGGAGCTCTTCCGGGCCCGCAGGGCATTCAACAGAGAGACCCAGATCCTTCAGCTGATTAAGTATCGAGACGGTGCTGCTTATGGAATCAAGACCTGATGCGCTGCCTATGTTCGCTTCGGCGGAGGAGCACGGGCTGTTGTTCAGAATGAGGGCGACCTTCTTCTCCGACGCAGGCTTGTTCTTAAGAGCCAGCCTCTTCTTTATGCGCCTTGCGATGAGTCCGCACCTTCCCGGTATGGCCGCTCTCTCATAATAGTCCTCGGAAGCGGCGCGGGTTGCCCCCAGCATAATGGGATCTATGCATCCCTCCATCTCAGGCATGGACATGCCCCATCCGAGGTCCTCGGTCAGGCCGTCGCTCTCCTTCCAGTCCTCCAGGCTCATGTTGTAGGATATCACCGGCTGGAAGACCGGGACGTTCATTTTCGTGAATATGTGGGAGGATTCGCCTGCCGAATCCTCCTGGTCAAGGTCCGGGGTCTTTCCCGCCATGAATGTGACCAGTTTGACGATTCCGTCGATGACCGGCTCGCCGTCCCTGATGGTGTGCCGTATCAGGCACTCCGCGATGTTAAGGGAGCCTGTGTCCTCATTATGAAGGGAGTTGGTCATGATGGGCAGCACTCCGATCCCCTCCGACCTCAGGGCCTCTATCAGCTCCTTCTCTATGGAGTTCTGACCTGATATCCAGGCGCTCCTTGAGACCACGACCGCGACCCTGGGTCTTCTGTCCTCAGAGGGATATGCCGAGAGATATCCCTCAAGGGAATCGAAAACATCCTCTTCGGAGCCCGGGTCCACGAGACCCTGCCACGGTATCTCGCGGGGAGGCTCCGGTACCGCAGGATTGCCGAGGAACTCATGCTCCAGGTACCCGGACAGGCGGCGGAAGTTCTTCTCCGTCCCGTTCTGAAGATAATTGTACACATCGGCCGCTATCCTGGGCTCCACGGTGCTGAGGGCCCAGAAAGCGGGGTTCTGACCCACGCAGATGATCCTCTTGCCCTTGGCCTTCAGGGATTCCAGGAAAGCATCGATGGAATCCCAGAATCCGTGTGTGGTCCTGTACAGAAGTATGAGGTCCGAGCCCTCCATATCGCGGCACGCCCTGTCCAGCGCATCCTCGGAGGAATCCACCTGTCGGTTGGCGTATATGCTGGTGCTGAAACCGGATCCCGAGAAGGCTTTGACCATCAGAGGATGGAGGGAATCCCAGAGCAAGGCGGTGAGCTTCATGATCAGATCCTGCGCACGGCGGCCTTAGTGACCTCCGCTATGGCGTTCCCTTCCAAGTTCTCAAGTTTGATATACTTGCCCCCGGACGACTCCGCCAGGCTCCTGGCCATGCCCAGGGACAATCCCCCTTCCTCCGTATCTATGATGATGCAGTCTATGCCCGCCTCATGTATCGCGGATGCTGCGGCTCTCGCTTCCGCCATCGGCTTGCCCCCGGAGGCGGAGACATTCCCCCTGCCGTCCGTCAGCATCACCAGCAAAAGCTTCGACTCGGGATGACGGGATCTCTCCCTTGACAGAACATCATAAGCGAGCAGCAGACCGTGGGAAAGAGGGGTCTTGCCCCCCACGGGCATGTTCCTCATGCTCCTCTCAGCCATATCCACGCTTCCGGTGGGAGGCACCAGGAGCTCCGCCTTCGGGCCGCGCATGGAGATAAGTGCCACACGATCCCTTTTTTGATACGCGTCCGTGAGAAGGGAGATCATAGCCCCTTTCACGGCAGACATGCGCTTCCTGGCCCCCATTGATCCGCTGGCATCCACGGCGAAGAGTATCGTGCATCCCGTACGGCGTTCGCGGACCTTCTCCCTGACATCGCTCTTCTCTATCTTCAGTGCCACGGCGCCGTCCCGGTCCTTTTGATGCGGGGCCGCCGCTCTGAGGGTGGCATCAAGAGCGATGCTCTTCGGCTCGCCTTTGGGCATCCTGCTTCCGACATACCTGCCGGATGTGGATTCGGTCACAGCCCGCTTCCCCGTGCTCTCCCGCACGATGCCGTCGATCCCCGGCCGCGGGTCCAGTTCCGAGGATCTCAGGCGAAAGGGTCCGAGGCCCCCATTTGCGTGGAGCCGGACCCGTCAGGCCCTCCGCCGTCCGGAGGGTCACCTTCCGCATCACGTTCCTCGTGCTTCTGACCGGCGTTCTCCACCGCCTCCTCTATCCTCTCTTCCGACCCGGTATCATCATCGAAGGGGAGCCTCTTGATCCTGTGGGACAGAACGAGCTTCGCAGCTTCCTTCACATCATCCTCGGTAACGACCTTCCTGCCCTGGTATGCCGCTATGGTGGCCGAGGTCTTCATCATGTTTATATCGCCCCTGTGGCCGTCGACTCCCAGCTCAATGCATATGTCGATGATCATCCTGGTGAGCTCGTCCGGCACGGTCACCCTGGGCAGGAGCCTCTTGGCCGAGACGATCCTTCTGGCTATCGCATCGTCGGCCTTCTTCCATTTCTTCGCGAATCTCTCGGGGTCCTTCTCGAACTCCATCCTCCGCTTCACCACTTCCATCCTGGTGTCGGGATCGGCTATCCCTGTGACGTTGACGCAGAGACCGAAACGGTCCAGCAGCTGAGGCCTGAGGTCCCCTTCCTCGGGGTTCATGGTCCCGATGAGTATGAATTTCGAAGGGTGCGCATATGAGATGCCCTCTCTCTCGATCACGTTCACGCCCATGGCGGCCGCGTCCAGGAGGACGTCGACTATGTGATCGTTCAGAAGGTTCACTTCGTCCACGTACAGTATGTTCCTGTGCGCCGCGGCGAGTATCCCGGGTTCGAATCTCTTCTCCCCGTGCTTTATCGCCTCGCTTATGTCAAGCGTACCGACAACCTTGTCCTCCGTTGCGGACACAGGGAGCTCGACCACGATCATCTTCCGCTTGATCACGTCCAGCTTATCGGATGATCTGCACTTCTGGCACATGGATGACTGATCATCGGGGGCGCATCCGAATTCGCATCCTACCACGAACTCCTGGTCCGGCAGCAGGTAGGCGAGGGACCGCACTGAAGTGGATTTAGCGGTGCCCTTCTCCCCTTTTATCAGGACTCCGCCTATGGACGGATTGATCGCATTCAGCAGCAGGGCCTCCTTCATGAGGTCCTGACCGACTATGGCGGAAAACGGATACAGCAGACGTTCGTGCTTCTCTGACATTTACGAATCTTCGGATTGTTATTGCGTAATGATAAACCTTCTGAGGTCACGGGACCGTCATTCGCTGAATTCCCTGAGGCTGTGGACGGTCATATCCCTGCCCCTTGCCGTCTTTATGGCGCCGACTGCGGCATTGGCGCCGTTGGCCGTGGTGAGGAAAGGTATCTCCAGCTCGACGGCGACACGGCGCATCATATAGCCGTCGCGCCTGGCACCGGACTTCATGGAAGGTGTGTTGATGATCATGTTGATCTTCCCGTCCCTCATGAGGCCGAGCGCATTCGGCTTCTGGTTCTCGCTGACCCTGAACACCGTGGTCGTGTTCACGCCGTTCCTCCTCAGGAACGTCGACGTTCCCTTGGTGGCGTACACCGTGAAGCCGAGGTCGGTGAGCGTTCTGGCGGATTCCAGGACCTCCGGTTTGTCCTGGTCGTTCACTGTGATGTACACTCCGCCGGTCATCGGGAGCCTGTTGCCTGCGGCGATCATCGCCTTGTAATAGGCTGTGTGGAAGTCCTTGTCGATCCCCATCACCTCGCCGGTGGACTTCATCTCCGGCGTGAGGATGGAATCCACCCCCACCAGCTTGAGGAACGGGAACACAGAGGCCTTCACCGCGAAGTGGTCTACCTCCTTGTAACCGCTGCCGTAGCCCTGCTCCTCAAGGCTCTCCCCGAGCATCACTCTGGTGCCGACCTTCGCCAAAGGTATCCCCGTGGCCTTGGATATGAAGGGCACCGTACGGGACGAGCGGGGATTCGCCTCGATCATCCAGACCTCGCCGTCCTTGACGGCAAGCTGCAGGTTCATCAGGCCCTTTATATTGAGTGCCAGAGCGACGTCCCTGGAGATCTCCTTCATCCTCTCCATGATCTCGCCGCTGAGCGTGAAAGGCGGAAGCACCATCGTGGCATCCCCGGAATGGACCCCGGCGTACTCCACGTGCTCCATCATCCCGCCTATGAAGACGTCCTTTCCGTCCGCCACCAGGTCAACATCCACTTCGATGGCCTCATTCAGGTACTTGTCCACGAGTATCGGATGGTTCCTGGAGACCTTGACCGCTGTTTCCACGTACGTCCTGAGCTCGTCCTCGGAATAGACTATCTCCATGGCCCTGCCTCCCAGGACATAGGACGGTCTGACCAATACGGGGTAGCCTATCCTCTCGGCTATGCTCCTGGCCTCCTCGAATGAGTAACCTGTACCGGATTCGGGCTGCCTTATGTTCAGCTTGTCCATGAGCTCTGAGAATCTCCTGCGGTCCTCGGCTATGTCCATGTCGTCGGGGCTTGTCCCGAGGACCCTGGTCCTGCTCCCTTCCAGTGCCCTCTCCAGGTCGACGGCCAGGTTGACGCTGGTCTGTCCGCCGTACTGCACTATCACACCGTCGGCGTCCTCTTTCTCCAGGATATCCAGGACGCTCTCCAGGGTCAGGGGCTCGAAGTAGAGCCTGTCCGAGATATCGAAGTCCGTCGAAACGGTCTCCGGATTATTGTTGATCATGATCGCTTCGACCCCTGCATCCTGAAGAGCCATGATCCCGTGGACGCAGCAGTAGTCGAACTCTATTCCCTGGCCGATCCGTATGGGGCCCCCGCCGATTATGACCACTCTCTTGTTCTGCTTATTGGGGACGGATTCGCAGCCGTTCCCGTATGTGGAATAGAAGTATGGTGTGACCGCGGCGAATTCCGCAGCGCAGGTATCAACCATCTTGAAGGTGGGGATGATGCCCATCTTCTTCCTCCCGGCACGCACCTCCTCCTGTTTCCTGCCTGTGAGGTCGGCGATGGTCGAGTCGGCGAAGCCCATGCGCTTCGCTTCCCTCATGAGCTCATCGGTCATCTTCTCCGATTCGAGCCTTCTCTCCATGTTGATTATGTTCTCTATCTTCCTGACGAAGAAGATGTCCCACTTGGCTATGGCGGCGATCTCCTCGGGGTGCATTCCCACTCTGATGGCGTCGGCTATGGCGAATATGCGCCTGTCGGTGGCCTCCTCCAGTTCATCCATGAGCTCAGCGGCGGTGAAGTTCTGCGGTTCGAGGTAACTGGTGCCTATCTCAAGGGACCTTATCCCTTTGAGCAGAGCCTCCTCGAAGTTGCGGCCGATGGCCATGATCTCCCCTGTGGATTTCATCTGGGTCCCCAGGTGCCTGTCCACGGTGCGGAACTTGTCGAAAGGCCATCTCGGTATCTTCACGACAACGTAGTCCAAAGCGGGCTCGAAGGCGGCGCAGGTGTTCCCGGTTATCTTATTGGGTATCTCATCAAGGGTGTACCCCACCGCTATCTTGGCGGATATGCGGGCTATCGGATATCCTGTCGCTTTGGATGCCAGTGCCGATGACCTCGATACCCTGGGGTTCACCTCTATGAGGCGGTACTCCTTCGTCTCTGGGTCCAGAGCGAACTGCACGTTGCATCCGCCCTCTATGCCGAGGGCGCGGATGACCTTTATTGAAGCGGTCCTGAGGCGCTGGTGGTCCCTGTCGGACAGGGTCAGGCAGGGGGCGCAGACTATGCTCTCCCCCGTATGGATGCCCATGGCATCCAGATTCTCCATGTTGCAGATGATGATGCAGTTGTCGTCACTGTCCCTCATCACCTCGTACTCGTACTCCTTCCATCCGAGGACCGATTCCTCGATGAGGACCTGATGTATGCGCGAGTAGGCAAGGCCCCTTGCGCAGATCTCCTCCAGCTCGGACTCGTTGTGGGCTATGCCTCCCCCGGTGCCTCCCAATGTATAGGCGGGCCTGACCAGGACGGGGTATCTGCCGATGAATTCCACGGCCTCCTTCGCTTCGGCTATGGTGTGGACGCTCCTGCTGAGGGGGACCGGCTCGCCAATCTTCTCCATGGCCTCCTTGAACATCTCCCGGTCCTCGGACATGGCTATCGCCCCGGGCTGAGTTCCCAGAAGCTTGACGCCGTGCCTTTCCAGAGCACCGTTCTCCGCCAGCTCCGAGCAGATGTTCAGGGCGGTCTGACCCCCCATCCCTGCCAGGATGCCGTCGACACCCTCCTTTATGATGATCTTCTCGATCATATCCGCCTGCAGAGGCTCTATGTAGACGCTGTCGGCCATGTCCGTATCCGTCTGTATCGTCGCAGGGTTGGAATTGACCAGTACTGTGGGATAGCCCTCCTCCATGATCGATTTGCATGCCTGGGAGCCTGAGAAATCGAATTCCGCCGCCTGGCCTATCACAATGGGGCCGGAGCCTATCACCATGAGCTTCTTGTAAGGGTCCTTCATCTCTCCGCCTCCATCATCCTGCCGAAGCGGTCGAAGAGGAACACCGTGTCCCTGGGACCCGGCCAGGCCTCCGGATGGTACTGCGTGGTGAACACGGGCAGGTCCTCATGGACAACGCCCTCCACGGTACCGTCGTTTATATTGATCTGGTTGATCGTCAGGCCGGTGCCGTCCAGGCTCTCCGCCTCCACGGCATATCCGTGGTTCTGTGATGTGATGTACACCCTGCCGTCGTATCTGACAGGCTGGTTACTGCCTCTGTGGCCGAATTTCATCTTATACGTGCCGCCGCCCATGGCAAGCGCGATTATCTGGCTGCCGAAGCATATCCCCATGAGGGGCATGACCTGTGAGAGATCGGAGACCGTCCTGACGACGGTGCCCTTCAGCTCAGGATGGGCGGGGTTCCCGGGACCGTTGGATACAAGGAGGCCGTCTATCCCTGAATCTGCGATCTCCTGGGCCGTTGTGCTGTAAGGGAATATCCTGACGTTGAATCTGGATGACAGCTCATCGATTATCGATTTCTTGACGCCGCAGTCCAGTATGCCTGCGGTCAGGTCCTTGCCGGAGTCGATGAATGCGGTTTTCCCGGATGATACCCGGGCGACCAGATTCGAGTCGCCGGGCAGCGGTTCGGACTTCAGCCGCTCCAGGGCCCCGCGCACATCCGCCTCGTCTGAGACGATGGCGCCTCTGAGGGTCCCGCTGTCCCTTATCTTTATGACCAGGCTTCTGGTGTCTATGCCGGATATCCCGGGTACCCTGCTCTCCTCAAGCAGATCCCCCAGGGGCTCCCCGCCGTACATGGGAGAAGGATCGTCGCAGTACTCGCTGACAACGACGCCGCTGACCTGAGCCCCCGCGTCGCTCTGGTTGAATTCTCTCCTTATGCCGTAATTGCCTATGAGCGGATATGTGAAGACAAGGATCTGTCCGCGGAAGGACGGATCGGTCAAACCCTCCTGATAGCCGTCCATGCCGGTGTTGAAGACGACCTCTCCGTACGAGGCCCCGTCATAGCCGAAGCCCTTTCCCTTCAAAACCGTCCCGTCTTCGAGTACAAGATATCTGCTCGACATCGGGGAATAAACACAACCTAATTTTGTATATAATATCTCCCAAAGGAGTATGACAACTTCATGAATCTCATGTCCGATGGCCGACAAAACGCTCTCTAAAGAACGAAAGTGAAAAAGACAGGCACACCTATGCGGACGGCATGAGGATCCTCGGCAGGGACAGGGCGGACAACAGCGTATCCATCAGATTGGAATGCGACGAGGATGTCTGGCATCTGTACAACGTTCTCGAAGTATCCGATCTCATCACCGCATCCACCACCCGGAGGGAGGAGAAGGCCGCGGACAAGATAAGGGCGGAGAGGGCGGACAAGAAGAGGATGACCCTGGGGATCAGGGTTGAGAAGATAGAATTCTCCGATTCCGAAATGAGGCTGAAGGCGCTGGGGATCATAGAGACCGGGGCTCAGGACCTGGGACAGCATCATACTCTGATATTCGAGCCCGGGGAGACCCTCAGGATATCCAAGGAACGGTGGAAGTCCTCTCAGCTGGGAAGGTTGGAGAGGGCGGTGGACGATACGGCGAAGCCCAGGGCGGTATTCGTCTCGCTGGATCAGGATGACGCTGTTGTCGCCGTGATGAGGCAGTACGGTCTGAAGGAGGTCGCCTCCATAAGGTCCGGCAGGTCCGGCAAGAGATTCGAGGAGAAGCAGGGACCTGACGGCTATCATGACGAGATACTGAGCAAGGTTAAGGCCGTGCTGGAGGATGACTCCCCCCTGATAATACTGGGGCCCGGCTTCGAGAAGGAGTATCTGGCCGAGACCATGAGGAATAAGGAGCCGGATATGCCGAAGCCCCATGTGTACCATACGGGGCAGTCCGGCATGCAGGGCATTAACGAATTGATGAAGAAGGGACTCGGGGCCGACATACTGAGGGAATCCAGGACGGGTCTGGAGATGGAGGCGGTGGAGAGGCTCATGGAGGAGATAGGCAGGGACGGCCTTGCCACCTACGGCCCGTCAGAAGTGCTCGCTGCAGCGGCGGCAGGGGCAGTGGAGATGCTGCTGGTCCTTGACTCCAAGATCAGAGAGGAGGACCTGGACGAAGTGATAAAGGAAGTGGAGGGTCAGCGGGGGAAGGTCCTCGTGGTGTCTTCGAAGCATGACGCCGGTGCTCAATTGGACGCATTGGGCGGAATAGCCGCTGTTTTGAGATATAAAACGACATAAAATGTCATCTCTACCAAATGTTTTATTAAGAGTCCGTGATTAATGGGTTAACAACTTCCTCGGGAATACCGATCTGAAGGACGGATTATCATGAGCAAGGATGACGTGTTGAAGAAACTTGACCGCCAGGTCGTCATGTGTGACACCACGCTGCGGGACGGAGAGCAGACAGCGGGCGTAGTATTCGCTAACATTGAGAAGTACAGGATAGCGCAGATGCTCGATGATGCAGGCGTTCCCCAGATAGAATGCGGAATCCCGGTCATGGGAGGCGACGAGAAGATCGCCATAAAGCACATAGCCCACATGGGCCTCGATGCGTCGATCCTCGGCTGGAACAGAGCGAACGTCAATGACGTCAACGCAAGCATAGACTGCGATGTTGATTCCGTCGCTCTGTCAATGTCTTCATCCGACATACACATAGAGCACAAGCTCAAGAAGTCCCGTGAGTGGGTCCTTGAGCAGGTCTCCGAGTCCGTCCAGTATGCGGCGGATCACGGATTCTACATATCATGCAACGCAGAGGACGCATCCCGTGCGGACCTCATGTTCCTGATCGATTTCGCCAAAGCGGCCAAGGAGGCCGGCGCATCCCGTGTCAGATATTGTGACACCATAGGGCGCGAGGACCCCTTCACAGCTGAGGAGAGGGTCAGGACCATAATCAGGCTGGTAGGGATAGATGTGGAGATGCACACCCACAACGACTTCGGTCTGGCCAACGCAAATTCGCTGGCAGGGATCAAGGCCGGTGCGAAGTTCATCAGCACCACGGTGGGAGGTCTCGGCGAGAGGGCCGGGAACACCGCCCTAGAGGAGATAGTGATGTCATGCCGCCATCTGCTGAAGATGGAGACAGGCGTCGACACCCGCAAGCTCAAGGCGCTGGCGGAGTTCGTCGCCCACGCATCCGGTCGCCCGATACACATATCCAAGCCCATGCTGGGATCCAACTGCTTCGCCCACGAGGCGGGGATACATGCGGACGGCGTCCTGAAGAGCTCTCAGAACTATGAGCCCTACGACCCTGAGGAGATGGGGCTCGAGAGGAAGATCATAATCGGCAAGCACTCCGGATCCAAGACCCTGATCACGGACCTGGGGAACCGCGGCATAGAGGTATCGAAGGATGAGGCCGAGACGCTCCTGGCGATGACCAGGAGGGCGGCCGTGGAACTGCACAGGAGCCTCACATCCGATGAGCTGCTGTATCTTTACACGGAATTTAAGAGGAGCAGCGACCCCTTCGATGAGGAAGCAAGAGAGATAGACCGCTGCTAAGGGGTCTCCACGGAGATCTTCTTGCGCTGCCTTCCGCCTGTCCGGCGCATCTTGCCCTGCTCTATGGCCCATTCGTAGCTCTTCATCTCCGAAGGTGCCACCAGAACACGGTCCCCTTTAGCGAACTTCCTGTTCGTCACCCAATTGGTGAAAGGCGCCGTGACACGGTACTCGTCAGCATCTATGACTATCTCCCGGACATTCGGTCTGCCCTTCATCGAGGAATATGTCCCGGCATAGGTCGTGACATCCCCGTCCTTCACTTCCCAGACCATGTTGCAGACGGTGTCCAGGAAGTATCTGTCGTGCGTGACCGAGATTATCGTTCCGTCATACTCCTCAAGAGCATCCTCTATGGCATGCCTCGAAGGTATGTCCAGGTAGTTCGTCGGCTCATCAAGTATCAGGAGATTAGTCTCCTTCAGCAGGAGAACGGCCATGGCGACCCGGGCCCTCTCGCCCCCGGAGAGCGTTGATATGGGCTTCTCCACCTTCTCATCCGTCAGGAGCATCCTTGCCAGGAGCTGTCTGGCCTCTCCGCGCCGCTCCTTGCCTATGACATGCATCAGCTGCTCCTCTGCGGTGAAGGACGGTATGAGGTCGCCGTGGTTCTGATCGAAGTAGCCTATCTTCGCCCCCGGGGCGATCCATAATTCTCCGCCGGAGGGTATCTTCTCGAGAAGCGCCTTCACCAATGTGCTCTTCCCCTGGCCGTTGGCTCCGAATATGCCTATCTTCTCGCCCTTGTGCACGTCCGCGGAGAACTCATCGATTATGCGCCTCCCGCCCAGGTCCACGGTCAGGTCCTTTGTCGTGATCACGTTCTTCCCGGATTTCGGAGCGGACTGGATCCTGACGGTTATGTTCTTCATGGTCTCGGGAGCTTCCTTCTCCTCAAGCCTGTCGGCCATCCTCAGTCTCGTCTTGTGGACTGCGGAGAACCACTGGTCCCTGTGCATCTCAGCGGCGATCTCCTCCTGCCTCTTCTTCTGAATGGTGTATTTGCGGTACTCCTTCTCCATGCGTTCCAGGTCCAGCATCTTCTTCTCCAGGAATGAGGAGTAATTGCCCTTGTACTCACGGGTCTTCCCGTTGGAGATCTCGCAGACCCTCGTCGCCACTTTATCCAAGAAGTACCTGTCGTGGCTGATTATGACCGTTGCCACATGGGCGTTGAGCAGGAAATCCTCCAGCCATTCCACGGTATCGATATCTAGGTGGGAGGTGGGCTCGTCCAGGAACAGCACGTCGCAGCCCTCGGCCTGTATGACGATCCTGGACAGCATGACCTTGGTGCGCTCCCCTCCGCTCAGGGTGCACATGGAGCGGTCCATGAACTCCTGCGGGAGACCCACCTTCTTCAGGGCGGCCAGCTGGGTCTTCTCATCCTCGGCCTTGCTGCCGGACAGCTCGCTCTCCAGAACGGCGTACTCGGAGGTGACGGAGTTCCAGTCGATGTCCTCTCCGGAGGACATCACCGAATCCAGTTCCCTCATCCTCCTGCGTATGTGCTCCAGGTGCCCGTAGGAACGTCCCAGGACATCCCTCACCGTATCCTCCGATGAGTCGGCGAACTGCGGGAGGTAGCCTATCCTCTCAGTGTTCCTGATGATCTCGCCGGTGTCGCATCGCTCCTCTCCCAGCAGTATCTTCAGGAAAGTGCTCTTGCCCGCCCCGTTGACGCCGATGAGGCCTATGCTGTCCCCCCGGTTTATCTGGAGGTCCGCCTTCGTCAGGACCTTCACGGGCCCGAAGGATTTTGTGACGGATTCCGCCCTGATGAGCATCGGATCAGTTCTTGGCTGCGGCAACGGCCGCATCCACGTATTTATTCCAGGCCTTCTCCAGGTCCTTCCTCTGCATCGTCTCCATGACGTAATCGGCGAACTCGTTGCCGGTCACTCCCGTGTCCCTGCCGGTGACCTTCAGCTTCTTCTCGAATTGGCAGCAGATGTCCAGGGCCATCCCCAGATCCTTTGCCTTCTTGGTCTCGCCGATGTGGTCCATCATCATGGCCACGGCCTTTATCATGCTGCTGGGGTCGGCGTACTGCGCTCTGCCTTCGGTGACCATCCTGGGGGCGGAACCGTGTATCGCCTCGAACATGGCATATCTCTTGCCGAGGTTCGCGGAGCCGGCCGTGCCGACGCCGCCCTGTATCTGGGCCGCCTCATCCGTTATTATGTCGCCGTAAAGGTTCGGAAGGACGAACACCTTGAAATCGCTCCTCCTGGCCGGATCCAGGAGCTTCGCCGTCAGTATATCGATGAACCAGTCGTCCCATTTGACATCCGGATAATCCTTGGACACCTCTTCTGCGACGGTCAGGAACCTGCCGTCGGTGGTCTTGATCACGTTCGCTTTGGTTATCACTGAAACGTAATTCTTGCCTGTCTTCCTGGCATGCTCGAATCCCGCCCTCATGATCCTGTCGGTGCCCTGCTTCGTGGCCACGCAGAAATCCATAGCCAGGTCCGGTGTGACATCCACACCCTCGCTTCCCAGGGCGTAGCTGCCCTCTGTGTTCTCCCTGAAGAAGGTCCAGTCGATCCCAAGCTCGGGGACGCTTACCGGTCTCACGTTAGCGAAGAGGTCAAGCTCCTTCCTCATGGCGACGTTGGCGCTCTCTATGTTGGGCCATTCGTCGCCCTTCTTGGGCGTCGTCGTCGGGCCCTTCAATATGATGTGGCACTGCTTCAGCTCCTCAAGGGTGTCATCCGGGATGGCCTTCATGACCTCGGCGCGCCTCTCGATCGTGAGGCCGTCTATCACCCTTATCTCCGCCTTGCCCGCTTTTATCTTGTCGGCGAGCAGGAATTCCATCACTCTCTGAGCGGATGCGCTGATGTACGGGCCTATGCCGTCACCGCCGCAGACGCCTATGATCATCTTGTCAAGCTTGGAGTAATCAGTCCAGTCCCCTTCCTTCTTCAGTCTCTCGACTCTGTTCAGCTGATTCCTCAATAATTGGCCGAACTTCTCCTGGGCTTCTCTTATCGCCTTATCCTCGGTCATGCCTTCACCGACTGAGTATCTGAGGTCCCGATAAAATAGATGACGGTTCAGATACGGTATTCGCCGATTACGACATCGTTCTCGGAGAGTATGCTGTCCATCCTCTCGACTGTGGAATCAAGGTCATATGCGGGCAGTTTGAACAGGGCGCAGAAGACCTCCAGGGACTTCTTGAGGTTCTCCCCGTAATCCCCCTCGCAGGTGAAATGCATCTTGGAGATCAGGTTGCCGACGGCTCCCATGAGCGCCAGGAATCTGTCCTTCGTCTCATTCGGGTCTTGTTTCAGCCCGTAAGCCTCCATTCTGCCCGAGACCCATTCCATGGTCCTGTCGGCTATGCTGTTGACGACTTTCCAGGAGCTGTGCGCCTCATGGAGGATCTCCGCCGCTCTCCTGTTCCTGCTGACCGAATAGAACTCAAGCGCAAGGGGGAATGCAAGGGCCGCAAGCAGATCGCCCTTTGCATCGAAATGCTTCTCGTACTGCTTGAGGGCATCGTCATAGGACATATCTATCATCGTTTTCAGGATGTCCTCCTTGCCGGGGAAGACGTTGTAGAGGCTGCCGGTCAGAATCCCGGCCCTGAGGGATATCTGCCGCATGGTGGTCTTGGAATATCCCTTCTCGGTGAAGAGGGAACCGGCGGCTTTCAGGATCTTGTCCTTCATTTCCCGTCTTCGTTCATCACTGCTCTTCTGAGGTATGAGATTGATCCCGATCCCTGCGGCTTTCTTCGGTTTTTGGCTCATACGCATTCGAGGAACGCAGAATTACTATTTGAACGTGTTCAAAAACATTGGCCTGCAGCGGGTTCGCAGAGAGTCCCGTGAGCCTTTTCCGATAGGTTTTTTTGAACATGTTCAAAATTATTATATACGAAAATCAGAGTACGATACGCATTGGATTGATGGCGATATCGATGTTTGAGAATTTAGCAGAAAAAATAATGAAGTATCCGAAGCACGTGATCGCTCTCTGGATAATCGTACTGCTCATCGCCGCTCCGTTCGCGTATATGGTTATTTCCGATCCCGCGAAAGCCCTGACCTACGGGGAGACGGGAGGGGGATCGACCACAGAATCGATTCAGGGAAGCAAAATACTCTCTGATACCGATTATTTCGGCAACGGCAACGGGGATGCGGATCTGATCGTGGTCGTGGAATACGGTGATGCCGGAGAAGGTAATGCATATATTTTCGCGACAGAATTGGCAGAAAAGGTGCCTTTGAGATATGCCTCGGATGAAGGAAACGCCATGGCAACCATCATAGGGCCGTATTCTTCCACAGGTGAAGGAGGAGTGTATCTGGTTGCCGTCGTCTCCTCCAACGGGTTCAGTCCTTCTTCAGAAGTGCAGAGCCTGAGGGATCTCGTCTCGGAGACTAAGGCTGAAACGGGCTTTAGTTCCGCCACGTACGTGACCGGGAGCGCAGCCATCTATCACGACACCGAAGTCAGTTCCATGGACGATGTCAAGAAGATAGATCCGGCCACCATCCTCCTTATCCTGATTCTGATAGGTCTCTTCTTCAGATCTGTGATATCTGCGACCACTCCGCCGATCGTGATAGGTTTCGCATATGCGATAACTCTCACGGTGATGCTGGGCCTGGCGCAGGTCATGTCCATCTACTACATCACGAGCACGATAGTGCTGGTGTCCATGCTGGGGGCGGGATGCGATTATTGTATCTTCATCATGGCCAGGTATCGTGAGGAAATGAAATCGGGGAAGAATCATCATGATTCCCTGAAAGAATCAATAATGTGGGCGGGGGAATCCATCACCATATCCGGGTGCGCTGTCATCATCGGATTCGGTACCATGTCCATATGCAGCTACGAGATGATCAGTGCCATGGGATTGGTCATGGCAATCGGTATCGTATTCGCATTGCTGGCCGCTCTCACGCTGATACCTGCGATCATCGCCGTGATCGGCGAGAGGATATTCTGGCCCTCCAATGTGGACACCTATAAGGAGGGCAGCAAGGCAATGGACGGAAATTACGGGAAGATGTCCAGGTTCGGCGCCAGGTATTTCAAAGCCTCCTCTTCCTTCGCTCTTAAGCACGCCTGGACGATAGTGGTCGCGGCGATTCTGATCACTGTACCGCTGGCATATATGGCGACAACGCATTCGTCCTCCTTCGATTCCATCGCAGTGATGGCGGACAGCGAATCCAAGAGCGGTGTGAACTCCATAGTGGATAATGCCGACGGCGGTATCCTGATGCCGACCTATGTGGTGCTGGAAGCGAATCAGAATGT